>MDTE01020632.1_pt1 | contig 19679 bp, 22 predicted proteins | sample 811231 | NCBI WGS metagenome assembly MDTE01 (sample SAMN05326651, study PRJNA326480) | marine metagenome | isolation source: seawater | place: Indian Ocean: Red Sea | collected 2010 | reverse complement strand
TATTATCCTCTTTACGACCCATATGTATGCCTCTGAATAGTTTGCCGACCTGAATACGGTTCATAAATCCAATTGTAAGATATTCTAAAGAATGTAAAATCGTTGATGAAATTAGATATCCATTATCTGGCGGAAGCGGCGATTCTCTCAACCTCTAATCTTTTAGAAACTGCATATGAGTTTACATCACCTTCTGCGGCTTTAGTTAATTCGGAAATTACTCCATCTGTCAATGTTTTCTTACTTTTTCTGGTTGCTGAGGCACTACCTACTGAAAGATTACGTAGAGCGACATCTAGTCTCCTACTGGGAGATGAATCCACGGCTTTGGGTTGACTCACTGCGCCCACTCTAATTCTAGTAATTTCTTCACATGGAGCTGCTTCGGATATAGCATCAATAAATTTTTGAAGTGGATTTTCTCCTGTTTTTTCGTAAATTTTGTCAAATGCATCTTCTAATGCTTTAGCACAATGCTGCTTTTTTCCACTGAATTTTCCTGATCGCATGAGATTATTGATAAATCTCTCAATTATTGAAAGATTTTTCTTGCCCATCCATGCATTGGCATGACGGCCGCCTGAATGTGGAGCACCGATAGTTCTTAGATTGACATAAGGAGAAATTCCAGGGTCGCTGCAAACTACTTCACTAGCATCCCATTTTCCGAAAACCATTGTTCCTATTCCTGGAATTGGCAAATCTTCTTCAATTTCATCTTCAATGATATGCTCGTCATCCATAGAATCACCTAATTGGCTTCTCCTTTCTACCTCTGACCATTTCATCTAGTGATACTCCATTCACCTTGATAACCTTATATCTCACACCCGGAAGATCACCGTACGATCTACCCTTACTTCCACCGATTCCTTCAACCATTACTTCGTCGTGTTCATCAATAAAGGAGATTGCTCCATCACCAGGGGCAAAGGCAGTCAATTTGTTCCCAGTTCTAATAAGACTTATTTTTACTGCTTTTCTAATTGCTGAATTTGGTTGCTTAGCTTCAAAACCCACTTTTTCGATAACTATACCTTTAGCTTGAGGGCTACCACGGAGAGGGTCGTGTTTTAGAACTCCGCCTTGCTTCCTCTTGAATTGACGGTTACGAAATTTTCGTTCTTTCCATCTAAATTTCTTACGATCTGTCTTCATCTTCGAACCTGAAAATAATCCACGACCCAAGATTTCACCACAAAATACGGCCCGGCGACCCTCAGGTGCTTTATGAGAGTGACGGGCGAACATGTAGATATTAATAAAAAAAAATCAATTGATAGCCAACATTGAAGCGCGAATTGCTTTCGTGGATTAACATGGGTTTCAGGGATTTACTAGAAGGTGCTATAGAGGTAAACGAAAAGATTAGTGTTTTTCATGAAATGTTTGATTACTCTGAAGAAAAAAAACATCAACCTATAATTTTCAATAATATAGCTGAAAGCCCCGATCACAGAGCTTCAATGAATATATTGACTAGAGAAAGAATTTGTGCTAGATTTGAAATAAGTCCTGGGGAATTAATAGATATATTATCATGGGCAATGAAAAATCCTAGTGAACCAAAAATGATTGATAAAGAATTAGCGCCAGTAATGGAAAATACTCAAAGTTCGTTGGATCTGAGTAAAGTTCCGATTCCATGGCATTATAAGGAAGATGGAGGTAGATATCAATCTGCTTCGATAATTGTAGCAGAATATGACAATCAAAGAAATATTTCATTTCACAGACAATTGCTACGAGACAAAACCAGTACAGTATCTAGATTTGTCCCTAGACACCTACGTACAATGACAGATAAAGCATGGAAAGCCAATGAAGAAATGCCAATTGCTGTCGTAAATGGTGCAGATCCATTGGTTCTACTATCTGGAGCTATGTCATTCAATGAACCTCTGGATGAAATGCGCGTGGCCTCATCTCTTCATCAAAAATTATATGGAAGGCCATTAGAAGTTATTACTTTAGATAATGGGATTGTGGTACCATCAGAGTCGGAATATGTAATGGAAGCATGTATTACTATGGAAACTGACGATGAAGGGCCATATGTAGATATAACGGGAACTGTTGATGATATTAGACAAGAACCAGTAATAAGATACTCAGCGATTCACCATAGAACCTCACCAGTTTTTCATGCAATAATTCCGGCACAGAAGGAACATTATACGCTAATGGGCTTGCCTAGAGCTCCTACGATCAAAACGGCAGTTTCAGAGGTAGTGGAGTGTACAGATGTTTATCTAACCGAAGGTGGATGTGGATGGTTATCTAGTGTAGTACAAATTGTTCCAAAAACCAAAGAAGACGGGAAAAAGGCCATTCATGCAGCATTAGATGGGCATAAGTCAATGAAACAGGTTATTGTTGTAGACAAGGACATCGATGTATCTAGTTCTTCAAGAGTAGAATGGGCTTTAATGACTAGATGGCAACCAGATAAAGATACTGTAATTTTGTCAAATCAGAAGGGTTCAAGTCTTGATCCGAGTAGATCTGAAGCTGGAGAAACAAGTAAGATTGGAATGGATGCAACTATAGATCCCAATATAGATAAATCACCTTATGAATCTGTATTATAGGTGATATAGGTGAGTAATGAATATGCATTAAATGAGTCCATTAATCATCCGAGAAGGAGTCTGGGTAATAGATATAGGACTCAAGCATTGAAGTTTTTAGAATTAGTTGATGAAAATGAATTAAATTTACAATGGGCTGAAAAAAATGCTAGGCAGAGTGTGCTTCATGATTTTATGAATGATGAAAATTGGAAGGTTTTACTAAAAATAATCATATTAACAGATGATGAGAAAGCCGTTAGGGCTTTATTTGAGGATTTTTTTACAATATTGGGTAGAAGCCCAGAACAACTTAGCCAATTAGATGGCATTAACATTCTAGATTCTGCCGAGAAAATTTTTGAGAGTACGTTGTTGGTAGATCCGTTAAATCCTGATATTTGGTGGATGTCAGTCGGAAATAGTAAAAAAACATTAAATAATTTCGTCAAGAGAATGAAAACTTTAGATTTGACAGATTATAGGGCAAATATTCTGTTTTCCAGAAGACTGGAAAGGCTGAGAAAGTATTCTCATGAAGATATTTTTCTTGAACTATCTAGATTCATTTTAGCTCAAAGACCGAATAATTATGAAGCTTGGAATGAGCTGGGAAGAATGTATGAAAGGAGACAAGAATTTGATTTGGCATGGAATTGTTATGATCAGGCCAATACACATTATCCTCGAGGTAAGATTCTTGATATGTTCAAAGATAGGATGAATAGTAGATTGAATGGTGGACAAATCAGTAATTGGAATATTCCTAAAACAACAGATAGAAGTATATTTCTAGATAAAATGCGTAGTTTAGCTACACCAAGTAATTTCGAAATTACTGAAGTTGGTGATGACATAAATGATATTGATAAGATAAATATTCTTAGATCTGAAGGAAGGGTTTCCGAAGCTTTCTTTTTGGCAAGAAAAATAGCATTAGAAGGTGATGAGGGCGCACTACAATTAGTAAATGATTTAATGGAGGAAATGAATAATGTCTGATATGGAAAATTGGGTGATTGTATGGGTAATTCCAAAAAATGGTAAAAATGAGGATTGTTGGATAATGGTCAGGCATAAGAATAGAGGTTGGGAATTGCCAGGTGGAAATATTCAGAAAGGTGAATTGGTAGAAGAAGCAGCACTAAGGGAGTTATTTGAAGAAACGGGGCTATTGGGTACAGCAAAGGCTATTGAAGAAAAATTATTTGATAGAGGTACTGTAGTGTTGGTAGAAGTAGATATGGATCCTATACCCGAAAGTTGGCATTCAGAAGATGCAATGATTGATGAAGTTGGATGGTGTATGTCCATTCCAGAGAATCTCTCAGAATTTCCTAATTCAAGTTCCAAAAAGGAGTTGGAAGTATTGTTAAATTATGATTGGAGTGCTTCTAAAATCCTAGGATCTTGAATTTCTGATTTTCTATTTCTAAGTTCTGATATCCATTTTTGTTCATTAAGTAGTTCTGTTGCATCAATAATTAGTCCCAGATCATCTCTTGCTTGTCCAGAAAGATTTTTTGAAATTGAGGGGAATATGTCATCTATCAACTCAATAATATCTAGCGGATTGACACCAAGATTATTATTATTGGAATTTATTCTAGGTTTTGCTGATTGTATTTTCTCTTTCATAGTTGATGAATCAGGATTAATAAAATCTAATGACAGATTTAACCATTCCAAACTAGAAGTTAAGCATTCTGCACTCATCGAGGTTTCAGACAAATATTTTCTTGAAATCCACAAATGCCGTGAAGCGGACTCTAAATCTTCCATCTGAACAAGTAATCTACCGGATTCCAGTCTTGCAAGTCCTACCACATCATTCCCATGACCCTTTTCAACCGAAATATCAGATAATAATACTAATGACATCATATACTCTCCTTTATTCCTATGCCACGAGCTTAAATTCAGTATAGCTAGTCCATGTAAAGTGCTTCCAGGTGAAACAGCCTCTATTCTATCCACACACCAACGTAATTCTTCCCCAATTTTTTCTTCATTTATAGCCCCCAAGAGAGCCCTTTCCATTCTAATCCAAGCTTCAATCTCATGACTTCTGTACTCTATTGATTGCGAATCTTTGAGAATTTTTTCACTCAATAATAGGGCTTCATCTGTTTTCCCATCAGAAAGTAGATTCTTGAACATTAATGTTAATTCATTAATTTTTTTTATTGAATTCGGAGATTGGGGCATAACTAGATCATTCCATTTCGAAAGCTTGAACCATTTCTTCGTAACTTTTTCTAGTAGATTCTTCTTTTTCGCTGAGAATAGTTAGATGATTTTCTATAGTTGATTTCGCCTCATTTATTTCCTTAATTAGTGATTCGCGATCATCAACTTCTAGTAATAAATTTCCAAATGATCTGAATACTGACCGATTTACATCTTGATTTGATAGAGCCTCAAGAGTTACTGCATATTCATTAATTTGATTAGCTAAAGTTTGAATCTGATTTCTAATAATTTGTAATTCCCTAGCAACGGATTGAAGGTCTTCGGCGGAAATTTTGTCTGTCATTATTCCCCCCCTATTCCCGAAGATGTTAATGTTTCCTCTGATGCAATTAGTACTCGCATTATAGAATTCCATTTTCCCCTTAATTCTGAGAAATTATCAGACGTTAACTCTAATGTAAGAGAATTCTCAGAATAATTGTGTTTAACCTCTGTTTTTAATGATGCACATAACGATTCAGCATCATCATGATGCAAAGAAAGAGTTATGGAAATAATTTCATTCTTCTTCAGATTCTTCATCTGATTCACGCTCTGTAATTTTCCTTTCATATTCTAGGGCGGCTTGTTGTGCTATTACAGTCATATCTGTGGCTGTTGCCCCTTCTTGCGATCTACGAACGATTCTTCTATTGGCATCAGAAGCACGAGTATATGGCTCCCATACCCCACCAGAAAATGTATGATTGCATTTGCGACATTTCCATATACCTGCAACTTCCCTTCTAACTTTAGGATATTGGCAGTTTGGACATGTATATTTTCTTGACTTCTTAGACATAGCTGAACCAGCTCGTCTTCTTACACTAACTCCATATCTAGACCCGAATCTAGCTGTTGCTCCCGCTTTTTGTGTTCTTTTTGACATATTTGCACCTACAGAGTATTTATTATTTCACGTATTTCTTTTGTCCTATCAAGGGCGTGTCCCATGATTTCCTCGAATTCACTCGTGGTGAAAATTCCCTTTAGACCCTTCTGCAATGAGTGAACATTTCCATTGTCTCCTAAAGTGATATGAATTCTTTCATCTCCGCCCAATTCCTCTCTAAATGTTGCATCATATACGAATCTTCCACCCACTTTATGATATGAGCACATCAAAGGTGTTCCATTTACTTCTAACTTGGAATCTTCTCCTACTCCAAATCTTTCGCCGGGTATTATGGCTTGCTTGAGTGCAACAATTCCAGCAATTGCAAATGCATCAAATAGATTTCCATCATCAGAAACTGCGAATAAATCTAAGATAACTTGCCAAGCTTTTTCACCCGGAATTATACATAAGCTATCAACATCAATACAACCAGATTCACGAATTCCTCTATCCACTACTCTTCCAAGTTCTATTGATTCGGCACTAGGTGGTCCTGGTTCATACTTTCTTCCAGCTAAAGGCCTAACCTCTGCTGAACACATTAGTCCTCCTTGATTGGGTCGATCTTCATAAGGAGTCATAATTTGAAATTTCACACCTGCATATACAATAGTATCTCCGATTCTAACTTTTGCTGAACCTTCAGCTCTTGGTAGTACAGAATGTTCAATTTCCAGATTGCGAGAATCCCATTGACCGCGATCATCTAATCTTTTGTTATCATTTGCTAATTCTCTTAGATGCGCCCTAAGTAGTTTAGGTACTAGAGGGACACTCATTCTCCATCACCGCCTGTCAATGCTTTTTTCATTATTTCATGAACTTTTGAGGCAGCATTCATGTTGTAATCCCATGCCTGCTTAAATTCCTCTTGGGATAAATCTCCATCCATTTGTAGGAAAACTAATTCTCCGGTATTAGGAAGTATACCCATTGGTAAATCTGCTTCCCCATAGTTATCTTCTTCCTTATTTAAATCACAAACAACAATATCATTTATTTTACCACTTGCCACACTGACTACTAAATCCGTCATAGGTATGCCTGCATCGGCCAATGCGACTGATGCTGCTGTAAGACCAACACATCTAGTTCCGGCTTCTGCAGAAATAATCTCAATGTTAACTTGAATTTTGGATCTGGGATATAGCTCTAGCAATACTACACTTTCTAATGCATCTTTTGTAACTTTACTAATTTCTTTACTTCTTCTATTAAATCCAGGTCTCATTCTATCCGTTGTAGAAAAAGGTGCCATGTTATATTCAACTGCTAGTACGGCTGAATCTTGTCTTTGGATTTTCCTGGGATGTGCTTCCATTGGTCCATATATAGAAACTATGGCTTCATTAGTACCCCATATCATTCTACATGAACCATCAGCTACGGGTACTACTCCCGTTTCGATAAAAATTTCTCGTAAATCTCCAGGGCCACGGCCATCCATCCTCATCCCATTATCATCAATCATTCGGACATCTCCATATCCACCCATTTAATTTTCACCTCCAAAATTTTCGTTTGCTAAATTTGAAATTGTATATCGGACTTTAGAGATTCCAGAAATATCACCGTCTACCCATATCCTACCATTATCAGCTACTAAAATCCTACATTCTGAATTTGATTTTAGTTTTGAAAGAGATTTTCCACCCTTACCTATGATTCTCCCTATTAAGTGAGGAGGAAGTTGTTCCACTATTCCAGAATTTATTTTTCTAAGGCCCATTCCTTTCATTGATACGACACTGGAGTGAGTTTCTTCAACTTCCTGTACACGACAAATTATTGCTTCTCCTATATCAATCACAGAACGAGCCCCTCCGAATTCAGCTTTTGATGGACCAAGGCTCATCGGTAGAATTGCATTGAAAGGAGCTCCTATATCCACAAACCAAATATTGTTGGTACAGCCTTCTATATATCCAATTACCAAATCACTTGGTCTAGGTGTATACTTTGAATGGATTGGTTCGACGGAAACTACTTTTTCTTTCTCACTCAATATTCCTCTTTTTACAGCAGTAAATCTTCCATTTATTTCTAGAACACCATGTCCTGCTAACTTATCATTTATTTCGCCTAAATCATCACCTGGAATTACGATTCCAAGTTTCGTTTCTAACCTATGCGGCGCGTCCGCACTCTTACTCATACTCATTATTACCAGACGGCGCGACCAGCGGCTTATTGATAACCATTAATGTTAATATAGTCATAATAGTTTAGTCCATCTCCTTAACTTCCACATTTGGAGACCTTTTTGCTACACTACCGATTAAATCATTTTTCATACCACCAGGTACGGAAACAATGCATGCCCAAGTTCCGTCACTAAGCCATTCTTCTTTCTGTATTGATTCACGCAATAGTTGACTAACTCCACCGTAGTCTTTACCCGGTATCTTGAAAGCTAATTTTACAGTAATAAATTGAAGTGGGATGATGGGCCTAAGTAAATTGACAGCTTTATCTACTTGGCTTTCAACTGACTTAAATGGATCAATAGAAAAACGAATTTCATCTAATGCATTTTCGATTCTAGTAATAGGATGTGGCAATTTGGTTTTAGGGTCTGTAGCAGTACTTGAAATCTGATTTATAATTTGTTTTCTTTTCTCGGCAACTATTTTTTTTCTCTGTAGGGTTGTAAGTTGTATGGATCCTTCTTTCAAAATTTTTATTACACATTCATCTAGATTTGTAGTTCCAAAAATATTCTCTAATGATTCACTTGTCGGTCTGTCTCCATTTTTCGCATCGATCCATATTTCTTCGATTGCTAGTAAATCAGATATCTTAATTGAATCAGAATTTTGTTTCCATTTTTCAACTAATTCGGGATCTACTAATATTTCATATCTAGAGCCACCCTTCTCAAGACGAGCTATCACCGCATCATCGAGACTAACCATGGTACTCGCACACGGGCCCTAGGTTAGAAATGTAGGGTTCAGGAAAGTTTTGCTAGGTGTTTTAATGTTGTCTCGGTATCTAGCTTGGAGTAGCCGTCTTTGTCAACGCATGCTATCTCTACTGTTTCTTTATTCAAATCGTCTTCTAAAGAATCCCTTAGTGCTTCTAATCCTAATTTAATCGCTGCATTCTGAGTCATCCCTTTTTTCCATTTATCCTCAAAATAATCTATCACTGAGGATCGTCCTCTTCCTATAGCTCCGGCATGATATGATTGATATGCTCCTGATGGATCTGTCTCGAACAAATGAACCCCTTCATCGTCTATTCCAGCTATTAAAAGAGCTGTTCCAAAGGGTCTAGCTCCACCATATTGGGTAAAAGATTGTTTATAGTCGCACATCTTCTTTACGAGAGTAGTTATTGGGATAGGGTCTCCATAGGTCATTGTATTCACTTGGCACTGTACCCGAGCTCTGTCTACTAGTTGTCTTGCGTCAGCTACTAAACCTGATGTTGTCATTCCGATATGGTCATCAATTTTGTACATCTTTTCAATCGAGTCTGTAATTACCAATTTACTCTGAATTCTTTTGTCTACAATTAATACAACTCCATCCTTGTAAATTAATCCTACAGTGGTTGTTCCTCTTTTTACGGATTCTCTTGCATATTCTACCTGATATAGCCTTCCATCAGGTGAGAAAGTCGAGACTCCATGATCATATCCGCGTCCGCTTGGCTGCATGTCTATCGGCCTCTTGTAATAATGACCTCTTATGAATCTTGGTTGTGAATTAACTCTTCAAGAGTGGGATTCATCATGTAATATCTGTTCGGCGGGTTATGCGTGTCGCTGTATTAGCATCAGGCGGCAAAGACTCTACCTTCGCATCATGGTGGGCGATTATGCAAGGTTGGGATGTTCAAGCATTGGTCACTATAATTGTGGAAAATGAGGACTCGATGATGTTTCAGTATGACAATACAGTAATTGCAGCCCTTCAAGCTGCTTCGATGAAAATACCTTGGATGCCAATACGTTCTGAGGGAATTGAAGATTTTGAAATGAATGATTTAGAAAATGCCCTCAAAAATCAAATGAATAATAAAACAGTACTTTCTAAAATATGGAAAGGAAATTTTGATTTGCCGGGATCATTGGAATTATTAGATGAGATTCTAGAAATTGATGGAATAGTTGTTGGGGCACTTAGATCTGATTATCAAAAAACGAGAATAGAAATGATGTGTGAACGTCTTAGAGTCAAATCATTCACTCCCATTTGGCATTTAGACTCAAATGAATATATGCATTCATTGGTTGATAATGGATTTAAGTTTCACATTACATCCGTCTCTTGTGAGGGACTAGGGGAAGAATGGATAGGAAAGAAGATAGATAAATATAATCTAATTGAATTGGAAAAAATTGCAGAAAAATTTCGATTTAATGTGGATGGTGAAGGTGGAGAATTTGAGACATTAGTAACTAATGCCCCACATATGAAAGGAGAGATAATTATTGAAGGTAAGAGTAAATGGGATGGAAATAGGGGTAGTTGGAAGATTACCAGATGCCATCTTAAGTAAAACGCTAAACTCAAACAGTATATCCTTTCCGCGGTAACTGAGAAAAGATGCAGGTATCACCGATTGACTATAGATATGGGCGCGATGAAGCTAAGGAAATTTGGTCGAGAAATGGTAGACATTCCAGACTACTGGAAGTAGAACGGGCATTGGTTTGGGCTCATTGTAAAATGGGAAAGGTATCTGCAGAGCATTATGATAAAATTGCAGATATCTCTGATCCTGGAATAGTTACAGCTGAGAGAGTCGATGAATTAGAGAAGGAAACCAAACATGATATTATGGCGCTTACTAAGGCTATGGCAGAGGTAGCTGGAGATGCCGGATGGTGCATCCATCTTGGTGCAACTAGTAACGATATAGTCGATTCAGCTGTAGCTTTACAGATTAGAGATAGTATACGCCTACAGAGGATTACTATGACTGAATTACTAAGAGTTCTATGTGATACTTCCGAGAGATATAGGGACACTGTAATGCTTGGAAGGACGCATGGACAAGCGGCAGTACCTATCACTTTTGGACTAAAGGTTGCAGTTTGGGTTGATGAGTTTAGAAGACATCTAGTAAGACTTGACGAAATGGAAAAAAGATGTATTACAGGTAAATTTCTTGGTGCAGTAGGTACTGGAGCGGCTCTAGGACCTAGTGCACTTGAATTACAGCAATTAATCATGAGTGAATTGGGTTTGGAGATTCCCGTAGCAACAACTCAAGTTGTTGGTAGAGATAGATATATTGAATGGGTAGGTTGGATGGCAAATGTCTCTTCATCAATTGAAAAGGTATTACAAGAAATTAGAAATCTTCAAAGAACGGAAATAGGAGAAGTTGCAGAGGCCTTCGATGTGAAAAAGCAAGTAGGATCCTCAACCATGGCACACAAGAAAAATCCAATAACTTCTGAAAATGCCTGTGGATTGGCGAGAATAATCAGGTCGATGATTATGCCTTCATATGAAAATGCCCTTCTTTGGCATGAAAGAGATTTAGCAAATTCATCTAGTGAAAGATTTACTTTATCTCACTCGATGATTTTACTTGATGATATAATAGTAAAATGTACCTCTGTTATGAAAAATCTAGTTATTAATAGAGAACAAATGAAAATAAATTTGGAAAATCAAAGGGGATTAATTATGGCGGAAAAGGTAATGTTGGAGTTGGTAGATAGAGGAGTTTCTAGAGATGTTGCTCACGAGATTCTACGTGAAGCATCAATGAATACGATTGAAAATCAATCGAACCTTAAATCAGAGTGTAAGAACAACCAGATAATTAAAGAAAAGATATCAGAAGATGAGATAGATAGAATGTTTAATCCTCTATCTCATATTGGATTATCGGGAGAGATAGTGGATAATGCTATCAAACTAGCAAATAACTATATCTCAAATTAATGATATTAATAGTAGTGATACTGCAGTTAAGCTAGCTACTCCAAATAACATTATTATCATTGCATGAGGTCCATATTGATTAGTATCATCTAAGGCCACACTGATTATACCATCATCTAACAGGCTTTCTATAATTGATGATTCTGATTCCTCAAATTCGGGAAGTTCTCTACGCTTTATACGCTCATTAGATTGATTGGCCACACTCATCGCAAGAGTTACTAGTGATTATTCTTCTTGATGAAAGCCAGCTTGTTCTAAAAGTTTGGTCATTTGCTCTACAGCATCTTTGTTAGGATCAATTAGTGAATTCGGATTTATCGCTGAACCGGTATATCCATTACCTAAATTACCATTTAGTATTAATCTCCGTCTTTGTCTGAGAATCAGTAATTTTCTAATCAGAAATAATGAAATTAGTAATAGAGCAGTGGTAGAAATAAAATCTGTAATTGGGGTATGGTCTGTCACATCTTAACTACTATTAAATCAAATATTATCTTATTGGATGACTTATTGATAGTGGTTTAGAAAGGTGTCTACGATTAGAAGCACTTGGTTCAACCCACATATTCGTTTGTATAGAATTATTATTATAAATCCAATATTTTTTGGTAGTTTTTTCACATATCTTACATCTTAATTCTTGATTTTTTCCTGAACTCCTCATAGTTCTGTTGCAACAATAAGGCCTTCTATCAATTCTCGGTGAAGGATTGATTAGAATTAGTTTCTCCAGATGTACAGAATCATCGGGTGAAACTATCCCGGTCCAAGATATTACGTCTCCAGGAATTAATTTCCTCAATAAATCATTTACTTCTCCACCTTCTCTAAACGCAACTATTCTGGATAATTGGGAATCGGAAATTACATCTAGGTAGCTATGGCCACCTTTTGTCTCGCTGGGTTCAGATACAACTGTTCCAGTGCAAGTGGATGATATGTGATCATCTGATAGCTGATTTGAAATATGAACTGCGTAAGATAAACATTTTTCTGTATTATTCTGTGATTGTAGCCAAATATGTGCTTCAGTGACTGAAGCTGAACTAGGACCTCTAATTCCATATAGTACTGGGCAAGGAGTCCTTGGAGCTATTAAGCCCTTTTTTCTGGTTGGATCTCTATTTACAAATGTCTCAGGGAATTTCCTATCCATAAGAGATAGATTATGAAAATTCACCTCTCTCTGGGTACCAATCAATTCATTTCTTCTCCAAGATATTAACTCCCATGAACTGGTTAGTGATGGAATCCAGGCAATTGCTGCACTAGCACCCACTATTCCCAAATCAGAATTATGAGTGAAAATAATACAATTTTTTAAATCTAATTGCTTTTTTCTAAATGATGCATCTACATGGCCTCTAACTGACGACCAATACCAATCTTCTGGAAATTTTGTGAAAGAAATAATTAGACAAGGAGATGGTTGAACGAGTTCATTGGATTTCGAATTAATATCATTTTTCAATTCTTTAAACCATGAATAGCAATGCTCAATTAATTTATTTTTTTTGTTTGAATTTATTTTAATAATCGAACCCAAGGCCCCATTCCCCCTAGTTCTATTTTCCGCAAATGGCCAAAGTCTGACTAATCTTCTTTCTTGCTCAATTACACTAAGTTGGTCAATTAGGTAATTGATTAAGTGATTCATTCTTTCCGTAGTGCACCCACTTTCAATGAAATCTGTATCATCTAGACCCAGATAAACGGATGTTGTTGTCATGTTTTATCCTCTATCAAATAATCTGATTTATTACTCCCGATAATCCCTCTTCGGGATTACATTTAATCCCTCGAACTCCAAATTTCCTTGCTGCTTCCATGTCGACATCTCTGTCTCCGACCATTACTGATTTTGATTCATCAAATTGATTTTTCCAATTATGTCCAAATGATAATGTAAAGTCCTTTTCTAAATTTTCACTTCCTATTTGCATAATTTGACGTCCTGCTTCTAACATTCCAGGATTTGGCTTTCTTGCCCAAGACCCTTCCCATGGAGCATAGGGGCTGTATAATATCAAATCTAGAAATGCGTCCGAGTCTTGTTCCAGTAATAAAACAGAAAGATAATCATGGATTTTTGCTAAATTTTCATGCCCCCATATATTCCGACCAATTGGAGATTGATTAGTAACAACACAAATCCTAAATCCTTTCCTCCTAAGTTTTCCGATTGATTGCCCGATATTAGGAAGTAGAACTAATTCATCGACTGAATTGATATAATTTTCAGATCCATAATTAATTACTCCATCTCTATCTAGATATGCAATCTTACCCCTCCATGTTGTAGGTAATGGAGGGAGTGTGATTTGGGAATTTAGGTTTGAACGGTGACGGAATGGTTGTAGCATAAAATCACAGTTTATTATTTGACTTAACTGCCTCTTTAATGATATGGTTAATTATTAGTTGAAAGTCTTCTATTCTTTCCATTGAATTTGTAGGAATTAAAATAGCTATATCAACAATACTAATCATTTTTCCACCGCTCATATCGTTGTAGTTACCTGTAATTCCTACTGTAGTACAACCTTTTTCATTAGCATATTTTAATCCGTTCAGAACATTCATGGAGTTTCCTGAACCACTGAATCCAACAACTAGATCTCCTTCTGATAAGAATGTTGAGAGTTGACCTAGGAATATATTCTCGAAATTCGTATCGTTAGCCCAAGCAGTCAAAGCAGAAGAGTTATCAGTATGTGATAATGTTTTCAGAGACAGCTCTTTAGACCAATCACCTGCGCTATGTGAAGGAGTCCCAGCACTTCCTCCATTACCTATGAAGTGTACAGTTTTTCCCGAATCTCTGGTTTTTTCTACTGATTTCCAGAATTTTTCTAATTGCTCCATTGGAAAATCAGAAATTGTAGAAATTAAGTCGTCTAGATATGAGTTGGCAAAATTCTTGAAGTCGAACTCCATTAGTAATCATACCCCCGAAGAGGATATCCTATTTACAGGTTAATGTTTCCCATCAGTTATGGAAGAGCCAATTAGTGCATTAATATATGATGTAGCTGAATCAATTGGTATAGCAGAAATTACAATGCATCTGTTAATAGGTGCAATTGGTTTATCGCTAATGGCTGTGGGTTTTCATCATAAATCTGAAAAATTTTCCAGAATCTTTGCGATGATTGGATGGCCATTAATTGGTTTGTTTTTCTACTTATACTCTTCTTATTTTGTTGAGATTTCTGATCCATTGCTAGTTTTGATGACAGGGGCAGCACTCCCTGTGGGTTTTGCTATTTCATATTGGGAGTACAAATCTACTGAAGAAAGTTTAGATTCTAGACTTTGGATGAGGGGATGTATTGTATGGTCAATGATTCCATATTATGCCGTATATGGAATTCCAATACTAAACATATGGTTTGTAGAATTTACTGCAGATAGTGCTAATCTGCTGTTAGATTTTTCGGGCCTTGGTGGATATGAAACAGGGCAAATGATGATTGATAGACACGATAAAGTTGCAATTTCTACAGAAGAATGGGATGGAAACTTATTAATCCTAACAGAACCCTTGGGAGAAGCAGGTTTCTTCGCTCCAATGAATAAAATCAATGGCGAAAATATAGTGATATTTATCCTAGCATGTTCAGCATTACAATCTATGGCAGTTTTTATTGGTGGGATTGTAGCATTGAAATCAGTACATTGGAAAAGGAGAATGAGGGCGCTAATAATAACAATTCCTACCATTCACATTCTGAATGTTTTTAGAAACGCTGGGATTGTTTGGTTAACTGATACCTACAGGGATTGGAGTTTTTATGGAATTGGTATGTTTGAATTTGCACATAGTTATGCGGCAAAGGGTATTAGCTTACTAGCTATGTTTTTGATGGCATTAGCTTTGTTCGATATATTGCCTGAGTTACACAAAAACATAATGAAAATTCTAAGTCCATTCAGTAATAAAGATATAAATTAAATCATTCTTGATCTAATTCTACTGTAAAGCTTTCCTGTTAGAGGCATATCATGTTCCCAAGCGAATTCTTTCATCACTCTAATTGCTTCTTTTTCTAAATCAGAATCTCCGACAAAATCTGTTAATTCTATCGTATCTTTTCTGGTATTCGCCTTGAAAGCTGCGATTGGTTCTTCTTTATGGAATACCAAATATGCAGAACCAAAACCGAATCTTTCACGTAATAAACCGCCAAAATAGTGTATTAGAGGATCTGATGGTGGGATAACTAAATCTCTAGTTTTTCTTAATGAATTTAAATTTTCTAGCATATCTTGCCTACCCCAACATATATCTCTTAAATCATCCACTAGGAATCCTTTGATTAAAATGCCATCTTCTTCAAATTCGTGCATCACATCACTGATCTCTTCAGGAGAAAAAGATGAGCCTGCTAGTCTCTCCACTTGTTTCAATGTGATAACGGGATAGTTCTTTACTAAATCACTCAGATATTCTCTTTTGATTTCCCATAAATCTGCATTTTCCAAAGGCTCTACAGTTCTAAATCCTCCTCTATAATCTTGAATTAAATGACCAGTTCGAACAAGCGGTGAAATTAGTTTTCTAAAATCTGATCTCTTAAGTGCATTTCTTTCCATATATACATCTGGATCACTGTGTTCTCTGAAGAATTGTACTATTTCTTTATCTTCATCTTCTATTGGCACATTACGAATAGTAAGTAGTTTTCTGAAGTGTTGTAGTTTGGCCCAAACAAGATGACCACGTAAATTCGAGCCTTGATTAAGTTGATGTGCAGCTACCATAGAGCTGAGATTTACTCTGAACATTTCACAGCGGCCTCTTAACGCGAAATCATCTCTTAATTCATTAGAATTCTCTAGTGCCATGGTTTCATTTTCCCAACGACTCTCTTGGTGTAAGTAGTGATGATGAAATAACATTCTATTTACCTTTTTTCTGTTACTAGGTGCTACAACACCCCCTCTGATATAGCGCTCATCATCTCCCATTGAAGAAAATCCTAAATCAGATAAAATTTGTTGGATATTATCGTCGCAATCATGTACAGGTACTCCATTAAAAGCGTGTAAAACTGATACATCTACGAGTCTATCTCTATAATTTTCAAGTAGATCTGAGAATGCTGTCTTGAAATCATCTAGGTAGGAGTGTGGAATATTTATATCCTTAATTTCTAAATAATCATTGACAACAAACATAAGAATCCTACCAATTGGATCCACTCCTTTGAAGACCGGATAATACCATCCTTGTTTTAGTAATAGTCTGATTTCCTGAATGAATCGACTACTAAAAGGATCAGATTGTGAAAGAATTCTCATTTTTCGATCTTCTGGTAAAGGTGAAAGTAATTTTTCTGCATCTTCAGGTGAGGAATAATAGTCAGTCGGATCTGGTTGGAGCGTGACTATCCTGGTAATTTTACCTGAATTCTCTAGGTTTCTAAGGGCCTCTGCCAACTCTTCAACTGGCCGAGTTACAAAGAACCGTAGTGTATGTATCCTAACTGGCCCAATTTTAGATATCAACTCGGATAGGGCTTGATTAAATGATAAAGGCTTAATTTGTTCGTGTATTTTCTTAAAAATAGCTAATGATCTCTTTCTATTAGGGATATCACGATATTGTTTAGCTACTGCTAACTGCCTTTCTAGATTCGATAGAGCTGATTTGATACTTCTTTGAATATGGGCATTTTCTTTTCCTTTTGGATAATCTTCGAATAACTGATTCCTTGGAATTCCTTCTTTTGGAATTTTATCTAATAGCTCTTGTTCTAATTCTCCTATCCAAGGCTCTCCTCGAAGCCCTAATAGCATTGGCAATTGATCTTTCATCGTATATCCAACGCGATTATGAAGCAATCTTCCGTTATATATATCGGAGTCATGTTTGATATCTTTCCAATCTCTAAATCTATAGTCAGAAACTCGATACAATAGCTCTTCCCTTCTTTGTACGAAGGATAGGTTTCTGATACATTCTGAAGGATCATCAAATTTTTGAAATGATTTTAGAAGAATTAGTGTTTGAAGAGTCCTGTAATCAATTACACTTACTTGGCCGCCAGTTATTCTATACTCATCCACCCGAAGTATGAATTCTCCTTCATCAGTCTGTGTAAAGAATCCTATAGATACTAAATTCCGCATTTCTAATTCTTGTAGTACAGACTCAACTTGGGCTGAAGGAAATGGTAGTCTAGCGCATAAGGACTCTGCGGTTTGGGGTCCCTCAGATCCTAACATATCTAGTAATTTTAATCTTAAACTATCAATAGGATCAGAAAGATATTTGGTTTTCCATTCTGTAGGAGTACCGCCATCAAAATCTTCGGCTAGTTCATAAGTCAAACCACCGGTGTATAATGAACTAATATCGTCCATTTCCGCTGCTCCTGCTAGAGCTAAACATCCTAATGTTCCATGAACTTCGGCCATTCTTATTGAAAACCATTTATTATCGATTTTTTCGTGACCAGTTCCTCTAACCTTTGTAATTAATTTCCTTTCTGCCAAATCATGAACCCATTCTCTCAAGGTTTCAAATTCAATATCTTTCAGTTTATCACTGTACAATGGATGAGTGAGTTCTCTCTCGAGTCCACCTCCCATATCCATAATCCTGAGTAGTTCATTTGCATTTCTAGGAATTGCAACCTTGGATTGATAATAATGGGAAAGTTTCTCTTCATCTAACTCTGTAGCTAATGAACGTGCACCCAATAACCTACGAAGTATCTCTGGATCTACATCTTTAATTAGATAAGCTCTAGTTCTAAGAGTTAGTAAATCCTCGAATGAGGACATAAATAGAGTCATCCCTAGGGGGGAAGGAATTTTCACTCTCCGGTGAACAATTCGTACATCTTCACTGTTCATCCTCATTAGAAATTCTCGAAGTCCCCACATATCTAAATCAGAATTTAGTATTTCATTCAATGCTTCTCTGACTATTACTGAATCATCCATTTTTCGGTGTCGATTCATAATTTGTTCTGCCTTTTGTTGAAATTGTTTAGGGCTGACCTCATCAGCACCTACTCTTCTAGGATTTAACATACTTCTAGAACTGACTTCTCGAAATCGCTTTGCAAATAATTGAGAATCGAGTATGTATCTGTGCAGAGTATCTTCTGCCCCACTGCTTCGGAAAACCTCGGGAATTGCTGAAATAGATACTTCATGACTTAATTTTGCCATGAATCCGTTTTCATCGAAAGATAATTCGTGTATTGATATGTTATCTCTTGATGCTATGCCAGCAAATAGATATCCTAGTGCCAAATTGAATGATCTTCCTCTGCCAGTAGTTACAACATAAGTAGGAAGTGGAGCTTCAACTTGCTCAATTAGAATTCTATCTTTTGATGGTACTTGGAATGTAGTAGCTAGATGTTCTTCTAGAAACTGAGTTAATGCACTAGCAACTGGTTTATTTAGTCCAATTACATCAACAAGAAATGGGGTAATATCTTTATTCATTCTTGCTTCAATTGAAACAATTTCCAATAGATCGAGAACTTCACGACTTAGTTCGTGAGTCCTACTGTTGGCTTCGCCCGTCCATGAAGGAATAGTTGGCCTATATCCTGTAGCTGAAGTAACATTTACCCTAGTTCCAAGAACACTGGAAACACGATATGTTGAACCGCCTAGTAAGAATACATCGCCATTCCTCAAACTAGAAACGAATGAAGAAGAAAGTTGTCCAACTAATGTCCCATCAGAAGTAAAAACTAAGTAATTATTATCTGGTGCAATTGTTCCAATATTGGTATAATATATCATCTGGGCATAACCTCTCTTTCCGAATTTATTATCTTCCCAATCAACCCAAATTCTTCTTTCATCTTCTAATAAATCTATTACTTCTATATAGTCATCATACGGCAACTTCCTGTATGGCCACGAAAGTGAAACTAAATCATATGCATCGTCAATATCCCATTCTTTGATTATAGTAAGACCTATAATAAATTGAGATAATACATCTAAGCAATTCTCTGGAAATTTGAGAAGGTCCATATTTCCAGAAAGAATTCCATTTTGTAAAGCAACTAATTCCAAAAGATCATGAGG
>MDTE01101332.1_pt1 | contig 19681 bp, 6 predicted proteins | sample 811231 | NCBI WGS metagenome assembly MDTE01 (sample SAMN05326651, study PRJNA326480) | marine metagenome | isolation source: seawater | place: Indian Ocean: Red Sea | collected 2010 | reverse complement strand
CTACCTACTCTTATGCATCTTCTTACGTTTGTAGATGAAATAGAACCCACCCATACTGACAGCCTGTCAATCCTCCCCCCGCCTCTGCTGAGCCACTCCCAAGTCTTGGCTATTCCAGGAAAAGTAGTCTCTAGTATGCCATCAATCATCGCACGTTGGACAGAATCCAATCTAGGAGAAAGATCCAGTAGAATTGCCGGCCCCTTTGGACCCACCTGGAGGTGCCTGCTCCATGCTTTCAGAATAGATTTGAGATTAGGCTGCATCTCATCGATACTGTGTTTCTGAGCATCCTTTGGTCTTGCAGGGTCAACGTGCAGCATAGCTATGGGGGGATGCGCTCTTGTCCCAGCCTCCCTAAGGCTGGACCAATAAGTGGTAATCGCAGAGTCCGCATTGCATCCATCGCCAACCAATACTCGGTCTAGGGAGCGTTGTATCTCGCCATCTGAGTTCAGGCTCATGTTGGCGGCGCAAAACTTTGCTACCTGTTCGTCAAGCTCCACCCCCAGAGCAGGACGCTTGAGGAACTTTGAGAAAGCAATAAGCTGTAACCCCGAACCTGCAGCTGCGTCGAGAATCACTCCTGCTGGCAGTGACATCGGATCGATCATCTTCGCCCTAATCGAAGCTATAGACCAAGGCGTGGAGAGCCGGCTCATTTGTTCACTCATGAAGAACTCGGGTTCCCCCTTCCTGGAAGACACCGGCTTTGCCTTCCTCTTCACACTGGTTACGATCTTCTTGGAGGGAATAATTGCGGTATGCTCCTCTTCTGCCACGACCATCCCCGTTAGAACTTAGTCAAGTCACTTTCGTGATAATTACTCGGAGATTGGCGCTCTCTCTAGCTTCAGCTCAAATCTCAGCCAGGTATGCTCAAGCTCGTGACCCTCACTATTTCCGTATGCAATAGGTGGGGGGAGGAGTGTGGTGTGCGTCGTCCCGGTATCAATCAGAGGGAAACCTCCTCCTCTGTCGTTGTCAATGTCAAGGCCTATGGCTGACCATCCAAAACCCTCGATAGAAAACCATGGATCTCCGGCCGTCTCCACCCAAGTACCATCATCCAACTCTTCACCAGTATCTGCGTCCCACACAGTATAGTGTACCTCCACGGAATCACCATCTTGTATGTGCACGTCCTTGTTCTCCGATCCTTGGAAAATATTGACATCCAGCCTAACCTGGGCTTGTAGGACGGAAATATGTGTAGCAGAAATGCTAATCTCTCTTTCAGAAACCGCATCTATCAAATCTACCTCCATAATTACGCTGTCATTTGGAGACAAGTCGTTGATTATTAGATAAGGCTCGTTACTTATGTCGAAAACAACCCCGCCCCCGCTGATTTCCATCACCAGATTGAGAGTTTCATTTCCTCTATTATAGACGGCAACGCTTGCAGCATCCCCACCTCCTTGGTGCTCCCAGTCGCAGCGTAGCTCTCCGGGAAATAGGAAAACATCGTCTTGATCTGCCAGTGAATCTGGCCACGACCAGTCATCCTCTCTTGGTGAGCAGGTGTCGAATAGCAACCCAACTTCCCAAGACCATCTTCCATCTTCCTTTAGCATCTCGATATCTGTAGAACCGAACGAAGCCTCTAGGTCTTCGAGGAAACTCATAGCCGACAAACCTACCCAGACAGCGGACACAATCAGGCCAACCGCTGTGACTGCAGAAAGAACAAGAGCGGCCCTAGGTACTGCCATCTTATTCAGGCCTAATGGGATTGGGGGGTGCTCAACCTCATCAGGAGTGTCAGATATCCAAGACCTTGTCACAGATGTCTAGAATTGCCCGACCGTCATCAACGTTGGCACTTCTGGACTAGTCCTTGGCCAAATCCTCTTGCTTTGCTAGACCTAGCCAGGCCACAATCCCAAGCTCTGCAGCCAATACAATCATTCCCAAGAATAGCTTGTCAGGCTGAAATACCTCACTCGAAGCGAAGACGAAAGAACAAATCACAGCAGCCAATAGGTCACCAAGACCCCAGATTCTGAGTGATTTCCTGAGCTGTAGAATCCCGACGACCCAAATGACCGTGGACATAAAAACGAGAAGCATTGGAAGGTCCAGGCCACCTATCATTCCCAGATGGATCGCACCCGAGATAGCAAATATGTGTCCGTCGGTGGCCAAAGTAACCGTCCACTTTTCCTGCTCCAGGGGAACTGTAAGCGCACAAGCAACAATTAGGAAAACCCCCAGAAATAGCAGGAAACCCCCGATATAGTCCCATAGGTAATCATTCCATGCCGCTAGTGCGAGGCACGCCAACACCGCTCCAGGAAGAGCAACCCCTAGTCCACTTGGCTCAGAGGTTTTGATGCTCCTGTAAGACGCGCTAGCAGCCGCGAATAATCCTGCAGGCCCGAATGAGAGCATCACTATCGCCAAAGAGCGAGCACCGATCCCTATCCCGCCGGAACCGTCCTTTTCTAACTGGGCCCTCTTCTTGTCGACCCAATGGTATACGAGCACACACATTACAAGTAACGACTCCAATAGAACCCACGGAACTGTAGAATCCACGAAGTCACCGTCAAACGGCTCTACTGTGAGCGGGAATGGTATCCCTCCCAAAACGACGGCTGCAACTAGACGTGCTGCTAGGATAGGAAAAACGAACCAGTCTACTGCGATTTCGATTCTGTCAAGCAGGTTCTTCTGGTGCAATAGAGAGATCATTGTAAGAACTAGGATTAGAACCGCGGCCCCGGCCATATCTAGTAGCTCGTCAGGGCTGCTATCAACCGGGAAAATGTGAGCGGTCGCAAGAGCTAAGCAGACTCCAGAAATAGACAGCGCAATCGGCATCTCCATACCTAGAATGTGTGGCAAATCCAGCTCAAGACCCCTAGTTCTGTTTCTTATCATTAGAACCACCAGACAGCAGAAGCTACCCGAGGCAATTAGTACCAGGACTCCATCCCCCATAGCTGAGAAAACAACGGCCGTGGACATAACGATCCCAATTACGAACAATCCTATCATAGGGGTATGGCTTAGATCAGAAGTCAGCAGCTCAGCCATGTCTTCCGTTTCTTCTTTCTCCCTACTGACCTTCCTTTTTTGCGACATTTCTGCGATTTTCGGATTGTAGGTAGTAAGATTGGAATCTAAAACCTGATTACTGCTGGAGACTTCAAACGAACCCCTGCCACTATCTTTTCCTAAAGTGGAACTTAATATCGTATCTCTAAGTGCCACGCTTCTTAGCTCAGACCTGATTTCACCCCTGGAAATTAGCCAGAAAGAGGAGATTGCGAATATCGAAACTGATGATGATTTTACTAAGACAACCTCTGAATCTAGGGCGAGAATATTGGTTACGACCAATAGCACCAATGCCGATCCTGCAGGTTTCAGCATATTGTCCATTTTTTCTGCCCTGGGAAGGTAAACCGCCAGAATTGCTGCCGTGCATGCCAAAGCCAAAAGCTCCACTTCGGGGGCTAACGAACCAACCCACGACTGAGAATACCAAGACGGAGTTTCTAGTACATTAGTCGGCTCTATCCTTGCCATTGAGATGATTAATGGCATGGACATGATGCCCAAACCGAGCCCGAACTCTTCTTCATCTCCGAAGTACAATAGAGACGTAATCGAGATGCAAAGTATTACCATCATTGCTTCATCGAGCCCATGTCTCCATTGAATCGTCAAGGTCGTGAAAGCCAGAATTGCCAGCATCCCGTTGGACTTACCCTTCCGATAGCCCAAAATCTTCCCAAACACATGAACTCCCACTAGGATGGACAAAACTGAGACTATCGAAACTGTCGTGAAGCCACCGAATTGGGCCAAGAACAGTATTGTTATCATCGGAAACCAGAGCCCTATGCTCCAGAGATTTAGTGCTCCAGAATCCCTAATTGAAGAAGAAATTTCGCTTATCCCCAGAAACCCAGAAGCCAGATTCACCACCCCTTCTCCTGCCCTAACGTTGACCACGAGTAGTAGAATTGATGAGAGACCGAGGTAGATCGCTAGAGGGGCCGGAGACAGATCGACATAGCCATCCCAGTCCGTTAAGTCGTTGGCCAGCATCACCGTCCGAAAACTCTCTTCTAGAAGCCCCCAAATGAGCAACCATCCCCACGGAAGGAGCACGGTTACCCCAGATAGAGACGGAGACCTCCTCTTGATCGCAAGTCCTGCTGTCCCTAGGTGCAATGCAGACAAAGCCCCCAGCAAAACGAGACCGCCATCATATTCAGAAGAGGATCCAGCTGGAACTAGGAGAACTAGAATCGCTAGAACAACAACCGAACCAGTCCATAGAACCCTATCTGTGACGCTATCCTGGTCTCTTAGGATTATCAAACCGGTGGAAATAGCTCCCAAAACGGTGAAAATCTCGTATGAAGAGATACCTAGTGATTCTTCTACAGACTCAGAAGATAACAATACAATTGTGAGAATAGACCCAGAAGCCAGGAGAGGACCAGCAACTCGCCATGGATAGACCCCCCTCACTACAAGGTATGAGCCCCCGAATGCACCTCCAAGAAAGGTTACGATACCAAGAGCGTACCCTAGGTCTTCACGATACGAAGCCACCACCATGAATGCCCCAACCATTCCAAGAGAAATCGAAACCCCCCAGAGTCCCGGCTTTCCCAAACCCAATGTTTCGAAGCCCTTGGAGAACCAGTTTCCCTCTTTAGCAAACTTTGCCGCCATTAAGGCATTTAGCGCGGTAACAGCCATCAGCAATAGGAACAACAGTAATGGGGTCTCAAGAGGCAAAACCCGCAACTGACCAATCTCAAAACCCGAAGTTGCAGCGTGCATCCCTATCCACAGGTTCGAGGCAGCAATCCCGAGCGATGCAAGGTTTCCAGAATTCCTGTTTATGGCTATTCCATGCAGCATTATCGTAGCAATCAAGATCATCACAGCCACCCCACTTTCTCCGAATTCTGTCCCAGCAGTCGAACCTATTGCAAGGAGTACTAGAGTAGACTGTGCGGCAATGGCATCGTGGTCGTGCCTGTATGCAACATAGACGTTTACAGCAACTAGGAATAGTAATACAACCCCAAGGTACAGGTCTTCCCCAATAACTTCCCAATGCCTGAGCTCTAGTGCAAGCCCGTAAAGGACCTTCATTGAGATAATAACCCATGTTACTCCCAGCAATGACATTCTTTCTTTGGGAACCCAAATTTCTCCTAACACGAAACCCAAAGAAGCGAGCAAAACAAGAACCACGGTACCAGGAATCGGATCGAATGTCCTACCGACCTGGATGCTAATTGCACTGTAGAGTACAATCATTGAGCCCATCAGTATCCAGTTTATCTTCCTCTCGCCATCTATCGAAAACTGCGTAACTATGTCATTCTCCGGAGGGGAATCTACTGTCCCGTCAATTCTGACTTCACCAGGGGAATCGGCGCCCCTCTCGGAGAACGGATCGAGGATTTCACCAATCGCTTCGTCCGTCTCTTCTTTGACTTGCTCTTTTTCGCCCCGACTCTCTTCAATCTGTCCAATATCTATGTCAAATGACCGCTTGAACTTTCGTTCGCGGATGATCTTGTCATCCGGCTCATCGGCAGCCATCGTTCCGCCAACAAGGCCAGTATTGCATAATCACATCCCCTACTGGACCTTTCTAAAATAGGAAAGGAATCTAGTTTTCAAGTCCCGAGCCGTAACACTTGAAGACTCGCCCCACCTCCCTAGGTGGGGGGGTATGGATGCAGAGCTCCTCTCACGAAGCGCCAACCCAGTTATCTGAACACGGCCTGAGCCCTTCAGGACAGGTTCATTGGAACTTGGGCTGGGAAGAACTCCATTCGATTTCTGTAGAACTTGGAGAGTCTAGGATGACTTCCCATGGAGTTCTGCTTGCGATAACTGGTGAGCGAACGGGGAGATCCCCCAATGATAGATTCATTGTTGACGAAGAAGGAATGGCTGAGGAAGTATGGTGGGGGGAGGTGAACAGGCCTACTGCTCCGGCGGTTTTCAATAGGCTCTTGGCCAAGACACAAGCCCATTTGGATCAGGCAGAGAATCTGTTCGTAAAGGATGCATTCTGTGGGGCAGATCGCCAACACAGAATGCCTGTGAGGCTGGTTACGGAGAAGGCTTGGCACGCCTCGTTCATGCACAACATGTTCGTCCGTGCAACGGACGAGGAATTACAATCTCACGTTCCGGAATTCACGATTCTTCATGCTCCTGAGCTTAAGTCCAGCATGAGTGACGGCGTCAACTCGGACGTCTTCGTAATCATCGCCCTTGACAGGGGCCTGGTGATTATCGGCGGGACCCACTATGCTGGCGAGATAAAGAAGGCTATATTCACTATAATGAACCACATCCTCCCATCAAAGGGATTGCTCCCAATGCACTGCTCGGCGAACACCAATGGGAACAACTCAGCACTTTTCTTTGGGCTTTCAGGAACAGGGAAGACCACTCTCTCTGCAGATCCAAATAGAGCTCTGGTCGGGGACGACGAGCATGGTTGGTCCGATCAAGGAATTTTCAACTTCGAGGGTGGATGCTATGCGAAGCTGATCCGCCTTTCTCAAGAAGACGAGCCGGCGATATATGCTACGACGATGATGCCCGGTTCCATACTCGAGAACGTAGTTTTGAACGCAGATGGCACTCCAGATTTCGACAACGCCTCCCTTACTCAGAACACTAGGGGGTCATACCCAATCGAGTACATCGATAACCGCACTCCAGACTCCATGGCCGGAAACCCGAGCCACGTTGTATTCCTGACTTGTGATGCCTTTGGGGTGCTCCCCCCTCTTTCGAAACTGAGCCCGGAGCAGGCAGCTTACCACTTCATGTCAGGCTACACAGCGAAGGTCGCGGGCACAGAGATTGGAGTTACTGAACCTCAGGCCACCTTCTCCACGTGCTTCGGCGCCCCCTTCATGCCACGCCACCCTAGTGTGTATGCCGACCTGCTTTCCGACAAGATCAGGGATAACGACTCGAAGTGCTGGCTGATAAACACAGGCTGGATTGCAGGAGGGGCCGATGCTAGCAGCCGAATCAAGATAAAGTGGACAAGGAACCTACTGAACGCAGCATTGAATGGGGAACTAGAGAACGTAGTTTTCGTGAAAGACGAGAGGTTTGGATTCGAGGTCCCAACCACCTGCGACGGAGTTCCAGAAGGGATTCTCCAGCCACGTGAGACTTGGGATGATAAGAAGAAGTACGACAATGTGGCCAATCTTCTTGCTCAGATGTTTATCGAGAACTTCGAACAGTACTCGTCTGGATGCACCGAGGAAGTCAGGAACGCTGGACCAAGCCAGCTTCTAGTCGATTAGCCTCTGTCTTGACGCCCTCTGAGCATCAACAGCGCAAATAGCCGCCATGTGGACAACGTCTCTAACACTGTCCCTACGCTGGAGAACGTGGGCGGGCCTGGATAGGCCCTCAAGAATGGGACCTGTCATCTCAGCTCCTGCGACCCTTTGGAGCAATTTGTACGCGATGTTTGCAGATGCAAGGTTGGGACAAACGAGAACGTTGGCAGGCCCATCGAAAGACATGAATGGGTAGTCTTGCTGTATTTCTGGAACTAGGGCAGTATCTGCTTGCATCGGCCCATCAATCACAAGATCGGGGTCAATCTCCTTGACTATCTCAATGGCCTCTTCAATCCTGTCAGTCCTCATCTCAGATGAGGTTCCAAAGTTTGAGAATGAGAGCATCGCTACCTTGGGCTTGACGCCGAATCTTTTGGCGACCTTGGCGGTCTGAATGGCTATCTCTGCAAGTGTTCTGGCATCTGGGTAGATGTTGATGGTCGCGTCTCCTATGAACATCAACTGCCCGTTAACCGTCATCATGTACATGCCGACGATTCTGTGCGATTCAGGATCGGGTCCAATGACCTGTAAGCAGGGCTTCACAATGTCGGGGTATTGATGAGAAACTCCTCCTAGGTACCCGTCTGCGTCCCCCATCCTAACCATCATCGGAGCGAAGTAGGTGGATGAGTTTAGTTGCCTGACGGCGTCTTCCCTGGTTAGCCCCCTTCTACCTCTGAGCTGATGCATCTCATCTGCATATTCTCCACGCCTCCTTGGATCGTATCTTACGTCAATCGTCTCACAGTCGAATTCTAGCCCCAACTCATCCTTGACAGCAAGGATCCTCTTTTCTTGGCCGAGTAGAATTGGTTTGCAAATCCCTTCTGCTATACACTGAGATGCTGCCTTGATTATTGTAGGGTCCTCTCCCTCACAGAACACGACTCTCTTCCTCTCTCTCTTTGCTTGGTTGATAACCCTCCTCATTATCGACCTAGTTAGGCCCAGCCTAGCCTCTAACTGCTCTCGGTAGGTGTTGGCGTCGAACTCGTCAGAAGAGAGTCTGGAAACACCCTCATTGACAGCTGCTTCGGCTACTGCACTAGCCTCCCAGATTAGCACTCTTGCATCGAATGGCTTGGGAATCAGGTAATCGGGACCAAACGACATCTGCTCTCCCTCGTAAGCCGAAATCACGTCGTCGGGAACTGGCTCCTTAGCTAGATCGGCCAACGCTTTAGTCGCAGCCATCTTCATTCCCTCGGTGATTTCTGTAGCCCTAACGTCCAGAGCTCCTCTGAATATGTACGGGAACCCTAGCACGTTGTTGATTTGGTTAGCATAGTCCGACCGTCCCGTAGCTACAATGGCATCGTCACGGACGCTAGCGACCTGTTCCGGAGTAATTTCAGGGTCTGGATTAGCAAGAGCGAAAATAAGTGGCCTTTCCGCCATTCTCTTGACCATTTCCGGCATCACCAAACCCCCTTTTGATAGTCCGAGGAAAACATCGGCGCCCTCCAGAGCTTCAGCAATTCCACCATCGTCAACTTCTCTGGCAAACAGAGACTTGTACTCGTTCAATTCGCCGTTTTCATCGCGCTTTGTGGTGAGGATTCCCTTGGAATCGACCATCAGCAGATTCTCTTCTGATACCCCTAGCCTAAGGTAATGTTTTGCACAGGATATCGCAGAGGCACCCGCCCCCAGAATCGCTACACGAACGTCCTCAATCTTCTTCTCGACCACCTCTAGACCGTTAAGAAGGGCCGCCCCTGAGATGATCGCCGTACCGTGCTGGTCGTCATGCATTACGGGGATGTCCAACTCTTCCACCAGCCTTCGCTCTATCTCGAAGCACTCTGGAGCCCCAATGTCTTCGAGATTAATCCCCCCGAAAGTGGGGGCAATTGCCTTCACAGCGTCTACGAAACCATCAACGTCTGTTCGATCGACTTCGATGTCGAAAACGTCTATGTCCGCGAACGCCTTGAAGAGTAGCCCCTTTCCTTCCATTACCGGCTTGCTGGCTAGGGCGCCGATGTCCCCCAGTCCTAGTACAGCAGTACCGTTACTGATGACTGCCACCAGATTCCCTTTCGAGGTGTAATTGTATGCCTCGTCAGCGTTTTCTCTAATCTCTTCGCAAGGGTATGCAACACCCGGAGAATAGGCAAGAGACAGCTCCCTCTGCGTTCCATGTGGCTTTGTTGGGACAACCGTGATCTTTCCAGGAGGGTCGGAAGAGTGGTAGTTTAACGCGTCTTCTCGCAGTTGCTTGCTGCCCACAGGACCACCTCGGATGCTGCCGGACGAACCATCTCCTATGATGCTATCCTATTGCTAACCGGTTGATTATCGGCCAATATAGCCGTGATTACCAATTTTTGTCCCTTGCACGTCTTCGCCCAGGTGAGCAAGTCGCAGACGGCTACCCATACCCTTCATAAATCGCACATCGAGGGACTCGGTTCGTCCTCATGTATCCCGCTCGCGAGATGATTGCAAAGAGAAGCAGCGCAATCGCTCTAGTTTTGCTAGTAATGCTCCTCCCATGGGGGGGGATTACTTTCTCAACGAAGGGTCCCGAAGCGCTACCTGACGGCCAGCTAAACAGGGAGGACGTATCTAGCAAGTCCTGGGGCGTAAACGGGAGTAACGATAGTGGTTGGTTTGTATTAGAGGCTACTGGAGCAGACCCAGAGAATGGGACCCCGGCATTGGGGGATCTGATGCTGGAATTCGCCCCAGGAGCAGTCATCAACAATCTGACTCTGGAAATCTCCGTAAACGGAAGCGATGGGACTTGGATAAACCAGCCCCAGATCGCAATAATGGACACTCAGACCAGCGTCTTGGACTGGAGCGGCCTAGGGGACCTTGGCCGTCAGAACAACTTCGCTGATAATCCTCCCACTTTGGTCGATGGAATCCTTGACTCCTCTCTCAAACCGAACACAATCAGCGACGCTTCATGGCAGATCCCCACGGGGATCGAGATTACTGACTTGGTGATTGAGGCGCTTCGTCCAGTAGACCCAAAGCTCTCTCTGAGCCCTCTCGAGGTCTCTATTCACGGCAGCTCATTCAATCAGATTGACGGGCGCCTCTACCTATTGGTCGATGACGACCTCTTGCAACTCGACGACAATGCCCACAAGAGGATAGTTGACATCATCCCCGACATCGCGGGGCGATCCATTGTAGCAGACGCTAATAGGGACATGCTGTACGTTGGTGACGAATTTGGGAATGTTACTGCGATTCGGCTATCAGACTCGACCCTCGTCGCTGACTTCCCCGCAGACGCCAACTCCACTAATGCAGACCCAATCCTTGCAATGAACGTGGATATCTTCGGTGTTCTCTGGGCCGCTACAGATTGCAATTTGCACTACCTAATGCCATCCAAGGGGTCCAATTGGAAAACAATCGGATTCTGTTCGGGCGCAGAGACAGAGATCCCGAATGACATAATCGTGGAAGGAAGAGAGCTTTTCCTAGCCACCGAGGAACACGGGGTCCGCGTGATTGAGTACAACGTCTCTTCTAGTGACTCTAATGTTATCGAGATCGAAAGAAATGTCGTTTGGGATTCCTCTAACCTGTTGTCAGGAGACTCAATCTCTGACTTGGCTACAGCCAATGACTGCCTTTACATAGCCACCAAGGACTCTGGAATAGATAGGTTCGACCTATCGTCAGAATCCTGGCTACCATCGTGGTCATCCTCCAACTGGCTCTCATCAGACAACGTAGTCGGACTAGCTGTGACACCCGGGTGGCTGCACATACTTGGTGCTCAGCAGATCCAGCCGTACGACACAGAAGTACTTCTTTTCGGATCCGACATCGATCTAGAGGATCTGGGCCTAGCAGACTCCGGGTCAAGCATCACCCCCTGGCCAGGAGGGATGATTCGCGCACCGTCCGATTCAACGGTCCTTGTGGGGGACTCAACTGGAACGATGGGCCGAGTCCTAGAGGACAGTCCGGACGGTTCATTTGCCCTAGTCAGCAGCCCCTCCATAGACGACGCACAGGTAACCGCGATAATCGATGACGGTGAAGCAGGAGAGTTCTGGATTGCATCTGGAAGCGTAATCGACATGATGGATAAGAGGGACAACCTTTGGAAATCCCCCATTGATCTTCAGGATAGCATCAATAATCCAGGGGAAATCACTTCCATAGTGCAGGATGAAAACGGCTGGGTCTGGGTTGGCACAACAGGAAGCGGCGCTCACAGGCTGAGCAATGTGGACGGATCATACTTCGAGTCAATACAGGGTGGCCCTAACACACAGGGACTACAATCTAATTTCGTCACCAGCTTGGCATTCGACCCAACGACAGACACCCTTGTGATAGGACATCAGGAGTCAGGGGTATCCTTGTACTCCACCGCTTCAAACTCCATCATCGAGACCTACTCAGAGGCGGACGGCCTAGACTCGAATAGGATTCGGGACATCGCCACTAGGTTCGGTATTGCCTACATCGCCACAGAGGAGGCAGGGGTGATGAGGCTGGATCTCAGCACTCCTTCCATTATTGGATCATGGCAGTCTCTGGGAGTAGACAACCTGGACTCCACGCCGATAGCAGTTGACGGGGACACCATCTACCTCGGCCTGCCGGGTCTTGGGATCCTGATCATAGACAGGCTCACTCGCGACATCATCGATCTTTGGACCCCCGACGACCCGAATGGAATCCCTGACGACGACGTCAACGCCCTCTCTATCGACTTCTACGGGGGCCTGCTAGTGGGGTCAGAGGTGCAGAACTCCGGGGCAAACAGCAACGGAGGGCTAGCTAGATGGGATGGCAACGGCTGGAGCCTACTTCCAACCAGCATCCCGGGTTGGAACAACGATCCATTCGAGTTCTACGACGTTTCAAGCGACGCTAACGGCGTCTATGCCGGAACAAACAGGGGGGCTTGCATGTGGAACTGGCCCACAGGCACCCAGTCCCAATTCACCCTAGAGGACTGCTGGACGTCGGGAGGCGGAGGCGGAGGCGGCGGCCAGGGGGACGGCATGCCCTCTCGATTTGTGATATCTGTTGACCCAATCGGACCGGATCTACTGTACGCAGGAACCACAGAAGGAGCAGCGGTGATCAACACCTCCAACGGAACTGTGGTGGAGGTCTGGACGGCCGGAGACGACACCGAGAGGGCCCGGGTAGTGAAGTTCGGGGACGTAATTTACCTGGGCTTCGAGAACTTGGGAGTAGCTCGTTACAACCTCAGCTCAGGAGATTGGATGCCTCCATGGGACGGTTCACAGGGAATTCTGGACGACGACGACGTAACCGCACTAATAGAGGGCAGGAATCAGGGAACTATGTGGGCTGGAGGAGACTTCGGACTAACTCTGATTGACCTACAAAACGGGTCCGTCATCACTCAGTGGGACCGTGGATCTAACCAAGACGGGCCCACCCTTCCAAACTACTCCCCAGCCGAGATCCTGATAGTCGACGATGTGATGTATTACTCTCCCCAGAGGGCTAACCCTTGGAACTCTAGGGACGAGGTCTACAGGATAAACCTAGACAACAACACCTCCCTTTCAGAAATAGACGCTGGAGACCGGCTAGGATTTCAGGGAGTTATACATGGGATGAACAGGATCGGAGACGAGGTGTGGATCAGCGTAGTCCAGACGTCCGGATGGGGCGGGTCTGGGGACCCCGGAACCATAGTCCGCTGGAACACAACTTCGAATGACTGGGAGGACGACCTACAGACCATCGGCGACGTTGGCAGGGTGAACGCCCAATACTTGGGTGACTGCTACCCACTAAACGGCTCGTGCGAACTATGGGTGGCCTATGGGGACAACATCCTAAGGAGGTTCTCAGCAGAAAACATGACCCTCCTGAACCAGTGGAACGACGTTGACGGCAGAATCAGGGGGATGGTGGAGTACCAGGGAGAGTACCTTTTCGCCAGCATGAACGGCATCCTTCGGTGGAATCCTGTCAACGAGTCATGGTTGCCATCCTGGCTTCCCGGAGACGGCCTCCCCTCAGAGTCCGAACTAGACTTCTACTCGATGAAGGCGGTGGGCGATGACCTCTGGGCAGCTTCAGGATACGGTAACGACGGACACCTAATGCGCCTCTCAGGTAACAACAGCAACTGGACGACGTGGGAGGTAGACAACAACGAGATCCCGGACGGTTACGGGGCGGACATCGTTGTGTGTCACGACATCGTCAACATCGCAATCGGCTTCACCGCTTGGCAGTGGTGGGCTACTGGAGGGGGCATAGCGAGGTTCGACCTAGCAGATCACGACGGGGACGGCGTCACGGAGGAATGGATATCCCCCATCACGGATGACAACTCAAACCTCGCTGACAGGGACGTCAGGGCACTAGCCTGCGACGAAGTAAACGACATCATGTACATCGGCTTCGACACCCAGGACGCGGGAATCGACCGCTTCGACTACGGATCCAACAACTTCCTAGGCAGCCTCACGACTGATATGGGCGTTTCCGAGAATCCGGTATTCCCCGGCGGAATGCTGTACGACGACGGCCTGCTACTCGTGGCCCACTATGACGGTAGCGGCGGAATCACTCGGGTAATCACGTCTGGGTCGACTGCATCTCCAGGCCTGGTGATTGGGCTTGGGATGGACGCCTGTTCAATTGTTAGGGCCCCATCGGAGAGCAATAGGGAATACGCAATAGGCAGGTCGGGTGACCTTTCGGGCATCAACAGAGTGGACAGGCTAGACAGCACCGGCTTGATCGAAGGGGGTTTCGACGAGCTTGTCGGGCTACCATCAGGAGTTGTTCACGAGATGATTTCGAACGAAACCCACGTTTGGGTCAGCGTCGGGTCATCGGACGAATCTTTCCTTGGAACAACGGTCCTGCAAGGAGAACTACTCGACAACGGATCTGTAAACTGGCAGTACGGCTTCGACGCATTCTTCGAGAGCATAAACGAGATCATGCTGGTAGACGAAGAGATTTGGGCTTCTACGGTAGGAGGGGGGCTATTCTCAATCAACTTGAGCCAGAGGTCCTTCCAGCCCACGTCCTCTGCGTTACACAACCAGATGGATGGGATGCTTTTCGATGATGGCCAGATGTACGTTGGACTGATGGGCTGGTCCGGAAGCTCAGCAGGATTCCAGGTATTCGACACGAGTAACAGGTCATGGGGGCAGGGGAGTCTGATTGCAGGCCTGCCCAGCAACATCGTGACCGACTTTGTCCAGTACGAGGATCACATCCTGGTGGCCACTCACGGCGGCATAGGACTTTGGAACCTGACCAGGAGCGACTGGGATGATCCGATAACCACCGTCGACGGACTCCCTACTCCCATTTCCAACCACCTATTCGTGCCCCCTTCCACCGTTATCGGCAATGGAACCGTACTAATCGGGGGCCCCACGGGGATAATCGCTCTAGACCAAAACCTGTCTGTAGCCGGCTCTGTGGGGCGGGCTCAAGGCCTAGTGGGGGACTTCGTTTCAGGCATAGTCTACGCAGCGCCCGCCTCTAGGGTGGTGAACGACACCACTACTGGCACATCCATCACAATTCATCATGATGCAGCCCTGTTCATATCGCATAACGGACAGGGACTAACGAGGCCGGGCGCAACGGCCTGGGACCTAGCCACAGACAGCGCTAACGGGACATACAACATCGACATGATCCCCAGTAACGACGTCAGGGCAGTGGCCGCTGACCAGTGGGGGGTACACATCGCCACCTCTAGCCAGCCTCTGGTGCACTGGAACGGATCCTCGATGTCTATGGAGGCTGGACCGGGTGCTCTTGAGCTCCAGGGCTGGCCGATCGTAGATTTGACCTCTGACGGAACGAACTTAGCCGTGATTTCGCCGGGAAAAATCAGCGTGGTCAGGGCCTCTGTAGACCACGAGGTGCTTGCGATAAGAGATCTCCAAGGCGCAATTTCCGGCGATGCGGACTCATGGGTCGGGCTTGCTGCTATCGGTGAGGATGGACTCCACATCTACAGGCCTATGGAGACGCTCAACGAAGTGGATAGGGAGGCACAGAGAAGAGCGACCCCTCTGAATGCTATATTCGTGGACAGGACAGTGGACATTACCAACAGCACGCTTCCGGGGATGCCTACCGTGCTCGTTGACCACGAATCCACCATCTCCATTCCCGTCGACCAGAATCAGGCCAACTCATCCGAACTACTCCTATACCCTGGCTCGATAACCTTCTCATCTCCTCAGAAGGGCGCTTGGGTCTGGGCAAAATCGACCAGCCTAAACTACTCGGGCTCCTGGGACCTGGCAGCTCTGAATCCGGAAATCAAAGAGTCTTTCCAGACCGCGATTTTCAACACGCCCCCGGGCTCCTCATCCTCGACGGTCCATCTCCAGCTCCAGTCCCCCGCCGATGGGAAGATCAAGGTCAGAATAACGTATGACTGGGAGCGCCTAGAGGCCCCCACTCTTATGACGAGCCTGTACGATAGGCCCAACGACGGGGGAGGGGTGCTTCACGCCTCCTGGCTCCCGGCTCAGGACTCCGCATGGACGGCATACAGGGTATACGTCTGGGACTCGACAGAAGACCCCGAGTGGAACCCCACCAAGGACGATCTGCAAGGTCTTCCATCTTACCAGAGGATAGCCTTCTGGTCTCAGACCACAACCATATTCACCACAGCAAACAGCAACGGCTCGGAGGCACCACTATCCGACCAAAGACAGTATAGGGCCGCCATCACCATCGAGTACCCAGACGGAACATTGGGGGAGCCGCAATCATGGGAGGGTAACGCAACCCCCACCGACGAGGTACCGCCCCCTCCCGAGTGGTTCAGCGTTGAACCGGTCTCTGGCGGTACTCCAGGAACAGTCACCGCTGAGTGGTCGGCCTGCCAGGAACTCGACCCACACATGTCAAGGATATGGGCTGTACAGCAGGAGATAACAAACGCACTTGCCCTTTCAGACCATATCGACTTTGCCTTCGCGGCGGGCAACTCGACCTTCCTGGAGCTGGAGGGCAACGTCCCCTACTGGTTCGCTGTTGCCTGCGTTGACGAGGCAGGGCAACTCGACCCGTCAAATGCGACGGTGGTCGGACCGGTGGTAACTGCAGGCGGCCTCAACGACGGGATAGCGCCCTCTCCGGTCACCGGAACCACCGCCAGCGACGCTCCCAACGACGAGGGCGGGAGGATCATAGTCACATGGGAGCCCAATCAGGAGGACGACTGTTCCTTCCACGTGATCTACATTCTCCCCGCATCGGGGTGGACTGCTCCCACATCAGTTGAGGGCTGGCCCGTGGCTGCCTTCGTCCCCGACTGCACTACGGACGAGTTCACCATAGACTCGATTGGCAACTCCTCTCTAGAGAACGATCTGGTCTACTGGATCGGGGTCGTGGCTGTGGACGACTGGGGCAACCAGAACCTCGACGACGTCCTAGTAGTCGAGACAACGACGTACTCGGAGCTCGACTCAATGGAGTGGACACCGCCTGACCCCGTTTCGGGCCTCCAGGCCTGGGACCATCCAGAAGACGACGGTACAGCCATCGATGTAAGCTGGGACAGAACCATGGCCGAGGACTTCAGTCACTACACCGTTTGGGTTTCCGACTACCCCCTCGACAACCTTACCGAAATCTCCTCTGAATGTGAGTCTAGCGGCCAGTGTGGCCTGATGATTATCGACCAGAGGCAGATAGGTAACTCCCCACGCCTCGAGGTAACCATCACGAGCGCCCTCTACGGAACAGAGGCAGACTCGCTCGCGCTCTCAGGGATAAACCCAGACATACCCCTCTACGTCACCGTGACAGTGCACGACATTGCCGGTAACGCAGTCCTGACGGGCTTGGGCGACTACCTTGCACTAGTGACCCCTCTAGACAACCGGGGGGATCTATTCCCGCCCGAGAGGGTACCGGCCCCGACTCTCGAGGACCGCTCACCGGACTCCGGGGACGGGGTCTTCGTATCCTTCGCGGCCAGCAATGCACCCGACATAGGGGAGTACTGGATATATGCAGTTACTGGAGCTCCTTTCGATAGCACCGATGGCCTGGCACCGGCTCTGGTCATAGACAGGACGGAGTGGGGTCAGACCCTTCTCGAGGTCGTCTCAGGGGGGGAGGGTATACAGCCAGACGTACCCATGTGGGTGGCGATAGTCTCCGTAGACACCGCCGGTAACGCGTGGCTCGACGGTCTTGAGACGTCTATGATCAGCCCTGTGGACGAGGAATCGCAGGATCCGGGTATTCACCTCCCAATAGTCACCGAGATCATGGTTTACTGGGACGAAGCAGAGTCCTCCATAGAGGTCCTCTGGAAGGCCTCGGAAGACTCACAGGTCATCTCGTACTCAATCTACGCAAGCAACATGGAGTTCTCCGACACAAGGGACGCCATACTCGTGGCCTCCTCGATTACCACTCCAAACGCCTCGTTCGACTACTTGGGACCCACTCCTGTGGACCCATCCAACCCCTACTGGCTCTCGGTGGTTGCCTTCGACGGGGAGGTCCACAGGCTGGCCGTAGACTCAATCCGCGTCCACCCGCTGACAGAATTCTCTCCTGGGGGGGGCGGATCGGGAGACTCCTCGGAAACCTCGTCCTGGTTCGACCAGCTAGTAGAAGGCGACCTCAACATGTTCATCGCTCTAATCTCTGCCATGATGGTACTTCTTGGAACGGTCCTGATAATTAGGCCCAAGGAGAGGGCTGCCCCGAAGCCGTGGGAGATGGGGACTCTAGAGGTGGAGATGGAGGAGGAGCTGGCTAGGGAGGCAATGGGAATTACTGAGGAGGAGGAGCTGGAATCTACTCTCCGGCCCAAGGACGCAGAAGAAGTTGAGGAAGAGGAGAAGACTGTGCAGGAAACAGAGGAGGATTGGTGGGAGCCCGACGCCTCCGTCGGGGACCTGCTGGAGGAAGACACCGAGGAGATCAGGCTCGAGGACCTCAACGTCCTAGCAGACGACCTCGACGAGGACGACGGAGAGCCCGACGACATCGACACCTCATTCATCGACGAGGCTCTAGAGGATTGAACCGTAGCCTTGAAGGAGCGGGGTTAGGTGGTTCCGTCCGAGCCATATGCCGGCATGCAGGATATGCAAGCAGAACTACCCACAGAGCCAGTTCATCAGCGGAAACGGGCCCCGTTACCAGGTCTGCTCCCGTTGTGGCATAGAGAAGGGCCTGGTTTCCAAGGAGGATGCCTCGCAGTACTACTCCGACGAGATTCTGAATGCCAGGCTTTCCCTCTACACGAGGAGGCACCTCCCGTGGGTAACAGTCCTGATCGGGTGGATTCTCTTCCTATCCATGGGGACCGGGATAGAGCTCTGGTCAGGCTTGTTCTTAGGCGTCCTGGTCATTTCTACCCTGGTTGTCCCGGTACTCCATTTCATGGGCTCGACCAAGTTCCGAGCAGAGCTGTCAAGGATAACCCCGTGAAACTCCCACGGGAACCCGTTAAATACGCGCCATGCCTCTCCGAAGTCAGAGGGAACAGTGGGTTCCCTGAGAAAGCCCGTGAGATTGGATGATGAAAAAAGGAGGAGCCAGGACACATACAAACGAGTTCGTAGACACCACCAATAGCGCGCAATACTGCGTTTTGGCTGTCAGCGAACGAGTGCTCAGGCTCGCTCCAAGCAACCGTCCAAGCCCCCGGGATAATTAATTTGGAAGTGACAATATATGCAGAATTCGAAGATAGCTAGTGTGATTACAGCCCTACTCCTGGTGCTCATGGCCGGATCAACCGGTGTCGGGGCCGATGGATCCGACCCCCTAGACCCGTCTGATGGCGGAGCAGACTGGGATGGAGACGGCCTTACCAACGCCGAGGAGCAGCAGGCTGGAACAGACATGAACAACCCGGATACCGACAACGACGGGATGCCTGACGGTTGGGAGGTCAATTACGGACTCAACCCCAACTCGGCAACCGACGGAAACGCGGATCCCGACGGCGACGGCCTCTCCAACCTAGAGGAGTACGAGCTTGGTACCAACCCCAACTCGGCCGATACCGACGGGGACGGGACAAACGACGCGAACGACCCTTACCCGAACGACCCCAACGACGGGGCGGCCTCGGACTCAGACGGAGACGGTATTCCCGACGCGTACGACCCTGACTTCCAGGGCGACGGAACCGGAGACGGAGGCACCGAGGGCGGTGGCGAAGGAGAGGACGGACAGGGCCAGGGACAAGGACAGGGCCAGGGCCAGGGACAGGGCCAGGGACAGGGCCAGGGACAAGGACAAGGACAAGGCCAGGGACAAGGACAGGGCCAGGGACAAGGACAAGGACAAGGCCAGGGACAGGGCCAGGG
>MDTE01113010.1_pt1 | contig 19688 bp, 19 predicted proteins | sample 811231 | NCBI WGS metagenome assembly MDTE01 (sample SAMN05326651, study PRJNA326480) | marine metagenome | isolation source: seawater | place: Indian Ocean: Red Sea | collected 2010 | reverse complement strand
TTTATTATGAAAGTACTTGCTGTAACTCTAGAACGCTGTTCTGGCAGTGCATTATTAATTGACGATAAAATTGTATTTTCATCTAGTGAAGAAAGGTACACTAGAAAAAAATCTGATACATTATTCCCAAAAAATTCTATAACAGCTGCACTAAATTATACTAACACTAAACCTTCTGATTTAGATCAGATTATCATATGTGGTAACAAATTGAGTTTAATTCCTTCAATTTTGAGAGAATATTCTACGTTCTCTGTTAATGATCAAATACGCGCCATGGAAGAATATTGGTATCCAAAATTAGTTCTAAATCAACAAAAATCATTTATTGAATTATTCAAAGATAAAATTGATCTAGGAAACTATCCATTTAATACTGAATGGGGAAAAAAATTTGATTATTTCAAATTAGAAAATCCTTATTCTATTGATGATGAAGCCAAAGTTTCTGAATTTTTCAAAACAACATTATCATCAATGCTTAATGTCGATAAATCAAAAATATCTCACACTGAACATGATACATGTCATGCTGCATATGCATTATATGGAAGTCCAATTAGAGAACCCAAAACACTAATTGTTACTGCTGATGCCTGGGGAGATGATCTTAGTGCAACATTATCTATTTTTGATGGTCAAAAAATCAATCGCGTAAAAGAATATGATCATAAAAAATTTCAACTTGCCAGAATATATCGATATACAACACTTGTAATGAGAATGTTGGCAAATGAACATGAGTATAAAGTAATGGGATTAGCACCATATTATTCAGGACCTAAAACACAAGAAGTTCAAAAAATCTTTGAAAAAATGCAATCACTTGATAATCTAGAGTTTTCATTCAATGATAATATTAAAGACATTTATCACTATCTTAATTCAAATCTAAAGAATTTTAGATTTGATCATATTGCATCTGGATTGCAATCATTCACAGAAAAATTATTAGTTGATTGGATAACAAATTCAATGAAGGAATTTGAAACTGACAATTTAGTTTATTCTGGTGGAATATCTATGAATGTTAAAGCTAATCTTGCTATATCTAAAATACCTCAGATCAAGAAATTTTTTGTTTGTGGGGCTGGTACAGATGAAACATTACCGATTGGTGCTTGTTATGATTATGCAGAACACGCAGGAAAATCCCCAAAACCGTTAATCGATCTTTATCTTGGAGATGATTCTTCATACACTGTAGAGGAACTTCCAGATGATGGTAATTATTCAATATCAAATTTCTCTTCAACAGATCAGATACTTGAACAATTGTTAGAAAATAAAATCATTGGTGTTTGTAGAGGAAGAATGGAAATGGGACAAAGAGCATTAGGGAATAGAAGTATAATAGCAGATCCTAGGAATCCACTAAATGTAGAGAAGATTAACAATTCAATCAAAAATCGTGACTTTTGGATGCCTTTTGCACCAATGATTTTAGAAGAATATCAAGACGTTTTAATAGAAAATCCCAAAAATATCGAGTCTCCTTTTATGACAATTGCATTTGATACTATAAACGGAAAAGAAAAAATTCCTACTGCAGTACATCGTTCAGATGGTACTGCACGTGCTCAACTACTCAAAAAAGATGTAAATCCTGTTTTATGGGATTTAATATACCAATTTTATCAAAAAACCGGGATCCCTGCATTACTAAATACATCATTGAATCTACATGGATTTCCAATTGTTAGAAGTATCGATGATGCGATTCATGTTTTTGATAGTTCTAAATTAGATGTTTTATGGTTGAATGATCATATTATCTCTAAAAATTCTTAAAGATCATTAGCCTTTATTGCAGAGTTTTTGGAAAAGCTCCTTTTTGCTCTTTTTCCCAAAATACTTTTGAATTTACTTGCTGAGATTCCTATACAAGGCCTTAATACACAGACATTAGAATTAGAAAATTTTTCTCCTTTGGTAATTTTTTTACTTGTCCAGATTCCCCTTCTCTGAATAATTTTTGTTTGATTCTCACTTTTTTCTATATTTTTTTTATTTTTACCTAATGCAGATTCCATATCTCTAATTCGTTTTACCATCTCAGTAAATTCATTAACATCTAAAGAGTGATTATGATCCGGACCAGCAGAAGCGTTATCTAATGTAAAATGTTTTTCAACTGTACATGCTCCTAATGCAACACTTCCTAAAACACATGTTATTCCAGGTGTGTGGTCAGAATATCCTATGTTAAGTCTATACCTTTTTCTAAATGTATCTATAACACGCAGATTTGCATCTTTTATTGGTGATGGATATTGTGTAGTTGCTTGCATTAATACTAGATTTTTATTAATTTTTAAAATTTTTTTTACAGCATCATCTACATCCTTTTGTGTACTTGCACCTGTAGCTAATAAAATTGGTTTTTTAGTTTTTGCCACATATTCTAAAAATTCAAAATTAGTGATTTCTCCAGAACCAATTTTTATTGCTGGAGCTTTTGATTTAACTAATTCATCAACAGCTTCAATATGATACGGGGCTGATAGAAAATCTATCTTACATTTATTTGCAAATTTAGATAACTCATTAATCCATTCTAATGGTAATTCTGCATCTTTGTAGATACTCCAAACAGATTTTTTCCATGAACTTTGAAATGAAACTTTTTTCTCAAAACCTTTCTTAGATAGAATCTTTTCTACTTGAAATGACTGAAATTTTGCGGCATCTGCACCCGCTTTCTTTGCTTCTTTAATCAATTTTTTTGCTAGATTAAGATTTCCATCAAAATTAGATCCAATCTCAGCAATTACATAACATGGCTTTCTTTCCCCTACCAATCTTTTCCCAATTTTTATCAAATTTGGTTTCAATTTGTATTATTTTGGTTTTTTTACAATCAAATTATAGTTATCTACTCATTAGCATTTAATCTTAATTTCATATGAAGATTAAATATTGATATGAGAAAAATAACTCGTAGTATTAGAAAATGAAAAAAATTCTTTATTATGTATCCGATCATGGTTTAGGGCATTTAACCCGCTCAATTGCAATAATGAGGGAATTTAAAGATGAAGCAGAATTTGTTATTCGAAATTCTAACACTTACTTTATAGAAGAATCATTACCTAATGTAAAAATCATACCCGGAAAAACTGATCAGGGTACACTATCTCAGAATAATGGAATATCTATTGACTGGGAAAAATCAAAAATAGCAATTGACGATTGGTATAATGAATTTGATTCCACTCTTACCAAAGAACAAGAGTTAATCTCAAAAATAAACCCTGATCTTATAATTACTGATGTATCTCCCCTACCATTACCTATATCCAAAAAATTATCTATACCATCAATTGTAATATCAAATTTTACTTGGATGGATATATTCTCAAATATTCCTAGATTTCAAAATAATTTTTTGTCCGAGCTATATCAAAATGCATCCATGTGTATTCAATTACCATTATCTACACCAATGGACACATTCAAAAATAAACAAAAAATTGGATTAGTATCAAAAAAACCAACAGTATCTAGAGATTTTGTTAGAAGAACCATTGGTGTAGAAAAATCAAAATTTTTAATCTTAGTAAACCTCCCTTCTAATTTCACTGTTAATATTCCCTCTGAACCTAATATTCAGATTGTTTCTACTGGTGCAAAAGTGAATTCAGTTAATTCTATTGTAATAAAACCTTGGGTGGAAGGTCAAAACCTCATTGCTTCTTCTGATCTTGTTATTTCCAAGTGTGGTTATGGAATGATCTCAGAATGTCTGACTAATGGTGTTCCAATAAAATTCTTAATGGATAATAAACATCCTGAACAGAAAGCTATGAATGATGAATTAGAATCACTTGGAATAAACTCTTCAATCAATGATTGGAGTTCAAACGAAGTATCTCTTAATTTAGATGTATCAGAATTACCTACAATTGCACATGACAACTCCAAAGCAAAAGAACTTATTTTAGAATTTTTACGTAATTAGAAATTATATAATTTAGGAATTATCATAATCTTGAATTAATTTTTTTATTTCGCTGACTGTTAGTTTCTCAACATTTTCTGATGAATATGCCTGAATTTTTGTATTTTTCTTAATATTTTCTGAATATGCTTCTAGAATTTCCTTATCAGTCTTTTCTGGATTTGCAATCATTATTTTATTTCCTAAATCCCAACTGTAACGTGATTCATCATTACTCACTAAAACCTCATGAAATTTTTCACCAGGTCTTACTCCTATTTTTTCAATTTCAACATCGTTGAATAAGCTTTGAAATGCTTCTATAATCAGCTCAATAGAATATCCCTTTAATTTTGGTATATAAATTTCAGATGATTTTCCATTTTCTGTACAATCAAGAATAAAATCAAGTGCTTGTTCCATTGTTACAGAAAATCTTGTCATTTTCGAATCAGTAATTGTAATTTTTTGCCCGTTCTTTATCTGTTGAATAAAATTTGGAATGATAGAACCACTACTACCAAAAACATTACCATATCTTACTGCTAAAAATTTAGTTCTATGTCTATCAAGATTAACAAAATTGTTTGCTGTCACAAATAATTTTTCCATTAGGAGTTTTGTTGCACCATATGTATTGAGTGGAGATACTGCCTTGTCTGTACTAATACAAACAGCTTTTTCGACATTTTGTTTTATTGCTGCATCAATCACATTTTGTGAGCCCATGACATTTGTTTTTATTGATTCAAATGGATTGTACTCAATAACCGGTACATGTTTTAATGCTGCAGTATGAAAAACAATATCTATATCTTCCAAAGCAGTTTCCAATCTTTCTTTATCTCTTACATCTCCGATCAGAAATCTTAATCTTTTATCATTGAATTTTCGTTGCATTTCAACCTGTTTACTCTCATTTCGGCTGAAGATCCTAATCGTGTTTACATCTAATCCTAATAATCTATTTGTAAGTGCCTGGCCCAAAGAACCTGTACCTCCTGTGATTAGAATTTTTTTCCCTTTCATCATCAAAAATCCATTTTACTAATACAATAAGATTTCTTACAAATAATATTATCTAATAAATCATGATGATATAGTAAATAGATTACTATACAATCAAATATAATCTAAAAAAGCGGAAGTCGTTTATTGATAAAAATTTAGAAGTAATCTTAATTATCTACTCGTCATGGTAGTTTTTGATGAGTCAAAAAATTCTTTTTTGGTTGAATGGTTTTTTACTTCATTTTGGATTAGCTTATTATTTACAACAAAAATTAGACGATGATTTTTTTGCAATCATTGATGTTCCAAATAGACCAAAAACTTTTTTTTTAGAACAAAATCTTGTCACTTTTAATAAAAAATGGTTTCTTCATGATCATATTACCAGAAATAATTCTAAACTTGATATTGATTATTTGAATAATTTTGAAAAGAACTACTCAATCAATCTCTGGGAACTAGGAATTAACGAAAGAATATTTTATAAATATAATAAATTTCATAAATTTTCCCACGATGAAATTCTGAAAATCTTAGAGCAAGAATGTAAATTTTATGAAAAGATTTTAGATGAAATACAACCTGATTTTTTAATAACATTCGAAACTGCCTTACATTATCATCATTTATTTTATGAAATGTGCAAGAAACGCGGTATAAAGATCCTAATGTTGCAACAATCAAAATTAGGTTACCAATGTATGATCTCACAAGAACTTCATAAAATTGATAATATGCCAAAATTATCTGATATACCATCAAGAAAGCCAAATTTTGAGCAATTACGTGAGATATTGGAAGATTACAATAGTCTTAAACAAATCAAAACATTTACAAAAAATTTTGGCAATTCTAAATCGCATAAAATGAATGCATTATTAGAATACGTCTTTTCTTCAGATAATTCAAACGAAAAAAATAATTTTACATATTATGGTCGAACGAAAATGAAAGTAATTATGGATTATCTGTCAAATTATTTTGAAGTAAAAAAACGTAAGTCGTTCATTGATAAAAATTTTGAGCATGTCCCAACTGTCTCTGAAAAATATGTTCTTTTTCCAATGAATCAGGATCCAGAAAGAACTACATTAATCTCTGCACCATTTTACACAAATCAACTTGAGTTTATTCGAAATATATCTAGATCATTACCCCCAGGTTACAAATTATATGTTAAAGAACACTTTGCACAAGTTTTGCGTGAATGGAGACCTATATCATATTATAAAGAAATTCTTGATATACCAAATGTAAGATTATTTCATCCTTTTTCCAATATGGAAAATCTTATGAAAAATTCATCTTTAGTAATCAGTATTGGTGGTTCTGCATCATTTCTTGCTTCATTTTATGAAAAACCATCAATGATAATTGCTGATCATGGATACACAATTTTATCCTTCATTCATAAAATTAATTCTATTGAAGAACTACCCTCATCAATCAGAAAATCTCTGAATACTAAAGTTATACCTGAAGAATTAGATCGTTATCTAACCGTATTAGAGGATAATTCATTTGAATTTGATCTTAAAGGCTATGAAATATTAGAAGAAAATCACTTCAATTATGGTGGAAATTATCATGACACAATAATCACAAATGATAAAATGAAATTATTCTTGGAAAATAATAGAGATTATTTTGAACCACTGGCAACTGCACATATTAAAAAACTAGACCAATTTAAACAAAAACAAAGTGTAAAAAATGAGGATGGGATATAATGAAAAATACTCCATCTGAAAATCTAGAGTTTTGGGGGAAAGAATATCTTTCAGAAAAAATTATTTCTAATGATGTTGATTCTTTACATTTATTCATAATTTGGGAAAAATCAAGGGAAAAATTTGAAAAAAAAATTTTACAAGACTTACAAGATAACTTTCAGATATGTGCTGTCTATGAATTTAGATGGAAAAAAGAAAATTTTCTAATTAATCTTAAAAGATTCTATGAAAGAACAGATAAGGAAATGCAACAAAAAATTGATCTAGTTGGAGATGGAACATTTTTGGTCATTTTAGTCTCTGATAAACAACCAATATTGAGAGAACTTGTAACTCCTACAGAAAAAGATGTTGTAAATACTAAAGTCATTGATCTCAAAATGAAATATAGAAATTGGATTGGTGAAAAATTTAGTGTTCATAGCTCCATTTCTCATAATGAGACCAATCATGATGTAACAGTATTATTTGGAAAAAATATTGATGATCTGAAGAGTGATCTACCTACGACATGGGATGGAAAATTCCAAAATATTGAATTAGAACCTCTTGGTACAAATGGATGGAGATCTATAAATGAATTATTTTATTTTCTTAATGGTTCAGTAAATTATGTAATTCTAAGAAATTTTGATGGTATTGAAAAATTTGAATTTAATGATATTGATATTTTAAGTGAAGATGAAAAAATTCGCTACTTGTTGGATGGGAATTTCTCATTATATGGCGATAACATCTCCACTATGGAATTAACCATAGATAATAAACCAGTTAAATTTGATTTTAGATATTTAAAAAACCAAAATTACGTTGATGAAAAATGGTTAAAAAATATACTTAAAAGACGAGAATTTCATCCTAGTGGTTTCTATATTCCTTGTAATGAGGATTACTTCTACAGTCTTTTACACCATGCCATTGTACACAAAGGAATAATCTCTGATAAAAAACAAGAATTATTAAATAATCTTAGTAATGACATAGGACTAGATTCTATCAATCATAACATGTTCTCTGATCATGATAAATCAAAACATCTTTTAAAAAATTATATGAAACAGATGGGATATAGAGACTCAAAGTCATTCACATATAGAATTAGACACAATCAATTGATGCGACTGACAAAAGTTTCAATATTCATCTTACAAAAACAAGGTACAGGACATCTGTTCGAATTATTTGTTCATAAAATAAAAACAACTCTTACTAACACATCTGAAGCAATTACGAAAGGAAAAATAATTGATCAGACAGATTATGACTTAAAAAAATGATACATACAAATATGATTTAAATGAATTATTGGAAAAAAATTAAAAATTCAAAGAATCTTCTTACATTAGGATCTTCAGATATAATTGGAGGAGGTGTTACTGCACTTCTCTGGTTTTATCTTGCATCCCTGATGGAAGCTGGCGTTTATGGTGAATTACAATTCATGATAAGCATTGCATCGACAACTAGTGTGTTATCTGCATTTGTAACTCCCACTGTTATCACAGTATATACATCAAAAAATTATAAACTTGAATCGACTTTGTATTTTATTACACTTGTCATAGGTGTAATTTCCTCTATTATAGTAATCGTACTGCTTTCTAGATTGGATGTAGGATTATTGATTATGGCATTTCTCTTCAATGATCTAGCAATTGGATACATACTTGGAAAAAAAAAATACAAAGAATATGCAAAATATCTATTAACCCAAAAAATTTCTGCAGTTATACTATGTCTTATACTATTTTACATTGGTGGAACAACAGGCGTAATATATGGTCTGTTCATTTCATATCTCCCATTTTTAATAATCATTTACAAAAGATTTAGAGAAACAAAAATTGACTTTTCTCAATTAAAATCACGTAAAGAATTCATTATTAATAATTATCTTACAAGTTTAGCTGGTCTTTTTAGAGGTCAGATAGATTCAATAATAATTGGAATAGTTCTTGGATACTCATTATTAGGTAATTTTGCTTTATCAATGCAAATCTACGCCGTTTTTATGGTCATACCTAATATTATAATTCGATATCTTTTACCTGATGCTTCTCGTGGAATTGAAAATACAAATTTAAAAAAATTAATCATTATTTTTTCAACACTTTTATCTGGATTTGGAATTTTTGTAACTCCTGAAATAGTCTCTCAACTACTTCCTCAGTATATAGATACTGTATTAATGATACAAATAATGAGTCTGGGGGTTATCCCTTCAACAATATCGCTAATATTACAAACAATGTCTCATGCAAAAGAAAAGAGTAGATATGTTCTAATTGGAAGATGGTTGTCTGCATTTGTTATGATTAGTGGTGTTTTCATATTAGGAATATCATATGGCGCAGTAGGTATTGCAATAACGTTTGTTTTATCTAGTGCTACTTTGACAGTCTTTTTGATAGCTAGTGTTTATCGAAAAAGAATTTTCAACGGAGCCAAATAATGAAATTTAAAGAAAATCTAGGTAATCTATATTATATTTTACCATATATTTCTGTAATTGAAAATAAACTTGAATTAATACTTTCTATGTTTTTTGGAAATTCTAAATACAAAACTAAAATCCAAAATCAAGTTATTGAAATACATAAAGATAGATTTTCTACCCTTCGTGATTTATTAGGATGTTTAACTTTCGCTCAATCATATTCCATTAATAAAAGTAAAATATTGAAAATATCATTTGATAAAAACAATACATTTGAAATACCACTAACTCAACTAACGATTGAAAACATAAATCTAGTCGAATTATTATATATAGGAACTAAATTTGGGGCTAATTTTATAACCGAACCAATCAATACTAATGATTTACGTGAACAAACCTTCAAAATATCCTTGCAGAACAAAAGAAAAATCATTACTACGTCAGATGGAATAAGTTTCTTTATAGATTCAATTCATCCTGGTAACACAATTTATGAAACATTCATAAAAAAACTACATCATATTAATTCTAAAATAAATTGGGAAGATAAGATTGTAGTTGATGTTGGAGCAGAATGTGGAGATACACCACTCTATTTTGCTAGTTTAGGCGCAAAGTTTTTGCTTTTGAAGCATTAAGGAAACATTACGACTTTATGCTAGATAATATTAAATTAAATCCAGAATTATCAGAAAGAATCGTCCCAATAAATGCTGCAATCGGTTCTGATGGAAAAGTTGATTTCTTTGTAAGTGAAGATTATGATGACTTAGGTAGTACTGGTGCATCGTTTCTCTATAATAATCAAAATGAGAATTTTATAAAGAAATCTGTAAATGGATTTAAACTTAATTCTGCCAGAAAAAAATTTAAGATTGAACATATTGATCTATTAAAAATGGATTGTAAGGGATGTGAATTTTTGTTAGATAATGATGACTTAAAGAGTATTGATAGAATAAAAATTGAATATTCTGCACATGGCATGAAAAATAAACTAGATAATTTAATCGAACTATTAATTCAAAACAACTTTCATTATATGATCTTCCGACATAATTCTACAAGTAGAAAACCAAATTCTGACGCAGCATCTATATTTGCAACACGTATAGAAAATAATCATGTTTAAGTTTGAGCATTCATTATATCTGGACGTCCCAAAAAATGAACTATTTAAAATCTTGACTGATTATACAAAATTAAAACAATTATTACCTGATCAAGTTAAAACAATTAAAATAATAAGCGAGTCCGATATACAAACAATAACTGAAGAGCATCTAATCTTTAACACTTATTTTAAAAATCAAAAAATTATTCAACAAACATCCCATGAAATTATAACAGATGAAAAAATTATAAACACAGTTGTTGAAGGACCTTTTAAAAACTCATCGTTAGAAATTCATTTGAAATCACAAAATAATGGAACACAGATTAATTTGATAGGAGCATGCAAAATACCAATAAAATATTTTATTTTAACTAATGTAATAAAAAAATATTATAAAGCATTCAGTATTGCAGTATTTTATAAGATACAAAATTTTTATAACTCTTATTCTTAGTAATTTCATGACTGAAATTTTTAATTGGAATAATATACATGCAAATGCAGAATCTTTCCAAAAAAGTAAACCTTTTCCTTTTGGATTTATTGAAAATGTTTTTGAGAATAAATTCTATAATCAACTGTCTGAAAACTATCCTATAATTGATGACAAATGGACAAATGCTACATCAATTGGGCGTGCTTCATCAAAAAGAAGATTTGGTGAAACCGACGCGAAAAAAGATACTTTTGCAACTCTTCAACGTGATGAAACATTACACCAATCATGGAATGAATTATTTAGTTATTTATTCACAGAAGATTTCTTTAAAAATATCAGTCAATATACTGGTATTACTCTTACACAATTACGTCACTTTCATTTTTTATATAGACAAAAAGGTTCTTTTGATTTACCACATACTCATCATCCAGACCAAGACCCAAAAGATTATGAGTATAAAGTGACAATGTTATGCTATTTTGCAAAAACTTGGGAAAATGGACTTCCAGGTGCTACATACATCTCCTCAGAAGAAGACGAGTCTACTATATTGTTTGAACCATACAATTTAACAAATACATGTATGTGTTTTGCAGAAACTGATCATTCTTTCCATGGAAGTAGATACATGAATCATGATTTACCAAGACCATCCATCCAATTTACTTTGGCATGACAAACTACTGAGAATAATTCCTTCTTAAACCATATATTTTTGTAAAAAATCCATTTAATGTGAACAGAAAAACAGACAATAAATTGTACCTTGAAAAAGTATTGAAGGAAAGCTCAGAATTAATTTTGAATTCAAATTTTCTCATTTCTGACATAATGAGATGTGTGGATCTTGTAACACGTTCATTAAAAAAAGGAAACAAAATAATCTTATTTGGAAATGGTGGTAGTGCTGCAGATGCACAGCATATTGCAGCCGAATTTGTTGGTCGCTTTAACATTGAGAGAAAAAGTCTACCTGCGATAGCACTAACAACTGATTCATCAATATTAACATCAATTTCTAATGATTATTCTTTTGATACTGTATTCAGTCGTCAATGTGAAAGCTTAGTCTCAAAAGGTGATGTTGTTGTTGGTATATCTACAAGTGGTAATTCAAAAAATGTTTTAAATGCATTAAAAATTTGTAAAAAACGGGGCGCAAAAACTATTGGGTTGTTAGGAAATGAAGGTGGAAAAATCAAAAAAATTGTTGATCATTCACTAATTGTAAATTCTACATCTACACCTAGAATACAAGAAGTTCATAGAGTTGTTTCTCATTTAATTTGTGATCTTGTTGAAAAAAATGTTGGGGGAAAAATTGGCAAATAACATACTAAAAAATAAAAATTGTCTAATCACTGGTGCAACAGGGGGAATTGGAAAAGAAATTGCAAAAGAACTTGCTACACATTCTTGTAATCTCTTTTTAACATCTACTAATGAAATAAAACTTTCTAAATTAAAAACTCAACTTCAAAAAATTAATAAAAATATACGAATTGAATTCTTTGCTTCTGACTTAACTATTAATAATAACATAACCTCATTATTCAATTATGTTAATAATAAATTCAATCCAATTGATATAATTATTAATTCTGCAGGTGTTTTTATGATTAAATCAATAGAAAAAAGCACAATTGATGATTTTGACAATGCTATGAATCTGAATGTCAAATTACCATTTCTTCTCTCAAAACAATTCTCGAAAAATATGATTAAGAAAAAATGGGGAAGAGTAGTTATGATTGGTTCTTCGTCTTCATATTCTGGTTTTGAAAATGGTTCTATTTACTGTGCTACAAAACACTCGCTTTTAGGATTATCACGAGCATTAAATGTTGAATTAAAGAAAAAAAATATTCGAGTTCTTTCTATTTCACCGGCATCAACACAAACTAAAATGGCAAAGATCTCAACTGATCAGGATTTCACTACATTTTTGAATCCTAAAGAAGTAGCACAATATGTATCACATGTACTCTCTTTTGATAATGAAATGATAGTTGATGAAAGTAGATTAAATAGAATTATGATGAAATAACTAACTAAGATATCTTAATTTCTTCATAACTGGTATTTCAGAATCCCATACTCGTTTTACACCATCACCCATGACAGTCTCAACACGTCTTACATCTCTTACCATTCTAGCTAATCCTGGTCCTTCTAATGATGCTGCCTGATCCGATCCATACATAGATCTATTCAATGTAATATGTCTCTCAATAGAGGTTGCACCTAAAACGGCTGCTATTACACATACAATATAGCTACTATCCTCATGACCACTATATCCAACATTACAATCAAATTCCTTTCTTAATGTTTCAACACATTTCATGTTTGCTTCTTCTAATTTCATTGGGTATGTACTGTTTGAGTGCTGTAATTCAAAAGGACAGTCATTTTTTCTAAAAACATCTACTGCATTTCCAATCTGCTCAATCGTACTCATTCCTGTAGAAATGAAAGTGTGTTTTTTTTCTTGTGCTATCACATCTAATAATTTTCTATTAGTTAACATTGCAGATGCAACCTTGTTATATTTTAGACTATAATGTCGTAAAAATAACTGACTATCAATATCCCATGATGATGCATACCATTGTATCTTTTTTTCTTTACAATAGGAATCTATAATATCATATTCTTCTTTTCCAAATTCTAAACCTAATTTTTGTTCTCTTGTAGTTGTACCCCAAGGACTTTCCCTTGGAGCATCTAAAACCTCATGTGAATATACTTTCTCAACACTTCTTTTTTGAAACTTTACGGCATCACAACCACATTTTTTTGCTGTATCAATTAGTTGTTTAGCTATATTGATATCTCCATTATGATTTATTCCAATCTCAGCAGTGATGAAAACCATATGGTATAAAAAATATTTTTTGCATAAATATGTATTTAGTATAATTTCTTCTTAGTTCCAAATCGCTTTGTTATGATTAAATCACAAAGCTCTCTAAATGCACCGTTACCTCCTAGATTTTTACAAGTATAATCTACAACATCTCTTACTTCCTTACTAGCATCTCTAGGAGACACTGAAAACCCAACTCTTTTTAAAATCCTCAGGTCGTTTACATCATCTCCAATATATGCAATATTCTCTTCAGATAAATTGTATAATTTACAAATTTTTTGTAATACATCTTCTTTCTTAGAAATTCCATCAAATACTCTTTTGATGTTCATTTTTGTTGCCCATTTTTTCACAATTTTGTTCTTTTCTTTAGTAATTATTGCTGTAGGTATGCCATTTCTCTTTAAAATTGATACACCCATACCATCTTTAGCATTAAATTTCTTCATCATATCACCTTTTACAGAATAATACATTCCTCCATCTGTAAGAACTCCATCAACATCTGTTGCAACAAACTTAATTTTTTTAATTCTTTCATTTAATATCTGAACCATAATTGATAAAATCTTGGTAAGTATATTATAATAGTGATCGTATCATTCTTCACTTGATAAAAGAAATTAGACATATTGGGATCGTGGTTAAAGATATGGAGTCTTCTTTGAAATTTTATAGAGACTTGTTAGGATTGAAAATAATCCGTGACATGAACGAGAAGGGAGAGTATCTAAATAACATGCTTTCTCTTAAAAATGTTGAAGTCAGAACCGTAAAGTTAGGAATTGAAAATGATAATACTCTGATTGAATTATTAGATTTTAAAACTCATGATGATAATGAAATTCGAAATTTCTATACAATAGGTGCTTCTCACGTTGCATTAACTGTTAGTAATATTGATAAATTATCCAAGAAACTTTCTGAAAATAATATTGAGTTTAATGCAGAACCTCAACATTCACCTGATGGTCTAGTAAAAGTAACTTTTTGCAAAGATCCTGATGGAACGCCAATAGAATTAGTTGAAATGCTTGAACCACGAAACAAAATGGACGAATAAAAATGAAGGACATATTTTCTATAGAAAACAAAATAGTTGTAATCACTGGTGGAAGTAGAGGAATTGGCAATACGATTGCAAATGAGTTTGCTAAAAGAAATTCTGTTGTTTATGTTTTGGATAAGATAATCCCTAAAAAAAATAAAAAAGATAATATTTCTTATATTAATTGCGATGTGACAAATCATGTCCAAATACAAAATGCATGTAAAAATATTTTAAAGAAAAATAAAAAAATTCATGTTCTTATTAATAATGCTGGAATTACAATCCAGAATACTAGCAAAAGTGATTATTCATTAAAAAACTGGGAAAAAACATTGAATGTTAATTTAACTGGTGCTTTTCTTTGTGCACAAACAATTGGAAAAATTATGAGAAAGCAAAAAGAAGGTTCAATAATTAATATCACTAGTATTAATGCAGAAGTGGGATTTCCAGATAATCCTGCTTACATTGCATCAAAAGGTGGATTAAAAATGCTCACAAAATCACTTGCAAAGGATTATGGAAAATTTGGAATCAGAGTAAACAATTTGGGTCCAGGATATATTCGAACGGATATGACAAAATCTAGTTTTAAAAATAAAAAAACAAGAAATGCACGTGAGAAGCAAACATTACTTGGCAAATGGGGAGATGTTTCTGACCTAGTTGGACCCTGTATCTTTTTAGCCTCTGATTCTTCAAAATACATCACTGGGCAAGATATCTATGTTGATGGTGGTTGGCTATCTAATGGTCTAACAGAATAACATTATTTTTATGATGACAACTTTAGTTCTAAAATTATGACTAAACTTAATTACGATATTTTCATTCCTGCAAGATTAGATAGTTCTCGACTAAAACAAAAACATCTCTCCAAAATTAATGGAAAACCTGCTTTAATACATCTTTTAGAGAGATTACAAAACTGTAAAAAGATTCGGGAAATAATTGTCTGTACAACTAACAATCCTTCAGATGATCTATTAGTAAAACTTCTTGATGAACAAGAAATCAAATATTTTCGAGGAAATGAAAAAGATATTCTTCAAAGATTTTTAGACTCAGCAATAAAATTTAAAACTGATGTAATAATTGATGTTGAAGGTGATAAGATCTATACTGATCCTTACTATGTTGATGAGATTGTAAAAAAATTTTCCCAAAATCCAAGTCTTGATTTTATAATTGGTAATGATTCAGAAAAAAAATTTAATCCTACTAATCATGTAATACATGGATTTATTCCAGCTGGAATTCGTGTTACTGCATTAGAAAAACTTTGTAAATTAAAAAAAACTAGAGATACTGAAACTGGTTATAGAGAATTTTTCTTAACCTCTGGTATGTTCAAATTTGAATATATTCTATCACATAAACTAAAATTTCCAGAACATGTTAGATTGACTCTTGATTATAAAGAAGATCTTGAACTAGCTGAAAAAATATTTGGTGAATTAGGAACAAATTTTAGTGTTCATCAAGTTTCGAAACTTTTTGATCAAAAACCAGAATTATTAGAAATCACTAAAGAAATTATCCAAATTTGGGAAGAAAATTATAAAAAAAATCGTGCAAAAGCAAATTTTGACACTAATTTATAATTCAAATCTTGATTACTAAAATTTTTCTTTTGAAAGAATTTTTAATAATTCGATATATGATAAATATCCTAGTGTACCATCTTTAATTTTAATCGTAATAAATCGTAGAATCATAAATCTCTGTAATTTAATAAAATCAAAATCTTGTTTAAAATGCATATTCATTGTTTTTTCCAAAATTTTTAATGAATCTGTGTTTTTACCTCTTTGATTTAGATGTGATAAAAACGAATCAATCATGTTATTTCCCTCTATCATAAGATTTGTTCCTAACCAAACAAAGTCATAAATTGGATTTCCTTTTTCTTGAAATCTCCAGTCCCAATCAATTACATTCACTGATGAATTTGTGCTATCTACCAGGATATTTCGTGTCTGAAAATCTCCATGAACTGCAGTTTTTTTAATATTTAATGAATTCATATAGTCAGTATAATCATCAACCCATTTTTCAAAAGGTAATGTATTCATGGCATCAATCTCTCTCAAATCATTTTTGACTTTCGCAGATTCTTTTTCAATTTCTTCTAATGTGAGCAATTCTGATTTTGTTTCCTCTTGAAATTTTACAATCCATTTCATTGTTAAATTAAAATTATCTTTATTTGATGGGTCTAAAACATCTCCACTAACCCAATCTTCCATTACAATTTTTTCATCCGGCTCTCTCATATTCGGAAATTTTCTTTGAATTTCTACGATATTCTCTTTTAATTCAAATTTTTTAAGTTTACAAAAAACTGCTTTTTGAGGAATCCCCAGTGAGTCAAGTAAAATGTACATAATCTTACTATGACGAATATTCTGAATACAGTTTTTCAATCCTGTTTTTTTCATTACCATGCTTTCAATATTTTCTGGAATTATATTTTGATAACAATAAAATAAAAATGATGGAGCAAATCGCTCAACAAGCATCTTTCTTGATTTTGAATTTAATATTTTTAAAGAATTTCTAATCACACTAAATTTTTTATCAACAGAAAATGTCTTATCAAAATTCTTAAAAAACCATTCTAATGACACATCATCCTCAATATCTGCTGAATAATGTGGTTTTGTATATGATGGAAAAACCCAATATGGTTTTACTTTAAGGCCTAATGACTCAAAAATTTTCTTATATCCCTTTACACTATCAACAATCTCTTTCTTCTCCCCGATACTCTCATTTTCTTTTCTAAAAAGATTAATTCCATATTTATTATGAGCACCCACACATATACATCCACATTCTGTTAGAAGTTTTTTAATCTCATTGACATAATTCTTAATACCTAATTCTAAGATATCTTGTTGCCTAATTCCATTTAATACAATAAGTTCAAAATAATTTTCTGGAAATGAAAACAATTCCTTCTTTGATTTGATTATAGTAATATTCTTTCTATTTTCATACTCAAATCGATATTTTTGAATAAATGATTTATCAGAATCTTCTTCGAATGACCAAACTTGCTCAAATGCATGTGAAAGATTTTCTGGAACATTCCCAAAATCACTATTTATTACTAAGCATCTAGAATTATTACAATTATTTGCTCGGAATGCAATACTTCCTTCCATCTTTTTGAATTTATCTTCAAACGCTGAGTTATTTTCTAGAAATTGTTTTAGGGCTGTTGGATATCCTACATGGTTAATGTTCTTTATTAGTTCTGAAATATTCTTTTCTAGACTCATATCTTATCTGATTTTTGATTTGATAAAATCAATTGAATTTACTGGGGTTGGATCAATTCCACGTAAGTATGCAAGGTAAATTGAAGTGTAATCGAAAAAATAGATTAAATTAATAATCTTTGAAATAATATCTCCTTGAACTGAAAAAACTTCTTTATAATCAATATCCCTCTCTTCAAAATACTGTTTAAAAATTTCATATCTCTCACTTGTTTTGATACTATCATCCAATCCTCTTAATAGAATTGGTTGTAAATCTGATTGTTTTTCCCAAGCAACAATTCCATTATGTGATGTTTCTACTATATCTTCTATTATTGCATGAGTCTTGGTATTTTCTTGTAAACAATTTCTAAATCGAATTGCAGATGAACCAAGACCAAATGGATAATAAATTATTGGTATACCCTTTATCCATCGAGCCAAAGAAAGCGCTGGATTTTTTTCAGTTAAATTTTGAATTGAAATATTTTTCCATGTTTTTTCCAAATTATTTATAGATTCAATTATATCAGAATCTTTTATTGGTAACATTGGTTTAAGCACTTTTAACATTGTAAACAAAAATGTTGGAAATGAAGCTCTTGGTGAATGATTTTCTTTGATAAATCTATACTCTAATCCATTTTGTTCACAATAATTACGAATTCTTCCACCAGAAGAAAAAGAGATTGATTTCAGATTATTTTTTTTTACCTGTTCTAAAATTGACATTGTTTCTACTGTATTGCCTGATACACTAGTACATACAACTAATGTATTTTCATCAGTGGTTTTTGGTAGTTGATATCCTTTTACTACTGAGACATGAACATCTGTCTTTGACATAATTGATCCAAATACATCTCCCAAAGTTCCAGAACCTCCCATTCCAGCAAAAATAAAATGATCAATATTTGATAAACATAATTCCTTATCATTATTTTCAAAATGCTTTTTTGCTAAATCAGGCCATATCTCATAAGCTGAATACATTTTTTCAGTATCAATTTTGTCAATATCTTGTTGTGATAACATAATCAAAATTATTTTTTGATTATTTATAATGATGACTGTAGAATTCTCACTAAAAACTTTGAAAATTAACTAATTTAAAATAAGGATTAGTGCCATAAAAATTACTTGTCAATAAATAGTGGATTAAAAACTGTAGAGTGGAAAGATAATTCTGTAATAATGATTGATCAGACTAAATTACCTAATTATCTTGAATATGTAACTTACACAGATTACAACCAAGTGGCAGATGCAATTCGTACATTAGTTGTTAGAGGTGCACCAGCAATCGGCGTTTCTGGAGCATTCGGTCTTGCACTTGCAGCATTACAAAGCACTGCCACTGAAAAAGATGAATTAATATCATATTTAGAAAATGCCAAAAAAATTCTATTTGAAACAAGACCTACCGCTGTAAATCTTGCATGGGGACTAGAAAAAATTATGCAAGTTGCAAATAATGCAATCACTGTAGAAGAAATAAGAACAAGTGTAGTCAAACATGCAAAAAAAATGGCAGAAGAAGATATTCAAATAAATATGTCGATGGGTAAAAATGGTTCTGAATTATTTAGTGATAATGATACAATAATGACTCATTGTAATGCAGGTGCTTTAGCAACTGTTGGTTATGGTACTGCATTAGGTGTTATCCGTGCTACAAAAGATAGTGGAAAAAATATCAAAGTAATTGCAACTGAAACTAGACCTGTACAACAAGGATCTAGATTAACTGCATTTGAATTAAAACATGATGGAATTGATGTTAGTTTAATTCCTGATACTGCAGTTGGTTATA
>MDTE01056004.1_pt1 | contig 19689 bp, 6 predicted proteins | sample 811231 | NCBI WGS metagenome assembly MDTE01 (sample SAMN05326651, study PRJNA326480) | marine metagenome | isolation source: seawater | place: Indian Ocean: Red Sea | collected 2010 | reverse complement strand
GGTTAGTGGTAATACCAGTATATCCATTATCTATTTTTCCAGAGAATCCATCACTGGTAAAGATTTTTGGACCATCTGAATCAAAATTAAATCTTCTACCTTCGCTACTTACACCAACATAATCTTGTTGATTAAATTCTGTTGGATGATAGTTTTGAGATCTATCTTGGAAAAACTTAAGAACTTTTGTGGTCTCATCATATGATGCAACATATCCTTCAGCAGTAACATCTTTACCATCTACTGTAACACTTTGAGTTATCTTTTTACCGACAGTTAAGAAATTTTCTCCTGATATTGTTCCATCATCCAATAATTTAATAGCATTTGTGCCACTAAATTGATTGTCATTGAATACATTAGTAGAATTTGCCCTCAATGGATTTTTAATAACAGAAATTTGTGCAAATTTAGTGTCTGTTGGGAAATCTTTATCAGAATCATCAAATCTTGCATATAAAAGAACCCTGTCAGTTCCTAATTCTTTATAAAGATCATGTCCATGCCCCTTAGATGGTGGGATAATTGGAATTAATTTAGCAGGATTTGGTATACTTCCTACTGGTTGTAATGGTCCTAAATCAACCATTGCATGAGTATAACCCTTTCCACCAGATGAGACAATAGCATCTGTTATTCTGCCAAGACTATCAACAGTTATAACTGCTTTAGCACCTGTTCCATCTCCAACGATAGGAACCTCTCCACCAGAATAACCTGCACCAGGATCTTCGATGAAGATGTGTTTTATTTGGTTTTCATTTGAATCTGAATCACCATTCTCTCTAACTGCTTGAATTTGAGAGTCAGTTGATGTTGCCCAATCATTAGGAACAGAGATATACTCTGTAGAATCAAATTTTATTATATCGCTCGGTGCAACAGTAAACAAATATTTCCAAACATATCCATCTCCACTCTCTCCTGCTTTAGATGGTTCTAAATCAGTGAAAAATGGTTCATCTTCTGAACCCTTACCAGTTGTATTGATACCAGAGGAACCATTGTTAATACAAACATATACTCTAAAATCACTATTCATTACATAATATCTTGCATCATAAAGTCTTGGAGAAGAAGTTTCTGGAGACTTATTACTAGCACTATAATCATGTCTGAATATTTCATACGTGGTTCCACGTTTCCAATCAACTCTTCTTATTAATCTTCTAATATTAGAAGTTCCTAGTTTTTTACCAAATAGAATAGTATCTTGTGCGTGGTTAATATAACTAAAATTATCTGTAGGATCAGGTGTTGCAGTATCCCAGTTATCAACTCTACCAAATCCAACTGAATCAGCTGGATTTGCTAAACCCACGGTAATATAATATGAGTTACTGGTATTACCTACCGACTCAATAAAATTGTTCGCGTTTAATATTCTAAATTGGTCAGTAATTATTGCCGACATTGTTTGACAGTTTTCTTTCTATTTATTACATTAATCTGGGAGAGTTTTTCTGATCGCTCCATTATCTCTCAAACCATAACCTCTTCTTTGTATTAAAGGGTATGTTGAAAGACCTACAGTAACAGTTCTACCAGAGATTCCTATTGCAATTGGTTCGGTATTTCTTACAAAATTAGTAAGTCTTCCCCAAGAATAGTATCCGTTAGGATTATATATCGAAGTTCCAAGTGTCTGTATTCCAGTAGATACTGTATCAGACTTAATATTACACACAATTTCATTTGCAACAGGGATTTGATGAACCCGATAAACGTTATCAACAAATTCTGTTCCTACTCCGATAATATCATTATCGTGAGTGTAAATTGAGGTAACACCACTTCCAACTGTGGTATCGGTAACAACAATATGATAACCAACTTGTAAATCAAGAGTGTTATTAGTAAAGAACTTGATTGCTAAATCAGTTCCAATACCAGCAACTGTTGAAATACCAGTTATTATTCCCGTATTACCTTGAACAGATTGAATGTTTGTTACTACCTCTCTTATTAATCTTGGTTGAGGTATGATTATTTGAGGAGGAACAGGTACATTAAGTGAATTGGTGTATCCAAGACCTACATTAGTAACACTTATTGATGCGACTGATCCATTTGTGATGGTAGCAGTTCCTGTTGCTGTTGTACCAATACCAACTCCAATAAATTTAGGAGCAGAGAATTTAACATCAACAGTTGCTGTTGTGTATCCAGAACCTACATTAGTTATATCAATTGTTGAGGTATCAACCCTTCCAAGAGCATCAACTCCTACAGTTGCTGCAGCAGAAACGGGATTAATATCATCCAATACAACAGCATCAACATATGCGGTTACTACACTAGACTCATTTTCTTCATAATTAAAGAATTGTCCATTATCAAGAAGAATATCAGTATCTCCAATATTAACATCTCTGATAATTCTTGAAGTTGGGAATATCATTCCCTCAATAGAATCTCTTGCTTTAGAAACCAACCTTCCATTTATAAAAATATCTCTTTTTTGTTTAGTCCAATTAACACTTCTATCATTAACTTCATCAATACCAACATCGCTGTAAATATTAGTTTCAATCTTATCTGATGCTGCTATATCATAAACTATTCTACCTTCTGATTGATTTACAGAAGTATCAATACCAGCTGCTTTTCTAACTGATAGAGTGTCTCCAACCTTTATTGTTTCTGAAACATCAGTTTCTACACTATCAACCAATCTTGTTCCATTATAGAAGAATATAGAAACATTATCTTCTGGTTTTGGTGCTTCGATGAATTGTATTGATGATCCACCATCAAAAACATATGCTTTCTTAGGTTCTTGTAAAATACCATTTATGAATACTACTAATACAGCATCAATATCAATTAATGTTGAATCATTATCAAGAGCATCTTTTTGGAAACTAACCAATTCAGCATTATAGAACAGTGGGAATACTGATCTAACTCCATCTTGAAGAGTGCTAATAGGATCAATAAAGTCTAATTGTCCAAACTGCCAAGAAGCAAATCTATCGTTGAATACATCAACAACTTCCAATTCAAATGGTGTTAATGGTTTTTTCAATCCTTTTGCTGTTACCAATCCAACAGGTGCAAATTTATCCCCAAGTTGGAATGAATATCCAGCTCCTTTAATTGAGAAATCAGAAACTTCAAAGAACTTAGCAGGAGCAAATGATTTTTTAGATGTTACTGTACCAAATCCAATGGAACTAGTAACAATACCAATAAATGAATTTATCGAGGATCTTACATTTGAACATCCATTAGCATCTGTATTGTATCCAACAGCAGGATCTGCTGTAATTGTTAGATCAAAGACTTGATCTCTTGTTGTATAATCAGACTTACCAATTGCTACGTTATTAATAACTTTATTTGCTAAATCGCGAGCAGCATGGAATACAAATATAGATTCTTGTTCCTCTCCTGCAACATGAGCACCAGTAATATAAAGATTAGCAGCATCCCATGTTTCATCATTACCACCAAATCTTAAGTTGAATGAAACTGCTTCAAGAACATCAATAACATCATCCTTACAATTTTGACTTCCACCAGGAACACTGAATGAAGGATAGACATCTAACATTTCTCCAACTGAAATATCAGCAATAAATTCTTTATTTGCTTCTATTAAATCTGCAGCATCTGCAAATCTATTTCCAAATATTGGACTAGAATTAGGTCCTAACTTAAGATTAATTAATTCGTTTACTCCAGTTATCGTTGTCGCTCCAATACCTCTTCTACTTACACCTATAATATCTAAGTCTGTATATGTTGGTTCGTCAACTAATACATCAGGATTAACATATCCAGTACCACCATCTACAATAGTAAATTTAAGTTGTCCACCTGTTCCATTTACAGATGTTCCTGCATTAACTGTAATTGTATCAGTTGTAGTTGCACCTATACCTAAAACTTCACCATGTATTGGATCTGTTGCTCTTGGATATGCATGGAATGATGCATGATTATCTTGTGCACAAGTAAAGGTTAAACTTCTTGTGTGTATACCAATTGAACCTCCTGGATCATCAGTTCTAATATTACCAGGTTGTGCACCTACAAAAGCATGTGTAGACGTATCTGATGATGCACCTACAAATACTGTAAATGTGTCTGCATCGACTTTAGTAATTGGCAACCATTTACTTGCAGAAGGATCATCTTCTCTTGGATAATAATGGTTAGATATATTATTATCTTTTGCACATGTAAATGTAAATGACTCTTTTACAAGTTGAACTCTTTCTCCATTTACCATACCATGATTAGTACTGGTATTTACTGTTAACACCCCTGTAGTGGGGTTATAAGACGCAGTATTGGTTGTTAATATACCTGCAGCTATAAATCCATGACCAGCACCAACATTCAATACAAGATCTCCTGTGGATGGTTCATAAGATGCTGTGGATATTGATACACTAGAATTCAAACTTCTTCCAACATTAATAGTAAAACTAGTCGTTGTACCAACAGTAACAGCAGTGGTTATTCCTGCAATTGGATCATGAGAACGAGGATAAGCATGAACAGTAGCAAAATTATCTCTTGCACATTTAAAGTTAATACTACCCTCATCAATAGTAATAGTATCGTTAGTGCTCATTCCATGTACACCATCAAATATGAATGTTAATTCACCATTTGCAGGATTATAAGTCGCATCACTAGGTGTCTTCTGATTTCCTACCTCTGCACCACTTTGTACGTTTAAAGCACCTGTAGTGGCAGAATCAAAGGTATGTGCATATTGTCCACCATAATGAATATTATTTGCTGTACTATACCAGAACTTATGTTCGTTAGTAAGAACTTCTGCAGTTATATTTGCTGAATCTCCAGTGTGTCCTAATTCAAATACACTAACACCAACTGCAACTCTTCCATTATAACCTGATCCAAATGCTCTGGAAGTAGAATTATAATATGGATATACCGTTCCAAATCCAACATAAGTTTGATCAAATGTAGAGATTCCAATTTTTACTTTAATCTTTGTGGAATCGACAATTTGAGTTATTGGGAATATATTACCTAATGAATTATTTCCATATGTTGTAATACCTAATGCACTAGTAAACTTCATACCCTCAATGAAGACATCTTCATTTTGAGCATTAAGATTATGAGCACTTGATGTAGTTACATCTAATATTCCAGTTTGATAATTATATGAAGCAGTAGTTATTCCATTTCCAGGTGTAGTATAAGTTGGAATACCAATTATTCCTGAGATAGAACCACCTGCACCAATAACAGGTAATATATCAGCACCTAATAGAGGAGCAAATCCTAAACCAGTTGTAGATCCAAGGGAGATTATCAATCCACCTTTAGGGAAAGCATTTTGATTTGGATCTTCTAGCGAAACTACAGGAGTACCATCAGTTGATGTTATACCTGTGAATACAATTTCAGAATCCGAACCAGATTGTTTGTAGAAGAAATTATTTCCTGCATTATTATCTGTTGTTGGAGTTTGGAATATTCCATTTATTAATACTAAACCACTTCCAGTTTCTATACCAGTTGTACTGACTCCTGAATTTGTAACTGTAAATGTTTGAGCAATTCCTGTAAATTGACTAGAAACATCATCATATATTAAATTATTTGTATAATCTTTTCTTAGGAAAACTCTTCCATTAAACTCTGAGAACCCTTTAGGAAGATTACTTTCATTAACAGTTATTAAACCACTTCCTTTTGGAGGATCAGTAAAGAATATATTTTGTCCAGAGAAGTTATAAGAACCTCTATAAATTCTTGCTGCTGTTCCATCAGTATGTAATGTTGCAGCAGTACCAACATAACCCCTTACGACTTCAACAAGTTTTACATCACCATCACTTATTGGTCCTACTGATGTTGTTCCTAAACCAACACCACCAACTTTCATAAATTCATTATCAACTTTTAGAATATCTCCATTACGTATAGAAGTAATACCAGTCATTGAGAACACTGTTGATGCTGTTCCTATTTGACCACCATTTGCTTCTAAATCATAAACAATTGGAGTATATGAAAGTGGAGATTGAATTACATCATCAATTGCAATTATTGCTTTCTCTAATTTCTTAACCATTTCAAATGAATGCTTGTTACCACTTCCTTCATCTGTAAAGGTTACTGCAAGTCCTGCAGTTGCATATTCAGGTCTTGTAGCAATTTTGAATTTTTCGTTATTAGTTCTGATTGCATAAACTTGGTATGGAAGTTTATCAGTTACTATACCCACAGAATCAGCAGTTGCTCCAATACCAATAGAAGTAGATGTAAGACCAGATACTGATGATCCTGCTCTGTAAATTAATTCTTCTCCAGTTTCAAAGAAATGATTAGTTATTGAGAATTCACCAGTTGTCTTGTTTAAAACTGCAGTATCTGCTGGATCCCAGAATTTTTGGAATATAGGAGTGTCCTGATAATCCATTCTGAATGACATTTTATTAATTCTAGAACTGTTGGTCGCATCAAATAAACCAATACCATATTCTTGTGTTTTTATAGAACCATAGTTAATATTTTGATATAGATTTTCTGTCTCTAACTCTTGGTATAAAACTTCATTGAATGATTTGATAGTAACAATACCTGTTATAGAAGAATCAGGATAGAATTTAAGTGCAACATTTGAACCATCAATAGCAGCACCAAATGTTCCTATTCCTGTTGTACTTCCTACTGATAAGAAAGGATATTGAGTAGAGTAAGTATCTGTACTATCAGGACTCAATGTTAATATTTGATGTAATGCGTATGTTGAACCATAACTTACACTAACTAAAGATTTAATAGAATTAGTTAATGTTGAATCTGCACTAAAGACTGTAGTTTCTCCAGTACCAACTACAGAATTACCTGAGAAATATGCACTTCTCTCATTACCATCTGCCTGAGAAGTTCCTATCTTAAATCTTAGAGCACCATCAGCATTAGATGTAGAACCAAATCCAACAGCATTTGCCCTAACAGTTACTGGAACAGTAAGTGGGTTTGTATAAGATAATGTTAGTTTTCCATTTGCTACAGAAGCATCAAAATTTGAGAAATCATTACCACTAAATCCTTGTGCTGAATCTGAATCAATATAATAATCACTTACGTAAGTATCTGTGCCATCATGATGGACGTATAGTTCTGTATAATTCTGAGTATATAAATCATTTGCATTTAAATGCAGATGAACGTGCATAGCATCAAAGTTATCTGAATCGTATTCAAGTATTGTATTTGTAGATCCAACCCCTACAATAGCATTTGTAGACTGATTCTTAATTAAACCAATAGATGTAGATGCTAATCCAACTACGTTACCATTAAATGTATCTTTGATAAATTTAACATCATAATCAATATTAAACACATCATTTGGTGTAAATCTTAAAGATAGAATATCAAACTCATCAACAAAACCAGTTAATTCTGCAAATTCATTTTCAGTCCAACTATATTCATTAGATGTTGTGTTTTGTATACCTGTAGATGATAGATATCCTTTCTTTAAAGTAAATGCAGATTCAAATTGTGGATCATGAAGTACGATAATTTCGTAAATTGCATTTTGTAGGTTATCAGTGCTTCTAAGTTGAACCAAATATCTTGCAAAATCTTTTCCAGATTCATCTAGATCTATAAAGGTATCATTTACATTTTCTTTATTTGTGAATTGCTTACTTACATCATCAATTACAAGAACTCTGTTTGTTTTGCAAATAACACTATCAACAAAACTTCTTCCTCTAAATTCAAGGAATTTAGAAGAATTAGAACCATCTATTACCTCTGTATCAAAATCCCTTGCTTGTGTAAATCCATATATTGTATCTACTCTATTATCTTCAATAAGATCAGTATATTGTAAAGATTGTACAGTTGTCATTCCAAAACCAACTGTAGTATTAGTTGCTAATCCAACATCAACAAAGTTTTTCAATCCTGTAGTATGAACTAAACGATTAATTACATCAATAGAATCTTTAAATTGAACAGGACTCTTAACTGAATATGATAGGTTTTGATAGTAATCATTATCAGGTAAAACCTGTATATCATTATTAAGTTGTCCTGTATTCTTCTTCCAACCTCTGTTTGATCTTACAGAGAAGTCGATATTAAACTTACCATCACTCTTTATAATTTTAGATATAGTTCCCGTTGAACCAGACTGCACACCTCTAACAGAATCTCCAGATTTAACTTCATATTTTCCAGAAGTTTTAATATAATCTGGTAAAACTGTAGTTACATTTAAATCTGTTGGTTCTCCATTTACAAATAATTGCTCTCCACTTACAAATGAACTCTTTCCTTGAGTAACTTTAAATGTTGGATACTCGCTTCTTTTTACAATATTTGCAAATGATCCTTGAGTAGTATTTGCTAGACCTGGATTGGTAGTCAATCCTGCTACACTAAATTTAAGTTTTGCGGGGATAAGATTTTCATATGAAATAACTTTAAAGAAATTAAATTGATAATCTTCGGAGTTAAATCCACTACCCTCTGTACCAGATTTAGTTATTCCCTCTACAAATATTTCATCACCAACACTAAAGATAGAAGTGCTAAATCCAAGTAATGGTGTGGTTAAGAAACATGTAACAATTCCACTTAATGATGTTTGCATAGTGGATATACCAACACCATTACTATTATTGATAGCAAATAATGTCTTAGTATTAAAGTTAAGTCCTGTTGGTTGTTCAAAAATATTAACAGCAGAAATTGAACTTGATTGAACTTCTGTTGTTAATATACCATCATTAATTTTTTCTCCTGTTATTGAATCTACAATTGCAATATCAGGTGGTGTTGTATAATTATTTCCACCATTTAATATCTCTACATCTGTTATTGTTAAATTAGATCTTAATTCAAGTGTAGGTGCTACATTTGCTTCTGGTCTAAGTGTTTTATCCGCATTATACTCAAATGCTTGATCAATAACTCTTATTTCTTTTATACTACCTACAGTATCAGATTGTGCAAATAATGCAGCATCAGTACCATTTACAGTTGTAATACTAGAAATACCAGGTAATTGTCTATAATCATTACCCTCTGAAACCATTTGAATTTTAGAAATAGCACCAGAAGCAGTCTTTGAAGTAGTAGTATACTTCAAAATTTCAGTATTATCTTCCGTATAAAGTTCTAATTCTGGATCTTTAAGTAAAGATATAACAAACGAAGTTGAAGTTACACCAACAACTGAATATGTTCCATCATACTTACTATTATCAAATGTAATTTGATTATAATCAACAACTGTTGTATCTGATGTAGATATAAATCCACCTCTTTCTACATTATAGAACAATGGTTGTGTAGGATCTGGTACTACATCAATTAGAGAATCAGTATAAGTTAAAGTAAACGAAGCAGTTGATGTTACACCAATAGTTCCAACACCTGAAGTTGAGAATGTTGTTGTATTTGCAACAGATACAAATTGATTTTGGAATGATTGATCAGTATATAAATTAAACTTAAATCCTTGTAATGTAGAATCTGATAAATCAAATACAACATCATTACCTCTAGTTGGATATAATCTTGGATTAATTGCTGAGAACTCTTGTTCTGCTCCTCCTGTAGATCCTATAGAAATAACTTTAGGAGGTGATGCAACTGAATCTTCATAAGTAAGACCAAGTTTAAATCTGTTTTTATCAATTTTATAAACGTAGAATAAACCTGGTTCTAAACCAGTTGCTACTTCGTCTGTAGCATTATAATAAATTTTCTCTCCAGTTATAAATGGATGATTATTAAGTGTTATTATATTTTCTATAGTATCAATAGCAGTTGAAGTAAATCCTATAGGATCTATAACAAGTTTTTCTATATCAAAATTATACTTAACTCTTACTTTAGTGGATGTTCCAATACCAACACTTCTATTTGGTACAATTTTTAATGAAATTTTATCTTGTGGTTGCAAATTATGTGCTGTTGATACAGATACTACTGCATCATTTTTCTGAACTACACATACAACTTGATTTTTAGTTGGTTCTAAAGAATATTCATAATTATCAGAACCATTATTAAAGAAATATAAACCATTTGTTGATGTAGTTAATCCAATTTGAGTTACAATTCCAATAAAGTCTGATGATTTATTAATAGCATATAAAGTTTCAGGTGTATCTCCAATATCAAATGTTGCAGATGACTCTGTATTTGCCACAGAAATGGAATTACCACCACCATTTTTTCTAAATATTACTCTTTCTCCCGTTTTAAAAGGATGATTAGGTAAGTATATACTTTGTGTAGGTATAGAGATATCATAGTTTTTATCCCCTAAAGGATATTCTACTGAAATACCAATACCAGGTGTAGACCCAACACCAACAGATTCAGTTGGATTAAAGTATACTTTTTCGTTTAATGAAGATTCAAAGAATGGAGAATCTACTGGTATTTTAATTGTATTAGTATAGACATATCCAATATCAGAAGTTGTATGTGCTGATCCAGTAATACCTCTCTTTGCCCTAATTATATTTCTATCTCCAAATACATTTAATACTGATAATACTTCTGTACCAATTCCAATAGTAGATCCAATTGATAGTATAGATGGTATATTAGACACATAAATGTCTGTCATAATACCAGAAGAACTATTAGCAGGTAATTCTTGATATAAGTTAAAGGTTGCTGTAGTTATAGCAACTTTTCTTAATCCAGAAATCTTATTAACAAATGTTGAAAGACCACTTATAGAAATTATGTCATCTTTCTGGAAATCATGGAAAGGACTTATTTTAACGTCTATACTACCTTTATCCCAAAGTAAAACAGATCCTGTATACTCTGTAAAAGATGATGCTACAGAAGTTACTGGTGCTCCATCAACTTTAATAACTCTTGCACTAGCACCACCACCATTAGTACCAGTATTATCAAAATTAATTAAATCATCTACTTGATAATTTACTCCTGGATTTCTAATATCTACAGCAGTTATAGACCCCTTAGTTGTAGATTCAATAACTGATTCCTGATTAAACAAACTTTGAGATTCAATAATAAAATCATTTCTCGATCCAGTTACACCTAATTGATGAGGGAAAGTATTTCTAACTATCTGTGAAGAATTTAAATCAAAATCTTGATCTTTATCATCTAATTGATTCAAAGATCTAAATCTCTTACCAATAAAGTAAGGGAATTTAGGAGTGAAATTTCCGTCAGTTGTTATACCTGCAAAGTATGCATAAGTTCCATTTGGATATTCTGGTGTCTTACAGAATCTTGTATTATGAACATCTAAATCTCCACTGGCATCATAAGTATAATCTTCAACAAAAAACCCATCCTTAAATCCACCAGGACGATCTACAACAATAGATGAATCTAATTTATAACCAACTTTTAATATTTTTGTACCTGATGATCTATCAAGAGGATCTTTATATCCATAAGGACCATATATTGGATGTCCATCATAGGCATATCCAATTATTGGAGAATGTGTTGATCCTGTATCATTAAATTCTCCAGATGCTATTTCATTTGAATATGAAATATTAACATACTCTAAACCTCTCTTAAGAGTAGGATGTAGATATTCAGATCCATATCTTACAGCATCATTTACAGTTAAAGACCTAATTTTTGTAGAGAATTTAGCATTTCTACCTGCAGGTGTAACACTAATACTACTCTTTTCTTGGGTATAATTAGTTCCTTCCGAAATAACAACTACTTCAGTTATTTGTCCATTACTAATAATAGGACGAACGACTGCACCACTACCATCTCCATTTACTGTTAATTCAGGAACAGAAAAATATTCACTTCCTCTTGATCTAACATCAACTCTTATTAATCTGCCACCTACAACAACAGGATATAGAGATGCTCCCTTACCATTTTTAATGGTAACACTTGGAGATCTTTCAAAATTTAATGTAGTACTTCCATATCCTGTACCAGTTTCATATAGATAAGAATCTATAATATTACCTCTAACATAAGGTGTTGCTGTAATAACCCCAGAGGTTCCAGAACCGTATGAAACATTAATGTTTAACTTTATATCTGGATACTTAAATTGGTGGTATCCAGACCCAACAGAGTCTAATTTAATATGAAGTCTGCTATCGTAATTATCTGTAATAGTTCCACCAATACCAGCATCTGCAACTCTAAATTGATCCTTACTCTTTTCAAAGATATAATATTGATTAGTAGTAACTAATCCAGATATAACAGTTCCTGTATTTTGATATTCAACTAAATCTCCTTCTTTAAATCCATGATCTTTAAAATTAATAAGATGATCTATGGTTGAAATACCAACTGGTTTAACATTTAACTGTCTATTTTGATAATTAGAACCTCCATCTATAACTTTAATTGATTTTAAAGTCTTTTTACCATTAAATGTTCTAAATCTATGAACACCAGAATTAGAAGTAGTGGTAAATCCAATTGTATTGATTCCTGCTTGGAAATCATTTTTAGAAAAATATAATCTAATTGTTTGTGCGTTTACAAATTCTGCAATATATTTTGTATTTTCAATTAAAAATCTATTCTGATCTGCATTAGAAGCAGCAAATGTTCCAATACCTAATGCAGCATTACCATTTGTTCGATATACAACTTCCTCTCCATCAGCAAAATTATGATCCCCTAAAAAGGTAATAGTTTCTGCATTTTCTCCTATACCACCACCAAATGTTAACAATCTAGCATCAAAACTAGCACTTAAAAACTTATCTTCAACAACTGGTTCTAAAGCAACTCCATTACCAGGACCTCCACCAGTTATACTGACAGAAAGAACTTTATCCAACTCTCTTGTCTGAGGATCTACCAAAATTTTATCAATAGATCCACTAAGAACAGGTGTTACTAATGCTGTAGTTCCTGATCCAGTATTAGAAACTTCAATAACAGGTGGGTTTATAACATCATATCCAGTTCCTGAATTTAATACATCTGCAGAAAGTAAAGGACCTGAATAAATTTTATCTTGAGATCTATAATTCTTAATTTCAACACCATTTACCATCATACCAACAGTTTCAGTCGTGGCATCTGTACCATCATTCTCTCTAGGTATTAATGGGAATTTTCTAAGAAGTTTTTGTGGTTGAATTTGCTTTTGATATACGGATCTTAGAGTAAAAGTATGTTTACCACCAATTCCAACAAGTAAAGGTTCAAATTCAAGATTTAAATCTCCTTGAATAAAGGAATTAGATGCATATAACTTAATTTGATGTTTGTTAGGTAGAACTCTAACATAATATGACCTACCTGTATCTAATCCTATAATTGCTGTACTTTCTGGTTGATAAACAACTTCATCTCCAGTTAAGAATGGGACATTTGTAGGGAAATTAATAATAGAATATGCTAATTCTCCTACATCTGTTTGTAAAGCATTAGTTTCAGTGTTTCCTGCACCTATAAAAGTTATACCAGTTCCAACCACTATAGATGGTGTTGAAGGCACAGTATCTTGCCTAAATGTATACGATGGAAGAGAGTTAGATGCAACATACATAAACTCTTCGCCATAGAATCCATAGTCTAGATCTTCGCTATAAACGTTCTGTACGTCCGCAAAAAGGTCGGAATATTCTAGAGGTACAAATTTACTTGTAGTCTTTTTAGGAACCCTTCTAATGGCATGTGGAATACTCTCATCAGTAGAAAATCCAACAAACTCTAAGGTTACTTGTTTATTTGAAAAATCAATAGCAGTAACTTTAGAATTTTCTACTACTATCTCTTTAGTGATATCATTGATAATATCAACACGATCATTTATTTTTAAAAATGCTTTATCAATTGAAGATTTTAATTCAACCTGCTTTGTGCTTGTATTAATACCAGAACACTCAAAAGTAGAACTAGTATTATAAATCCATGAATTGGCAAATCTTTCTTTATCTGTTCTATCAGAGGCAATTCCTGGATTATTGATTATATCTCCTAATTCTTTAATTGTAATTTTTTCATTAGGTAATGCAAGACCTGCATCTTTTGCTAATTTTAAGTCAGATATTATTCCTGCTACTCTTAAATTAACTGGTTTTGTAAAATCTCCATTCTCATAACCAAATATAATATCATCAGATCTAATATTATCAGTTGCAGAGATATCAAAATCAATTCCAGAACAATTTAAAAACTGATTTAGAGTTTTATCAGTATATGTTATAGTGTTAATACCACTTATAATAGTACCAGATGCATTAAATCCAACAGTAGAATCGACAGTAATTATAGAAGATCCAGCTGAAACATTAGTTATTGATTTTGTGTTTGGAGTTACTTGAAATTCTCCTTCTATAAGATCCTTATTACTGTAACCAATGAATAACGATAACTTATAATATGTCTTATTATTTCTAGTTACTATTTCAATTTCAGATATTGCTGCTTTTGTTCTAGGGTTGGACTTACTATAAATTGTCTGTCCTACTAATTGATTTACGTCTCCTGTTATTTTTTCTACTAAAACTACTTCTCTTCTAATAAATTCAGCATCAGATGGTTTTAACAAATACCTTTCTAAGTCTATAACAGAAGGTGTTACTCCAAATAGAACTTTGTAGAGTATTCTAAATGATTCTTCTGTACCTTTTGCCTGATAAAATGATCTTGCTTCCTTTATAAAATTACCAGCATCTAATTCTGGGACAAAATTTACATCTTCTAACCCAGGTGCAAGAGAATATTTTACTTTTTTATAAAATTCTTTTAAAAATAGAGAACTTAAATTTTGTACTGGAGATTCGTCATCATGATTTGCAGCAATTGATGTATCAAATACCAACTCTTCTGAATCAAGAATATTGTGATATGATGTTATACCACTAAAACCACGAACACATCCTGTAAATGTATTAGTGGTTAACCCAGTGTATGTAATTATTTCATCATCAATCCTTAAAAGACCATACTCACTAGGAAATCCTCTTGTACTTTCAACACTTATAGTTTTACCTATTGAAGTTACAGAGTCAGTAAGAGAAGTAATACCTACAACAACTTGTGGTGTTAATTGGTCAAGACTTAAATATTGATCAAGATTATCAACTAAATCGACAGGACCTCCCTGATACTCCTGAGAACGGTAGTATTGTTGAAATAAATCTACTGTCCTAGGACTTTGATCTAAAATATATTCAGGTAATTGTCCCTCTATCAGTTGATGAACCTTTACTCTCGATTCGATACCAGTTTGTATCATATTTTATCCTCTTTTTAGCTCTCCATTGCTATAACTAGATGTTACCTTAAATCCTACACCTGAAATCTTCTCACCTGAAGATATAGTGTCTTTAACCATATTTATCGTACTTTTTGAAACATCAAACTCAAGATATAAATCCTTTAACCCAACTACATCATTTGATTCTGGGAATGCTTGAATTTCAATCACATCATCTGCTACAACAGTACTTGTAATTAAAGTTGTTGATAAAATAACCTCTCCTTTTTCATAATCAACAACACCTGCAGATTTTATAACCACTCTATTTTCTCCAGTTTCTTCAATTGGTTTAACAATTGAAAGAACTCCTTTCTTTTTGTCTGGATTTGGAATATCTGTCAAATAAACAATGTCTGGTTCGTTAACAATCCTAAATCCACTACTTTTTATATTAAATCCTGCAGGATTTACATGGAATTTGTTACCAAAACATAATTCATACTGTGCTTCTTGATTTATAAGTGCTCTTAAATTTCTTCTTACTATAACTCTAGTAATATTAGAGGTTATAGAGCGATCTACATCATCAATTACATTCAAAATCTTACTATATTTGAATCTACCACCAAATTTACTCAATTCTACTGAATCTGAGTAAGATTGGAGAGCTCTTACAACATTTGTCTTCAAATTATTAACATTTGTAACTTGAGATGAGTTATAATAGACTGAAGAATCCACTTCAACATAAAGAATTTTAATATCAACAAGTTTTTGGTTAATTCCTGTTAATGAATAACTTTTTAATTTACTTAAAATGAAATCTTTATCAAAATCAGACACAAAATCGCCATTTTTTGGTTTAATACTGATCTTAACAGTACCAAATTCAGGTGGATCTAACTCTTCACCACCTACAACTGAGATAGATTCAGTATTTGGGTAGATATTTTGTATGATTGCCTCATAATCTCTTGCTGTAACTGCTCTAAATTGTGCAGCATACAGTCTTGGAGCAAAATATTTAACAGATTCTATTGGTTCTATATTTGTTCCACTTGTACTTTTTGTAAGTGTGGTTAATGTTGCTGTTGTTATAGTAGTAGGATTGTTTAAATTGTCTTTAAATGTACCTGAAAAGGAGAAATTAGCAGCACCATTACCTGCTGCTCCATCTGTAACTATGTAAGAAACGTGTATTTCTGTCCCATTTTCCAATTTTTTACCAAAAATACCATCACCAAAGAGTAATTCATACTTTTCATCCTGTACTTCTTGTATTAAAAATATTTCCGAATCGGCATCAACACCAATAATGTTGTCTACAAGAGAATATTCTCTTCCAGGACCACTTTCTCCCTCACTTTTTACTGTAACAACGATGGTTTGTATGTCTACAAATGAGTTATCAAGTAAAAAACGTTGATCTAAACTACCATCAACCTTGAATTTCTTCTTTAAAATTGATCCCTGATATATTAAAACTGGATTTTCAATAGTTCCAAACTTTGCTTTACCATTTACTACTGATGTAGTAATGGATTCTGGTATTGAAAATATATAAGAACTATCATTTGTAGCACCAACACATACAGGTCCTCTTGCTTCAAGTGTTATTGATGGTAAACTTGTAGAACATTCTACCTCTAATAATACACTTGCTTTAGCAGCCGTTCTAGAACGAGGTACATATCCTATTCCTCTTGCTAAAGATACAACATTTTCCCTTAAAGTTGCTGAATCTAAGAAAGATTCATTAACAACCATGTTCGCATTAAACGAATTTATGTAAGTATTGTATGCTAAAGTGTTTAAAAGAACCGAAAAGTTGGATCCTTCAAAGTCAAAATCAGTAAAAGTAGAGTTTGCTCTCAGATAATCTTTTAACTGGGTCTTGATTTGATCAAAATCTAAGTTTGTAAATTTAGTAAAAGGCATATTATCTTGTTGCTTCTAATAGGAATGTGTAATTTTGTACTGGTGCCGATAATCCAACTAACGCAAACACAATATTTACTTCAAAAGCATTGTCATTTGGTCTTGCGTCCACTCTAACTCTCAAATTGGTGATTCTTGGCTCAAAATTAAGTATTGATTCTTTAATTTCACGTTCAAGTACCGATGCTGTAGCAAAATCAACGAAGTCAAACAATGATTTACGAACATTTGATCCGAAGAGACTATCAAAGAATCTTTCTCCACGAATAGTTTGAACGATATTACTTACAGATTTACGTATACACGCAGTATCCCTCAATATAACTAAGTCTTTTGTAACAGGATGTGGTTCAAAAGACAGACTTATATCTCTAAATCCTCGTGATACTAATTGATCAGGCATTTATACAATGATTTATACAATACTTCTTCATTATATTTAGCACCTTTTTACAATAAGTTAGAAAGACCAATGATTATTCGGTTGTTCCCACCAAAAATGGAGGTCAAATTGCTCATCATCATAGTATAAAGATACAAAATCGCTCTTAAATTTACTATGTATATTCTCACAGAGAGCAACAGACCATATATCAGCACCCGATGCCTTAGTCATAACATCACAAATCCAAGTATAATTACCTCCACGAATAACTCCTGCCTCAATTAAGACGAATTTATCCCATCTTCTCTGCCATTTCATGAAATTCTGAGTAAACTCAGTACGGTATTCCCGTATATCTTCATCAGGAAAGGGTACATTAACTGCCTCAATATGAAAAATCTCTCTATCCACTGAAAGTGAATGAGAGAGATGTTGTGTTACCACAGCAGAGTAATCAGGAGATACCATTAAAAAACATGTATCTGAAGGATTAATAGGCAAATTCGCCATTTTCATCCTATAGGTCATCTCTTGAATGAGTGCCCTTTCTTTATCTTCCGATATAAAGAGCAAATTCTTCATTTACCCTGCCCTTTGTATCTCTTACGAGCCGAGTTACGCGATGACGCTGCGTATTTTGAGTGTTTTCCTCTTCCCTGACGAGTTTTTTTCGGGCGAGATTCAATTTTGTTTGCCATATTTTGATTGTTTTCGTATTGTTTCGAGTGATTCGGGTCGAGGGGTTCCCTCGCTGTAGAACTTTTGAGAAAGATCCATCATAGTATCGAAGTATTCTTCCTCAGTTAAGTCTTGATAGACGAGTTTCCCGTCTACCTTAACATCAAATAATTCTACTCTTTTCATGACCTACACGGATACGAGGATCGCACCAGATTTCAAAACCTGCTTCTTTCGCATCAAGACAGAAAGATACGTCCTCTCCGCACATATCTTGCACTTCCCCTGATTCAAAGACTTGCATCTTGGGTGCGAACCATGGATAAGGCATTTCTGGATGCTCAAATACTCCATTTTTAATGAGTAACCATCCAAAACCTGTATAATCTACTGTAAAAGGTTTGCGTCTCTTCTGTATAGTTTCAAGAGTCTCGTGATTCATAACTCCACCGTTTTTGCGGAAGTCATCCTCCTCCAACCAGTGTGCAACTGAAGTAGTTTGACCATCTTCAGTACAATACCAACCACCACAGATAGATCTTTCCTTAGTTGGATCAACATTAATTTTCTCTCCAACTTTCTGTTTTGATACGTTTCCGTCTGCATCTAATACTGGATTACCCTTATCATCAATTATTTCCTGTATTACATCTTCTCTAGTAATTGCTTCTTCAGGTACAGACATCAATACTAATTGATAGAACTTCTCAGAGTTAAAAACAATATCGCTATCAATCCATAATTGATAATCATATTTTAACTTTCCATCCCATGGAACTTGGTCAGCACCTCGTAACACATTTGCACCCAAACACTTGCAACGTGCGAAGTTCACCATACTACTATAGTCTTGTGATATCTGTATCTGTGCTCCTGCCTGTACAATATCAAAACATAATTGTACAAAATTCTTTAAGTAAGTGTATGATACTCCTCTACCAGGTAAACAAAAGACAACTGATTTTCCTCGAATTAACTCTCTTGCTTTATCATAGTCCCACTCTGGTTTCGCTTTCGCTTTTTTCGCAACGGGCGATTTTGCCTTGACCGTAAATCCTTTAGCCATAATAACGTCTAATTACAAACTCATTATACCACTTATATAGTGTCTAGTCAATAAGATGATTCTGCTAGTGTTCCTGTAACTGTAGTGTTATCCGTCTTTACACTTGAATATGTAATATCTTCAGTAAAATATGATCGGTAAATACGACTCCATATTAAATCAAATTCTGATTCATTCAAATCCTTAAAAAGGCACTGATCCTTAAAGTATATGTGATAAGTTTTAGTCTCGTTCATGGATGATAATCTCCTCTCCATCTAGTTTAATGTTTAACTCTGTGCCATCGTACCAGTTCATCTCATTGATGACCCACTCAGGAATTCGTATTAAGTATTCGTGAGTATAATCATCGACCTCTACGGACGAAAAATTTTCAGAGAAATTTTTTTGCATTAAATGAAACCACATCTTGATTTTATATATCAAAAAAATTTTTTAAGTGCCCGT
>MDTE01035966.1_pt1 | contig 19689 bp, 2 predicted proteins | sample 811231 | NCBI WGS metagenome assembly MDTE01 (sample SAMN05326651, study PRJNA326480) | marine metagenome | isolation source: seawater | place: Indian Ocean: Red Sea | collected 2010 | reverse complement strand
GCAGGTTCGGTCGCCCTCGCTCATCCTTTGGCACACCCAGTGCGTACCGCCGTGGTCATGGGCATGTTCTCCATCACGATGTTTTCCGTGGTCGTTTTGGCAGGCTATACCGAGCAGTTTGAGACCTATTCCGGAGATTTTGTTGAGGAAGCGGAGGGTGAGTTTGAACTCCTTCTCACCTCGAGCCGGTCACGACCGATCGAATTGGACGCTGACCTCGATGCATGGGGAGTGGACGACGCTTCCATGACCAACATCGACGCGATCGGGCGAGTGCATCGAGCCCCAGTGCATCTCGAGGATGCTGCGGGTGAACGCATGCCCTACCTTCTCCGCGGTGTGGACGAGCATTTCGTCCTTCACGGTGGACTTCCCCTCCATGCATGGGATGAATCGCTGGGTTCGACTTCGGAAGAAGCCTGGTTGGCAACATCTCAGTTCCAAGATGTGGTCTTCCTCGATGCCTCGTTTGGGCTTGAATCCACGGCCGATGGAACGGGTTTGGTGCCGCTACAATTTTCAATTGGAGATTCGATTTCGCTAATTGATTTTTCAAATCCAAAAAACACCAAAAATGTCCGTGTTGGCGGTTTCCTCAAACAGTCATCCTACCTGTTCTCGCCAGGCGTTTGGATGAGCGGTGAAATCGTCGAACAACAGTTTGGTGGGGAGGTCACGCGCCTCTATGTCAGCGTTGCCGAAGATGCCGTGCCACACGACGTTGCGTTCCAGGATTTGGAAGTCCTTGGTCAGGGCAAGTCCGATGACGAGCGTCGCGCTGCAGCGGAACTTGAGGCTGTTTTGGACAAAACCCTCGCCTCTTCAAACATCAATGTTCAAACGGTGGCTGATGAGGTGATGGTGGTTCAATCACTTGTTTTGGCGATCTTGTCGCTGTTTGAAGGCTACTTGGCACTCGGGCTCATCGTCGGTGTGGCGGGCATTGGTGTTGTCACGGTTCGAAATGTCAGCGAGCGGAGGCAGACGGTCGGTATGTTGCGTGCAATCGGTTTCCGTCAGCGCCATGTCTTGAGAATGTTCTCCATTGAAGTCTCATGGATTGCCGTTCTCGGCATGCTGAACGGTTTGGTGGTGGGTTACGGCTTCCATCTGATGCTCTACAAGGCTCTGTGGGAGGCGGAGGGCGTTGTCTTCTCCTTCCCGTGGGTTTCAACGGTTGGGCTGTTCATCTTCGGTTGGATCGTTGTGCTTACAACGACCTTTGCTCCCGTGCGCCAAGCATCAAAAATACCGCCTTCTGCTGCGTTACGTTCTGCATAGAAAACGAAATGTTCTGATGCCTAATAAGTTACAAAAAAAATGCACCAATTCCGAAGGCGAATGGCGTTAAAATCGCTGTAATTTACGAAAAAAGCCACTTTTTTGGGTTGAAGTATCGCTTAATCATCCTTCCCATAGTATAAATACGACACATGACGTGGTGAGGGATACCGAACCTTCGGGGGTAAAGACATGAAGAATATGACACCTGTAATCCTCGTGATGTTGTTGTTGACGAGTTTCCTCGCCAGCATTGACTTTCATGAGCTAGAAGAACCAGTGGTTATCGAGGAGACCGGAGCCCGTGCGGGCGCTGACCCCTCCGTGATGGCCATCACAACGCCGAAAGAAACGACCTGTAACAACGCAGGTTGCCGCAACGCTCTGCAAGTGGGTGAAGCGACAACCTTCTCTGCGTTCATCCAGAACTCAGGCGATGCAGACATCAACGAGATGGGCTACACTGTTACCATCTACTTGACCGATGCAGCAGGCAACGCAGGTATGATCGCCAAGGACGCAAGTGGCGCCGACCTGCAGTGGAACAACCCTGACGTGATGTGCGACGATGGCTCCGTCTGTGACTTTGACAGCTCCAACGGCGAGCAACTCGCCGCAGGCGCTTACCTCGACGGCGGCAAGCACCAACTCCTTCTTCAAGGCGGTGCAGGCCCCATCACCTGGACGCCAACGCAAGGAGAATACCTCGTTGAGATCAAGGTTAACAGCCCAACCGACGCCGACATCGCCAACAACGCTGAACTCGTTTACGTGAAGGTCGAGGACTGGTACGACATCGAGGTCGACCTCCAGTGGACCTCTGGCGACAACCCAGAATTCTTGGACGCTGCTTCCCTGCAAGCCGGTGAGTTCACGCTCACCGTGACGGCCAACGGTTCCGATACCTTTTCGCCTCGAGAAGTCTTGATTGAGGTCAAGACCACCTCGAACACCGCCTTTGTGAGCACGGCCACCCTCGATGGAGAAGCCATTCCTCTCGACGGCACAGCACTGATCGTTACCGCAGGTACCGAAGACACGAACGGTGACGGCACCGTCGACAACGACGACAAGGTCAACACCAAAGAGAACGAATCCGACCTGAATGCGACGGAAACTGACTTCCGCCACACGCTGGAGTATCAAAACGCCTGGACGGTCAACGGAGAATTGGTGCCAGGAAACAGCAGCGACGCTCGCTTTGAAATCACGGCTGAAGTCGTTGGCTACACGCTCTATGGTCAATTCGATGACTGCATCGAGACGTTCACGCCTGTCGACGCCTCAACGGGCGAAGAAGGTGAAACGGAAACGTGGATGAACTTCTGTGAGGTTGATGTCGCGAACGACGACCGTCCCAAGACCGACTTTGATGAAATCACCGGAAGCAAGGTGACCTACGACGATATTCGCATCGCTCGCATGGGTGTGCACCAAGGCTACAACTCCGATTGTACCGGTGCACAGAGTTCCTTCGTGCAAGCAGGCACGGGCGCTGACCTCAGCGTGGGCTGCGCCCTTCTCATCGCTGATGTCGAACACCGTGGAAGCGACCCAACCAAGAACTACGGCTGGAACGTCTCCTACACCGTCACCCGTGACGGTGCAACCGTGAACACCGGCGTGGTCAACGAATGTCAAGAAGGAATCTTTGACACCTACGTTCACAACTCGCTCGGCCTGGGCGGCATGACGTCGACTGCTGTTGGGAAAGCCTGTGTGATGCTCCAAGTTGAGCCTGGTGCTTACACCTTTGAGATGGATCTGCTCATGAACGACAAGCCAGGCCCTGACCCAGCCGACCCCATGGTGGACAGTTGGGCTGGAGCAACCGATGCACGAACCGCAAACAACTTGCAAAGCATGGAAGCAACGGTCTTGAACAACCTTCCCGTCATCACCTCCTTTGAGTTGGTGACCGAAGGCGACATCGTCGTTGGACAGGAGGGTCTCCTCCAATTCGCTGCAACGGCCTTTGACGTCGATGACCCATCCGGTGCCGGTTTGAACTTCGCCTACAATTACCAAGGCGGAGAAATCGGTGGCTGTTCAGGTACCCAAGCCGAGCAAGGCAACATTTGTGACACGCCCGTGCTCGCTGAGTTCATTGGAAACCTCGTCGTGACCGTCGTCGTCCAAGACAACCACATGGGTGAAGTTTCACAAGAAATGACGCTCGACGTGTGGAACAACGCTGTTGCAACCGCTACGAGTGATGCTGGAATCACGATTGAATACCCCCTCCAGTACTTCGCTCTCAGCGAGTTCAACATCACCACCTTTGCCGATGCAGACGCCAGTTCCTACGACAATGTGCAATTGGAAGGCTTCTCGGGTAGCTACGCAGCCGTGGCTGCCGTGGACTACGCTCCAAGCACAACCTTCCAAGCCAACGACATCTTGAGCCAGTCGCTGTCGGTTACGGTCGACAACTCGCTCAACGCGACTTCGCTTTGGTACATTGACAGCTCGAACAAGTGGGTCCTCCTTTCGGACACCGCAACCGAGGTTGATGCATCCACCGAGATGTTCACCTACAGCTTCGCGGCTAACTCGCCTGTGCTTCCTGCAGGAAAGATGGTGCTGATGGGCGGTGAACTCGCACAAGCAAGCGCTCCTGACGCCTACGTGAGTGGCTTCAACGCTGCTGCTCAAAAGCAGGGTGCCATCGCTTTGAACTGGGAGATCACCAACACGCTCCGAAACGCTGACAACGTCAAGATTTGCATCAGCGAGGACGACACGACCGTCACGGTGCCGGATTGTGACGGAGGATTCGCTGCTGAAGGTGCGAAAGCACAGGCTGGCGACTACAGTTACAGCGGCTCGCAAACAACCCACGGTGCCGCCTACCACATCACCATCGCTGTGTGCAACGAAGAAGGTTGTTCCACGATCGGTGTTGCAGATGTCACCGCGGACAAGCGTGTTGACGGTGACTTCACCGTGAGCAACCTTGCTGTCGAAGTGAACGCTGATGGAAACAGCTGGGACCTTACGTGGGACGTGAGCGGTGACACCTCAGATGTCGCTATGTGGCATGTCTGCAAGGGCAACTCAGAGTTCGATGCAGCTAACATGCCTATGGATTGTGGCGCCGGTGTTATGGTCGGTACTACGACGATGAACGTCGACATGGGTCCAGTCAACAATGGTAAGTTCACGTACTTTACCGTGGTTGCCATGGATGACAAGGGTCACATGAGTGCTGCCGGTCACATGAACGAAGCACAAGACACCCGTGTTGATGACACCTCCAACCCCGATGACGGCAACAACGTCATCGACGACGGTGGCGACGGCGCATCCAGCGGCGTGCCAACGTGGACCTGGGGTCTCATTGGTGGCGTCGTCATCGTGGCGTTTGTCGCAGGTGCGTTCATCCTCTCCCGTGGAGACGGTGAAGGCGGCGAAGGCAAGGACTGGGATTACTGATCCCAACCCCCTGACGCAACATCCACCTCGTTGAGGTGTACAACGCTGGAGGGGTCGCCAAGGCGACCCCTCTGGCCTTTTCCTTTCAGCCAACGACGACATGGGGTCGTCCAGGTTTTCTTTTTCTTCCCCGTCATCAACTCCATGGGTATTGATTGAACCCGTCAAATCGTACTGGAACCAGTGTCCTCGCTTTGCGGAGTTTGGATCGAAACGTGTAAGTTGTTCAAATGGAAGATTCGTTACCAACCAAAGAACTGATATTTTTTCGAAAAAATCTCGAAATTTTTTCACGGTTCGGCGACCGTTTTTGATTTCAAAGGGGTTCCCTTTGTGGAGATTTCGGGCGATTTATCAAAGATTTTGCACCCCAATCCATATAAATGGTGTAAGGCGTGGGATGCAGTGCATACAGTCCGTATGGGGTGAATGACTAATGTTGGGAAACAAGAAAAACCAGAAGAAAACCGTCTTCGGCGGTATCGGGGTTGCACTGTTGTTGTGTGCTTTGATGGTGCTCATGCCAATGAGCGGCTACGTAGATAACAATGACAACAGCGCAGACGTTGAGCTTGTGGAAGCAAGCACGACGGGAGCAGAAGAATTCTTCGCGCTCCCCGAAAAGATCGGCGAAGCAGAATACGAATATGACCCATCGCTTGAATTGCAAGGGATGCGAGACCAGAAGACCAAGTCCTTCCTCAATGAGGATGGAACCATCACGCAAGTGATCGCCAGCGAGGCGGTTCACTACATGAGCGAAGATGGGACTTGGGAGAACATTGACCTGAACATCCAGGCTTACCCAGAGGGTTGGGGCGTGACGAAGAATTCCTTCACGACCTACTTCGCTCCTGAGGCTGCCAATGGAATCTCCGTTCAGGCCAACCAGTTCGTGGACCCAGTCGTGTCGGGTATCAACCCGATGCTCGTCACGCTTGACGAGTCCGGCTCGGCGCCAGAACCGTTCATCACGGCTCCCACGCCGAACGGCATCGATGTTGGCGGTAACGTCATTCGATACCCGCTCGCAGAAGGCTATGATTTGGATTACTCCGTTGAAACCAACGAAGTCAAGCAGAACCTCATCATCCGTGAAGTTCCAGTCGTTCCAGACAATGCCAAGTGGTTCGGTCTCAGCGAAGGCCTCCGCATGCCTGCTGGCTACGCCCTTTTCTCTGGAGAAACAGAACTTGGCGAGGAACTCTTCCAGACGCAGGAAGCGCTTCAAATCCGTGACCTTGAGACTGGCGAGATTCTCGTAGAGATTCCTGCACCAGTCATCATTGAGCCTGGCGCAGAAGCACCTTACGAAGCCACGTTCTTCGTGCAGGTCTACGGCCCTCAAATCCTTCTCATCACCGTGGTTGATGTTGATTGGCTCCTCGATGAAGACCGTGTCTTCCCGTTGGCCCTCGACCCAACCATCCGTGTGAACTCGGCTGCTGGTGGCTACTGTTACATCTACTACGCATACTGTTACACCAGTTCATACCGCTACCACTACCGCTACTACGGTACGTACTACTACGTCCCATGGCACCGCTACTCCTTCGCTACTGCCAACGCACTGCCATCTGGTGCTACGGTCGACAAGATCGAGTGGAAGAAGTACATGAACTACGCAAGCGGTGCTTCCCGAACCTTCAACGTGAAGGTCTTGGAAAGCTGTGGCCTTGCTCCACGCTACTCTTACAGTTTCGGCAGTTCCTCCTGCAGCGGCAGTTCCCTCTCAGCGAGTTACATGATTCGTAACTACGGTGGTACTGCAGCTCGAAGCCTGAAAGCCTCGATCGGTCGCTCGCCAACGGCAGCAACCGTCAGCAGTTCGGGTACCGGTTGGAAGACCGTTAACCTCTGTAACTCGGCGACGGCTTGTGCTGCCACCACCGGTGGTGTGTCGCTCATTACCAACGCTCTCGGTAACGCTGGTTCGTCCGGTAACACCGTGGGTATCGGTGAGCACTACACTGGCGGAAGCGCATACTTCTACACCCGCGCTTACACCTCAGGAAGCTACAACTCTCACCTCTCCATCACCTATTCTGGTGGTACGGATGCGGACCCCCCAACGGCCGACTATGTCCCGTACACGGGCATTGATTCCTACATTGAGGGTGAGCGAACATTCTTCATCAAGCTCTCCGACATGTCGGGTATCGACACCACCTCAAGCGGTGCACCAAAGCTCTTCTACTCCACCAACGGTGGAACCAGTTGGAGCAGCACCAGCTACGGACTGGGTTCCAACAACCAGTTTGATGCAGGTGAACTCGTGTCCATTGGTACCTGTTCCAGCACCGCCACCGACTGCCGCTTCAAGGCACGAACGCCAGCGCTTTCTCACGGTGACGACCTCCGCTACTACTGGACCTACCAAGACTTGAACCAAGGTAGCAACGGTGCCAACGCCGGTACCATGCCAGCCTTGACCGGTACGCAAACGACGCCAACGCCTTACCAAGTCGACATCGTTGACCCGGTCAATGCACCAACGTCTCACAAGAAGATGACCGTGTTGACCACCGATGTACACGCAGGCAGTTACTTCAACCCGCAAGGGTTCATGGACCGCCAAATGACCTACTACAGCCACTCTGACGAATACTTCTTCGAATTCGACACCTCTGGCTGTGGCACCGGTTCCTCGTCCTGTTTCTACACGGGAACGAGCACATTCTACGGCAACTGGCTTGCTCGTGGAAACGTGAACCCTGCCTACGGTTACTACGGCATGAACAGCGGTTCCAACAAGTTCAACCAGAACCTTTGGAACAACAACGGTGATGGATACTTGTGGATCAGCGCCAAGAACGGCCCTAGCATGAACATCATCTTCGTGTACGACAGCACCCTCAACAAGTGGGCAACCGTTGGTGTTGACACCTCAACGGGTATCGACTCCGCCCTCACCGGTGGTAGCCAGGCTTCGTCCTCGCTCTCGTACGGTTACACGCAAGCCTACAAGTTCGCCATCCCTGGCGACATCACGGGTGACTTTGGCACGTTCAAGTTCAACTCGACGGCCAGCACGACCACCGCCAACCGAATGTGTGTGACCACCAACGGATGGTACTACTTCTACCGTGCAACCTCCTACGACCGCTGTACTTCGGCTTACTACATGATCTACGGTTCCACTTCCTCCTACCGATGGAGTGGTTTCGCTCTTGGCTCTGGCTACTACGGTCGCCAAGCCAACAGCGGTGACATCACCTACAAGGTCGGAAACGTGGCTCCAACGCCGGACACGTTCAAGCCAATCTTCACGCACTCTGCTATGCAGGACTCCCACGCTAAGAGTCGAACGGTCTCCGTTCAGATTCTAGACGATGGTGACCCAGCAGCAGGTCTGAACACCAGCAACAGTGCAGGCGTCGGTCCAACCCTCTACCACCGAATCACGCCCGATGGCGGTTCGGCCGGAAGTTGGGTCTCGACCGTTATGGATGCCGACAAGGCAGTTCGCGATGATTGTCAGCTCTCCCAATGTACCTGGAGTGCCGAAATTGAGGACTTGGAAGTCAACGACACGGTGGAGTACTACTTCACCGCTCGAGACACCTCTACCGTCAGTCAGGGCATCAACGTCAACACCTCGTCGACCTACTCCTTTGAGCGAGGCGACCCGAACAAGGTGTTCGTCGTTGAATGGCGAGACCGTGCTTACTACACCTACAACCAATACTGTACGGTTCAAGCACTGTTCTACGACGTGACCAACGAGATTGAGTTCAAGTACGACAACAACTGCCGTACCACCTACAACTCCTGGTCGATCGGTTACATGGACCAAACTCGAAGCAAGGGTGCCAGCATTTCGCACTCTGCTTCGACGAGCTTCAACACCAACCCTGGTCACGTGCCAACGACATCGAACTTCCGTATCTCTACGAGTTCAAGCGATCACGCTTGGGAATCCTTCGATAAGGGACTTGTGGAAGTCACGAATGCACAAACGGCCTTGACCGGTACCTCAAACGGTGCGCCATACATCTACTACTGTATCTCTTCCTACTACTGGAACACCTACAAGAGCCGATGCAATGCGAACATCGACATCCCTGCTGGATTCGAGTTTGAGTACTTCGGTACGACCTATGACGGTGACGACAGCAACGACCGTATCCAATTGAACCGACAAGGAGCCATGTACTTCATCTCCAACGGTAACACGAATGTGGAGCGCTCGTTGTGGACCTACCACCAGCCTGCTCTGCCGTACAGCAGCAGCAGTTTGGCTCGCCCAGGTCTCATCGCACCGTTCTGGACGGGTTACAACAACTACTACTGTTTCGTGACCTCAACGGTTGACTGTTCAACGTACTACCGAGTCATGCCTTACGAAGGCAAGGGTACGGATGTTTCGGCTGACATTACTCAAGACCCAGTTTGGGACTTGACCGACAGCCCGATCCGCATCAACCCAACGAACAAGTACCTCCAAGTCTCCTCTGACTTGACCATCAAGCCAGGTGTCGAAATCTTTGTCGCACCGGGCAAGGGAATCTCCTTTGATGGCTCGTGTACTAAGTTCACCGCCTTGGGTAACGCCACGCACAACATCAACATCACCGGACAAAACGGTGGCGAATGGTTGGGTATGGCCTTCACCGATGACTGTACCAGCGCTGGTGGAACGGATGACCGACATCAATTCAGCTATGTGAACTTCGAGAACACCTCCGGTGCCGTGTTCCGCTCTGGCAGCCGCCATGACGGATCCGGTCCATCCTGTGGTAGTTCCACGGCTGATTGTAACACGGGTAACTACACCATGAGTGATGTGACCTTCTCGAACGTCGGTGCTGTGTTTACACACGGCAGTGGCCAAGGAACGGTCGTGAGCATGACCGACTTCAGTGTTGACGGTGTTGACGAAGCCTGTTTCAACTTCCCCGAGAACTCGGTGGCTACGTTGATTGAAGGTGACATCAAGAACTGTAACACCCTTGGACGCTCCTGGGCCGGTACCATCGTGAACTACCCAGGTTCCACCTCGGGTGCTTTGCACGCTGAGAACCTGACCGTTGAGAACTCGTATGTCAACTTCATCGATGTTGACCTGCAAGATGTCACGCTGTCCAACATCACGGTGACCAACCCGTCTGCACAGACCGGTGTCGCCATTGATTCGATGCACGGTGTGAACTCCAACGTGTACATGAGCAACGTTGACGTTGATTCCTACGCCAATTCTGGTGTGAACGCTATGGGTAGCCTCAAGATGATGGATGTCGATTTCGGCTCCGCTGACCTGTGGCTCATCCCTGGTGGTTGGTCGCAAACGGGCAACGGTCCATCTGGTGCAGATGCTGTGTTGGACACGGTTTCAGCCGGAAAGATCACCATGCAGCGCATGCACCCAACGACCTTCACCGATATCACGGCTGAAGATGTCTCGCTTACGGGTACGGCCATCACCTCAGAAGTTCTCAGCATGGAGAACTTCGATATCGATGCCTTCACCCTTGCAGGATGTGGCTGGTCGATGATCGTGACAGATGCTTCCCTTGAATCGTTCAAGAGCACCTGTTCCAGTTCGACCTCGAAGAACACGGTGACCATTGACAGCGCTGACTTCGCTCACGGCTCCAGCTCGGACCACGTGATCGACGGACGTAACAGCTTCATCTCTGTTGGTGAATCAAGCATTTCCAGCAGCAGTGTGAGCAGTTCTGGCGCTCAGGTTGCCAAGGCTCGGTCCGGTACGGACATCGTTTTGGTTGAGACCGATTTGAACGGCAACGACTGTTCAGACAGCAGCGGTGACACTGGAAACTGTGCCTACGATGTTTCGTCGTCTTCGTCGAACCCATCCATGGTCTACTTCGGTGGCCTCGCCAACGTCTCTGTTTACCGATTGGCCTCTGGTACCAAGGTGTACAAATCTGACCACGTTGTGACTGCAACGCTGGTGGATGGCAGCCTGAACGAAATGTTCCAGGTTGGTAGCCACATGACCGACGCCAACGGCAACACCAGCATCTGGGTTGTCGTCGGAGACAGTGATGGTACGACCTACGAAGACCACATCGTCCGTGCCTTCGGTACGGCTGGTCAGAACGAGACCTACCCGGACAACTTCCCGGACGCTACGCTGGCCAGTTCTTGGTACCCAAGCGGTGGCGTGACCATCGGTACACACCTTGACTTGCTCTTGGAACCTGCACCGATCGTCTTCAACGACCCAACGCTTGACTGTAACAAGCTGATCAACGATCCGTTCTACACCGGTCAATCGTTGGCCAGCGGTGGATACGACCTGCGTGGTAACTACGACTCAGCCACGAGCACCTTCACCTTTGACGACACCTCCATCACCGTCTCGGCAGATATCATGCTGGACACATGTGGAATTGAGTTGCAAGGTGGGTCGCTCCGTGTGCAAAGCACGGCGACCTCGACCCCAGTGATCACCATCAAGGACGATGGTTTCATCACCGCAAACAACGACGGTACATCGACAAACCCTGCAGCCATTCGTGCGGTCTCCTCGACCTATGGGCTGAACATCGACATCCAAGATGGCGGTGTGTTGACGCTTGACAACGCTGTGCTACGCGACGTTGCATGGGACGCCACAACGAAGTCGGCTCTCCGCATTGGTATGGGCGCTACGCTCAACATGATGGACTCGGCTATCATTTACGGTGCCTCGGCAACAGCTGACGACATGGCTACGGTGAAGATTGACGGCGGTTCCGCCAACATCAACGCTGCAAGCATCATCAACACGGGTCAAACCGGTACGGCCATTTGGATTGAGAACTCAGGCGCTACGCTCACGGACATCATCGTTCGTAACGCGGCCGTGGGTATCCAATCTTACAACGGCGCTCCACAAGTTGACGGCTTCACCTCCAACGGCAACACCGTTGGTGTCGCCGCTTACGGTGGTATGTCTCTGCCAACGATTTACCGAAGCTCTGCGCTTTCCGGACAATCCGCTGGTTGGACCACGTACAAGATCGACTTGTCGACCTACTTGGGCTCAGGTGACTACCTCCAAGTCGGTGCAAACTCGATTTATGCTGGTGGTAACGCTCACCCAACGTACAACTATGCATCAAGCAAGTACTACTGGGTCAGCGACCGAATGAACATCATGTTCGAGGACGACGCAGGTAACGCATGGAACATCACCGATGATGGCCAGGAAGGATACTACCCCTATGGTAGCAACGACCCAGCCGTCACCGCAGGTACACACAGCTACAACGGCGGTAGCGGTGGTGCTCCTTCGTGGCACTGCAACTACTACGGTTACAACTACGGACCAAACTATCAGTCGTGGGACGGTTACTACTACTACCTTTACCGCTACTGGCTCGGTCAGTCCGTGTCCTACCCCAACTACTACGAAGCACCTGACGAATTCGGATTCGGCTGGGAAACGATCCCTGGCGTCTCGCCAACGGGAACCTACCAGTCCCGCTACCCGTACAAGTACTGGGGTTACTACTCCCCAGCCAACTACTTCCAAGGTGCGTTCTCACCACCTGAAGGTACCAACGGTCAGCCCAGCACCGGACCAGGTCAACCTGGTAACGTTGGAAACCCACCAAGCTATGCTGCTGGTGGATACCCCAACAACTACGGTGTTTGTCTTGACTACGCCTACACCTACTACATGAACAGTGGACAAGGTGCTCGATTGACCTACCCAATCGTTGACATCTCCAACGCAGTTGCCAACGGCGGAAACATCTCGAAGGTCTACCTTTGGATGGATGTGATCCACCGTGGAAACGACAACTACCAGGACCGCTACGACTTCGTGGCTCGTGCAGGCAACGACCCAAGCAACTTGGGAGACTACCTCCGTGAGTCCGGTACGCCTCTGTTCAAGGAAGGTACCATCATCGGCGCTGATTACGGTGTTGATGTTGGTGGCGCCTTCGCTGCAGGTCACTTCGAAGACATTGATGTCACGACGCCAACGCATGCAGGTCTGTATGTCTCCGGACAAACTGCTGCTACGGCAGACCGCTTCAACGTCTCCGGTGGTTCCTACGGTGTGTTGGTCGCTTCGGCCGCATCCGGAAGCATGGACCTCGAAAACTTGGATCTTGAAAACCAAGCCAACGCTGGTGTCTACTACTTGAACGACCTTGGCGGCGACCTTTCCGGTACCGTTACTGGGTCCTCTGGTGCAGCCTTCAAGTACGGCTCAGGTACAGATTCAGGCGTTGAGTTCAACGGCGTGACGATCGAGAACAATGCCATCGGTATTGATTCAGCCGGTAGCGTTGACTTCATCTTGACAGATGTCACCATGTCCAACACCAAGGATGTCGTGATTTCCGGCTCTTCGACCATGGACTTCATCGAAGGTACCATTGACACGAGCACGGTTGAAGTCACGGGAACCGGTCAATTTGACCGCCTCCGACAATTGGACGTGACCGTTCAAGCGAACGTGTCTGGTGTGACAGAAGATGTTGACGGGACCACGGTTGTCCTCAAGGACGCAGACGGCTCGGTCACGGGCATGGGTACCTCAGATGCCAACGGTGTGGCCCATGACTTGACCTTCGTTACGCAAACGGTTGACAGTGGTTCATGTGCCAGCGTCTGTACGCTCAGCTTGAATGGATACACGGCCGTGACGGTTGCAACCATCAACTACTACTGGACGAACTCCAACAACAACGACGCTGACTTCCGTTACGACTTCCACGAATTGTCGCTTAGCGACACCGCTGGAAACGCGGACACGATGTACCTCGAAGATGAGTTCACCGCTCGTATTTGTTACACATCAACGGCGTACACCAAGCAAGAGCGCTGTGCAAGCGGCCTTGGTTCAACGAGCAGCCGACAATACTCCAACGGTTTGTGGGAGTACGGCTACCTCCGAAGCCACAGTGGTAACGACCTTGAAGGCGAGACGGTCATGATGGATGCTCCATTCATGTACCTCGCCAGCGGTAAGCACAACTGGAACGGCAGCACTTGGATCTCCACGGCTTCCTACGACTTCGACGGTACGAACCGCATGTACCCCTACTACAGCGGCGAGACCTCCTTGTACATGCACGACGCTGATGTGACCACGGTCGCTGTCTCCAGCTCTGGTACGCCTCAAGGATTCGTGATTGGATACAACTACTACTCCATGAACATCGACATGAACAACACCACCATCTCTGGATTGGCAACGTTGTACGCTGCGATGGGCTACGGTTACTACAACGGCTACGACATCGACTTCTGGAAGGTCACCAACAGCACCTTCGTCCACTTCAACGGATACACAGAACTCAACAGCGCCATCCAGTGGTCTGACGAGTGTATGCGTATCCTCGGTGGCGATGGAAACGTCATCTCCGACAACACGTTCATCGATTGTGGCGTTGGTATGATTGTGACCCGCTCTCCGTACTACTACTCTCACCAAACGAGTGAGATCGGTGCAGACAACATCACCATCTCGAACAACGTGTTCGAAGACGGTGGCGAAATCGCCGATGTGTGGCTGTACGGCAGCAACGAAGCTCAAGGCGTGACCATCACCAACAACGAGTTCAACCCGTCCAACGGGCATGCAATCGACATCCGTTCCGGTAACACGAACAATGTGTTGATTCAGGACAACACGGTCGTTGGTGGCGATGACGCCATCATGCTGACCAACGTTGACAACTTTGAGATCGACAACAACGACATTGGTGGTATCAGTGACGCTTCGTCCACAGGTATCTTCATCAGCGGTGGAAGCGGTAACGTGACCGACAACACCCTGACGGATGCTGACGGTGGTATGTTCCTCGATGGAATGGAAGCACCTCCATCACCGTCCTCTGCCCTTTGTTCCATTGCAAGCAACGACTACCGACGTGGTCCACACAGCTGTACCTGGAACCTCGCTGCCAATAAGAAGGCTGAAGTGAACTTGGGCACCGACAGTTGGGGCTACGAGATCAGCATCACCATCGCAAAGCCTGACGGTACAACCGACAGCTGGCCAACCTACTCGTTCGCCAGCAACGCTCAGTACACGCCTCTCCGAACCTACTCGGACGCAGGCAACTACACGTTGACCGTTCGTGACTCGTGGGGTGACGGTGGAGCAACCATCAACGTCCTTGAGGCTACGATGGGTTCCTCGTCCTATGCTGGACCAACCATCAGTGGCAACACCATTGGTCTGTCCGCTGGACGAACCTCGCCGAATGCGGTTGGTATCACCGCCGAAGATTGTGAAGCAGTGGCTATCCAGTCCTCGTCGAACAGCATCAACCTCGGTGACAACGCCATCGTCATCAGTGACTGTGACTTCAGCGATGTTGGTTCAACCATCACCGGTGACGACCTCTCGTCCACGATTGGTATCGTCGCTGACGACACCAACGTTGCTTTGACGCTGAACGGCACCACCCTCTCTGGCTTCGCTACCGGTGTAAGCAAGGAGAACGGTGACCTTTCGTTGATCGGCGGCGCTGACATCGAAGGCAGTGACTACGCAGTCTACGCAGAAGACACCTATGTGGTCGCCATTGACGCGAGTGTTGATGGTGGCGCAACCGGTACGGGTCTCCACGTTGAGGACAGCCCAGATGTCTGGGTCTACCCAATGGATGCCTCCGGTGACATCGGTGTCTACATCGAGAACACGCCATTCCGCTGGGACGGCGGTGTCTCCGATGCGACCACGGCTCTGTCTGTGGTTGATGCAGTCGGCAGCGTTGAGAACCTGACCTGGTCCGCTTCGACGACCCAAGTGAACGCTGGCAACAACGCTCACGTGACGTCGATCGGTAACACCTTGGATGCCAGCAAACTCGTTGTCGCTTCCTCGGCAGTCATCGACGAAGCCAACCTCATGAGCATCGAGTCCACCCACTTGGGTGTCGCTCCATCCAACGAGGTTGCGCTCCTCTTGACGTCTACGGACGACGAGCGTGCATCCTACGTGTCGACCTCGTTCCAGCCAGAAGCCATGACCGTTGACGGTGATGACGCTGATTGGGTTGGTGGCAACGCCCTCAACCCATCCGGCTACGCTATGCCTGGTGTGATGAGCGGTGACGGCACCGATGACTTCCTTGTGACCTACATCCAGGGTGACGGTCTGTACCTCGGTATGACCAACACCGACTTGACCAACTCCGATGTCCTGATTTACATCAGCACCGGAAGCGGTGGTTCCGATGTCGGCTACAACGGTCTTGGTGGTGCACACAACCTACCGTTCAACGCCAACTACGTGCTTTGGGCAGACAGTGCCTCCTCGTACGACCTCTACAGCTACGGCTTCCTCGGCTGGAGTCCATCCAGCCTGAGCACGGCCAACGTCGATGCTGACTTCTCGACCTCACTCGCAGAGTTTGGTATCCCATGGAGCCGCATCGGTGGTATGCCTGACGAGATCGACATCGTGGCCGTTGTGCAAGCCGAAACCACGGCTGACATCAGCGTTGTTCACCCAAGTCAAACCTTGGACAGCTCTGCTACCCTGCAGACCTTGACCAAGTACATGACGGTGGAATTGACCCACGGCGACTTGGATGACGGTACGCTGTCCTCCGAGGTCTTGGTCTACCAGACCTACAAGGGCAGCACAACCGCCTCCGGCCAGAAGAACTACGATTTGATGGTCAAGACGGTGGCAGACTGTGCCTACGACTGGGCTACGGTTGAAGACATCTCGTTGGCTACCAACGTTGTCTTTGACGACAGCTATGTCGCAGGAACCGGTGACACGACCAACGTTCAGAGCACGATTGACATCCAGCGTGCTTGTCCAGTGATCGACACGGAAGGCAGTGGACCAAGCGAAGGTTTGGTCGACTTCTCCAAGGACGAAGACTCTGGCGCCTTCACCTTCAGCCTGACCAACTTGGCTGATGACGTGCAAGACGCTGAGGGAGACCTCACCTGGGACATCACCACGGGAACCATGGTCGCTTACGACAACAACATGGTCCTCGACTGGTCCCAAGATGGTCAAGACCTCACGATTACGCCACGCACCGACCAATTCGGTACGATGGTGTTCTCCTTCGTCGTTACTGACAGCAACGGTTTGACCGACACGCACAACATCACCTACACCGTGAACAACATCAACGACGCTCCGGAAATCTGTAACGCTGAGCGCGCCGACTGTATGCCGATCTTCTCTGAGGACGACGGTAACTACAACATCCTCCCAGAAGGATTCGGTACGCACACCAAGTTCTTGGGTGATGTGTCGAACGCAACCCGTTCGTACATCCGTGACATGGCCAACGAGCAAGCACCAACCCGCCAAGTCTACACCTGGTCCGCCAGCGCTGTGGACTTCGGTACATCGGATGCCTGTTCTGCCTTCAGTGTTGCAATCGTGAACAACGAATTGACCATCACTGAAAACACCAACAACGAGTTGGGTGGCAAGTGTACGGTGACCCTCGGTCTTTCTGACGACGGTGCTGAGAACCAAGACGCCCAAGACTTGGACGTCGTCTTCTCGGTGGCTCCTGTCAACGACGCTCCAGTCATCATGGACTGGAACCGAACAACCGAGACGGTGATGAAGGCCGACAACGGCTCGATCCCTGCGCTCCCATGGTCCATCTCCTTGATGGAAGATGACGAGAGCCTGGCGAACTTGACCTACGACCTTTCCGCCATCAAGACCGACGTCGACCACGAGTTGGACGACTTGACTTGGACGGTTGAATCGACGGACCAGTGTGTCTACACGAACTACTTCACCACGACCATCGTCGGTGACGACCTCGTGTTCGACCTCATTGAGGACGCTACGACCAACGCTAACGACTGGGAGATTGACTACCTGAACAACAACGGTATCCACCAGATTGGACCGTCGGGTTCAGAGTACTGTCAGATCCGCTTGGTCCTCCGTGACACGCCAACAGAGCCAACCACGCAAGGCGAGTACAACACCTACGTGCCAAACTACGACCAGAGTGTGATGCCTATCGCTGACTACCAGCAAGGTGTGGCTACCAAGGAAATCGGTGTCCGTGTCGAGAACGTACGAGAGCAAGTGCCTGACTACTTCTTCGACGACGAGACCGGCTTCAGCTTCAACGGCGTGACCAACGTCATGACCGGCACCTACGTGCCCGTGACCGTCACCGTCGGTGGCGGTGGCGACGAAGGTCCATACCGCTACGACCACATGTTGGCCATCACGTACCACACGGATGGACACGATGACGTCGAGTTGACCCGCTACTACGCTGTGCCAGACTACGGTGCAAGCGTCAAGTACACTGAGGATGTCTACATCACCAAGGACACGACCCATGTGTGGGTTGAGATGGACGTGGTGACCTGTTTGGCAAACCCATGTGACATGTCGGTGACGGCTGCAGACCGCTTCCAGGCAGACGAGCCCGGATCGCACTACGCCATCATCAACAACGTGCAGAGCGACGACCCATGGTCCAAGCCCGGTCAATACGGTAAGAACGCTACGAAGACCTCGGAGCGCCGACCATTGCTCGAGGACAGCAACTGGTGTAACAACATCATGACGTCCTTGGCTACGGCTGATGTGTGTAACCACGCAAACCAGCCCGCCAGCAACTTCCTGGCCACGGACCAGTTCCTGCCCGAAGTTGTGGAGACCATCGGTGCCAGCTCCGTTCCATCGTTCGCCCCAAGCATCATCGCTGTGGCGCTCAGTGGACTGTTCGTGAGTGCGCTCTCCTTCGCCAGCCGCCGTGCGGATGACGAAGAAGAAGTTGAAACCATGGCCGAAGATGACGCAGCCGTGAGCCCAGTGATCGCCACCATCCTGATGGTTGCTATCACCGTCGTGCTTTCTGGTGTCATCTACGTGTGGGCTTCCAGCCTCGCTGAAACCGACGTGAAGGGTGTGCCTCGTGTGACCTTTGACATCGAAGACATTGACGCCTTCGATGCAGATCAAGGACACTGGCGCATCACCGTTGAGCAATCCCAGACGCCGCTTGCCACGCAAGCAGTTGAGGTGAAGGTGTTCTACACCAACGCCACTGGTGCGCTCAACACCTACACGGTGAACCTGGCCGACAGTGCCGGCGTGTACGGTTTCAACCCAGCCAACAGCGATGCCTTCGTCACGTTCGTGGATTCGGTCACGAAAGAACAAATCTCCGAGGGAGAGACACGGTCGATTTCGACCTTCAACTCCGGAGACACGATCTTCGTCCGAACCCACGCACCAGATGGTACGCCACTTGTTGATGCAACGATCACCCTGAGTTATGCTCCAATCAACGGAGACGGTGCTCTGCTCCGAACTTGGGATGACCTGAACTACGACAAGAAGGCTTGAGGTCTGACGCAGAACCAACCAACCCGTCTGCATCAGCAGACGCCCACCACGGTGGGCCCCTTGGGGTGAGGGGGCAGCATTGCCTTCTCGCCCTTTGGGTGGTTGTGCGTTGATTGCTGGAAAGCGAAGGCTTTCAAGGAACGTTGCGCTGGTGAAAGCATGACCGTGGTATACACACGACCGGAAGTCGTTGTCTTTGACTGCGATGGGGTGCTCGTCGATGCGGTGAGCTCTTGGCGAACCTTGCACGATGCGTTTGGTACGGACAATGGATTGAACCTGAACCGGTTCATTCGTGGTGAGATCTCCGATGTGGAGTTCATGCGTTCGGACATACAAATGTGGAAGGCGGTGCAAAATCCCATCCACCAGGATGAGATTTTCCGGGCCTATGCCGGTGTTCAACTCATGCCAGGTGCACGGGCGGTCGTTCAGCGCCTCCAAGATGAAGGCATCTTTGTTGCCATTGTCAGTGCTGGAGTTGATGTCTTCGTCAGTTCGATTGCGAGCATGCTGAAGGTTGACGATTGGATTGCCAACGGCTTTGTGTTCGATGATGACGGTTACCTCACGGATGAAGGCGTCTGTCGTCTTCACGCCACAGGGAAAGGTGAAATCATTGAGAAGTTGCTCACAATGAACGGTTTTGATGCGTCTGGTTGCGTGTCGGTTGGTGATTCGGAGATGGATCT
>MDTE01154158.1_pt1 | contig 19690 bp, 22 predicted proteins | sample 811231 | NCBI WGS metagenome assembly MDTE01 (sample SAMN05326651, study PRJNA326480) | marine metagenome | isolation source: seawater | place: Indian Ocean: Red Sea | collected 2010 | reverse complement strand
TCGGGCTCCCGTCTCGCGTTGGATTCCCAGCGATTCCCGGGAGGCGTTGTCGGCACCGTCTATCGGATTGTCCTCGCCTATCGCCAATCCCTTGCTCAAACGACGATTTGGGTCGACCCGGAGTCGGAACTCAGTGAATCGATCACCAATCGGGACAACCCATCCATTCGAATGGTGAACGCCTTTTCGTTTCGACAATCACTGAGCCAAGGCAACGGAATCGGTCGACTCAGGATCGACAATTTGGTCATTGCATCGACATTTGATCCCGTTTTGGAACGACCTTCCACGGCCCCTCCGAGCGATTCTCTAACGGACTCAGAATCTGAAACGCAACCGCTCGTTCCGAACCCCTGGCTTCAATTCTGGCCAGGCGACATTCAGTCGATCTCGGAGGGAGACACGGAACTCCTCCTTCGTCTCACCCTTCATCCCGATGAAGACCAACCGGTCACTGTGTCGCTTCGCACCTCGGGGACGGCGACCAGTGGCCTCGATTACCATGAGCTTCCCGATTCAATCGTCTTTGATCCCGATGGCACCGCCGAACTTTCGATCCGGGTCATCGACGACTCGGACCGGGAGGAGACGGAGATCCTGAGCCTGGAATTTAAAACATCCGGGCACCACGAAATGATCGATCCCAGCCCCCTTCATTTCGAGATTCTTGACAATGACCGCATCGGACATCTTTTTTCCGAGTCATTTGAACTCTCCGATGGTCCGCTCACGCCGGAAACCGACTGGGAACCCCATAGCGGGCATCCGGGGACCACCCTGGTCCAAGGGGAAGCGCTGGTGCTCAACGATCAATCCACTGAGGACCTGAATGTGCCTCTCCCTGGGCACCCTTATTTGCCCGAGGAAGACCTTGTCCTCCACCTCGGTTTTGATCTTACCATCATCTCTGCTCCCTCAGGGCCGGGAACTTATTTTGCCCACTTCAAGGGAAGTGGGAATCGAGATTTCAGAGGACGGATCTTTGTCCGAGCCGACGATGAGTCCCCCGAACAGATCCAGGTCGGTCTTCAAGCCGATTCCAGCGGGATCCCGTTATTCCATGCCACGAAGCTCGATCCATTCATTCCCTACCGAGTCCAAGTCGCCTATCAACTCGCCACCAATCAGGCCGTGCTTTGGGTCAACCCCGCGACCAACCCATCTCTGGTTGTTGAGAGCGAGGGGCTAGCTCAACCGGCGCCGATCCAAGCGATGGCATTTCGCCAAACCGGAAGTCCGAGCGGTGGCATTGGCACGCTAAGAATCGACAATTTGGACATCGGCACCACCTTCGAGAGCGTTCATAGAACCCCGCCGCAGCTTCCCGAACTTTCGATCCATACAAACCAAAACAAGATCACCGAAACCGAACCCACTCCGGCTCTCCTGACCCTCACGCGAACCGGAGACCTCGTTGATTCGCTCACCATTCCGCTAACATTGGAAGGAGATGCCCAGCAACGGGAGGACTTCCACATCCTCTTCAATCCGGAATCCGTCACGCTGCCATCCGGAGCCGCTTCAGTGGAATTGCGAATCTTCCCGATTGATGACTCTCACCACGAGGGACCCGAGGGTGTGCTCCTCTCACTGAAACCCGGGCCGGGATATCGGCTGGGGACCCCATCACAAACAAGAATTGAAATCCAGGATAATGATCCAACCCCCCCGTCTTGCCACCGATCCTGAATATCGATCGTGCCCGAATTTCCGCGCCCCTCGTGATCGGACAACATTACCGCCTTCAAGCATCGCGTGATCTGACCAATTGGGAGACAACGAAAGACTGGACGGCTGAAACAAGCGCGATGGTCGAGCCGCTGGACGGGCTGCCCAACCCCAGCCGATTCTTCCGACTCCTCCTGATTACTCAACCGTGATGACAAAGATTCAGGATCCACCAAACGGGCTCCGAACCGCACCCGGGAAAAGCGGGCTTATCCAGGCGGCCAATTCAAGGCGCGTCCTCCGAGGACGTGGCAATGTAAATGCGGCACGGATTCGCCACCATCACGACCGTTGTTGATAACGAGACGAAATCCTCCCTCCGAAAGATTCAACTCGGCCGCTACCGCCCTTGCCTTCAGAAGCAAATGTCCCAAGAGCGACTGGTCTTCATCCGCCGCCTCCCCGATTCGAGGAATCGGCTTCTTGGGGATGACCAGGACGTGCACCGGTGCTTGAGGATTGATGTCCCGAAAAGCGAGGACCAACTCGTCCTCATAGACGATGTCGGCCGGAATCTCGCGGTCGATTATTTTTTCAAAAAGCGTCTCACCCATATCCTTCCCACAGACTAGCTTTTGACCACGAGCGAACAGTTGGAGACGGCGTGGGCATCGAGGCATTCCCGAAGAAAGGCGACAATTTGGTCACTCAGGGCCTGGCACTTCCGGCTCCAACGCTGGGCATGAAGCACTCGTTTGACATAACCCCTTAATCCACTAAATCGAAGTTCATCAGGGGGATTCTTCAGGAGCCGCTCCATCTCCGTTCGGAGACGTTGATACATGGCCAACTCCAGCTCGCCTTCAGACTCGGGAATCATCTCACTGATGTCGGCATTCCGCACCATCCGCTCCGACTTCTTGGCCGAACCCACGGAATAGCCGAAGCCTTGAAGCACCTCCTCCAACACTTCGGAGAACTCAGCCACGGAGACGACGTCCCGTCCTTGTTCCTCTTTGAAAAAATGCAATACCGCCGCCGCAACATTCTCGAGGACCTCCTCACTCATCCACGAGGCCGCCTCGCCGATCAGCTCGACCGTCACCAATTCGGCGGGGCAAGGGAACTGCTCGCCACTAGCCATTTTTATGATTAGGCAATCAGGGTGTAACCGAATCATGACTATTTCTCCAGCTTCTGAACCTCTTCCACAAACTCCGTCGCTTCTGCGAATCGGCGGTAGACACTGGCGAACCGGACGTAGGCTACATCGTCCAACCCCCGAAGCGCATCCATCACGAACTCACCAATTTGAAGGCTCGGAATCTCCCTCTCGTAGCCATCCGTGATCTGGCTAACGATGTGTTCGACGGCGTCCTCCGTCGCCTTCGCATCAACCGGACGCTTTTGACACGCGATCCGAACCCCATTCAACAACTTCTCCTTACAAAACTGCTCCCGGTTCCCATCTCGTTTCACCACCATCAACGCATCGTGCTCGATTTCTTCATAAGTGGTGAACCGATGGCCACAAGACAGGCATTCCCGACGCCGACGAATCGTCGTCGCCTCTCGGGATGCTCTCGAATCGATCACTTTATCGTCGGGACCGGCGCACTTGGGACAGCGCATAATTGTCGTTTGATCGTTATCCTGGTCCGCATGTTTCTAGCACTCCAAATCTTATGGTGTCAAGCGACCAACGACCATCCTAACCCGTCTCCGATAAGCGATCGGAAGCCCCAGACGAGGTTCACCTTCGCGCCCGGCATCATGACCGAGAATCACCGCTGACTTTCATCTTGCGTCGCCCTGGAGTCAAAGCTATGTATTGGCCCTCAGGGATGGCTCGCTTTGAGTGGGAGCCCCCCGCCCAGGGGTCATGAACCCCGCCGGGTCCCCGAGGTCACTTCTTGGGGGCAAATGCACCAGTAAAATCCTTATTTCAACGCTTATGTCATCGCGTCCAGTCACTCTCTTTACCGGCCAGTGGGCCGATCTGCCCTGTGAAACCATGGTCCAGAAGGCTAAGGAATTCGGCTATGATGGACTAGAATTGGCGTGCTGGGGAGATCACTTCGAAGTCGACAAAGCCGATGCTGACTACTGCGCCGCCAAGCGCCAGTTACTCGAGAGCAACGGCATGAAGTATTTTTCCATTTCGACGCATCTCGTCGGTCAAGCGGTCTGCGACAACATTGACGAGCGACACAAGCAGATCCTTCCCGAATCCATCTACGGGGACGGCGATCCGGAAGGCGTCCGTCAACGAGCCGCCGAAGAGGTGAAGAAGACGGCCGTCGCAGCCAAGGAGTTTGGAGTGAACGTCGTCAATGGTTTTACGGGAAGCTCCATCTGGCACCTCGTTTACAGCTTTCCTCCAAACACCCCCGGGCAGATCGACAAAGGTTTCGAGGATTTCGCCAACCGCTGGGGCCCCATCATGGATACGTTCCAAGAAAACGGCATCAAATTCGGTCTCGAGGTTCACCCGACCGAAATTGCTTTCGACATTGCCTCCGCCAAGCGGGCCCTAGAGGCGATCGGGCATCATCCCGCCTTTGGCTTCAACTACGACCCCAGTCACTTCGGTTACCAGGGGGTCGATTACGTGAAATTCATTTACGAGTTTGCCGACCGGATTAACCACGTCCACATGAAGGATGTTTTTTGGCATGATCATCCCTGCGACGCCGGCGTCTTTGGAGGCCATACCGATTTCCATCAACCCAACCGATACTGGGATTTCAAATCGGTGGGGAGAGGCAAGATCAACTTCGAATTGATCATCCGAGCCCTCAACGATATCGGGTATAAGGGTCCGCTTTCGGTCGAATGGGAAGACGGCGGGATGGACCGAGAGCACGGCGCTGCCGAATCGGCCGCCTACTGCAAGCGAATCGATTTCCCTCCCTCCAACATTGTCTTCGACGAACAGTTCGACAAGGACAAGCAGGCGTAGGGAGCCATTCACATTCCACCCCGTGCAAAAGGGGGGCTCTCAGATACCCCTTTCTCCGTTGCCCGAGCCTGGTAAACCCACCGGACTCAAGGGGTGGACCGGGTCCAGTCAGCCGAACGTCCGTTTTAAACGCTGGCGATCGTAGTCACGCCGGTGCTCGGCCGTCATCCGGGAAAAATCGGGCTTCCCCTCCTCCGTCACGGGCCAGGATTGCTCGCGAGTCTCACTAGTAGGGTGACTGGATTCCTTGGGGGGGGCAGCCCCCCTCCCTTGAGGGATCGGCACCGACGCAATCGGTCTTCCTCGGCGGGGCGCGCCCCCATCATAACTCATGACCTGGTCCGTCAGTTGGGTGTCTTCCTCAAGGCTTCGATTGGCCGGAATTTTTTTCTCCTGGAGAACGCCATGATAGGCATGCACCGCCTCGAGCGGATCCAAGCGACCGTCGGTGATGAGCCTCAGCATCTCAATGAAGGCCAGTTGATGCTCGGCATTGTTGATTTTACGACCAAACAAAGCCACTCGGGCCCCGTATTTTTGAGCGTCGTGAATCAGCCGAAACGCGTCATAGGTCGTGCCCGCACTCCCCCCCAGAATGCCCACGATCACATTGGGATCGTACTGGGCCAGTTCCTCCATCGCTTGAGGCCCGTGATAGGCAATCTTCAAAAAGAGGGGGCGTCCTGCGTCCGTCACACCAGCAAGGCTTCGAATGATATTGTCGTTGATAAACTCCCCCAGTTTTTCAGGAGGAATCCCGGTTTCCACATTCGGGTCAAAGACCTCCAGAAAGTAGCGGAATCGCTTGCGTTCCGCTTCTTGGCGAAACGTCGCGAAGGCTTCGAGGCTTCGCTTGTCATGCTCCAACTCGTTGACAAAGGTCATGGAGTAAAGGCCCAGATCGGCACCTGGTACCGGTTCCTGCGAGGGATCACAAGCCGCTTGACCGCATTGGATGTGATCGATGCTGGCACTTCGAAACGGTTGGGACGGTTCCTGGCTATAACAACCATGCCGAATTGCCCAGATATCGGTCGCATCATTTGCCCGGGCGGCTGGCGTCACGGCATGGTGAGCGAAGAGTCCCTCCTTGATGGCCAATTGCTCGTTCACATAGGCCGACATCAGCATGATGTCCACCAGTCCTTGGCCAACAATCTCCCTGATAATGTCGAGGAACTCGGGAAGATTACGATAGTTGAATTCATCACGAGTCCAAATCTCAGGGGAAAACCGAGCGACTCGTTCTCCAACACTCGACAAGTAATGCCGAGGTCCGGGCGCACGGACACCAAAGGCCATATCGGCGTCTTTCGCGTCGGCAATGACAAACGCCTTGGAATTCGGATCGGACTTCAGCGCCGCAAGTTTTCGATCGAGCGTCTTCATTCCGCCACAGAGCCAGGAGTTTAGGGTTATCGCTGCACGTTGGCCAACGTCGCTTTCAAGGCCCGACCGGAGTTCTGCAATGACGTCTGCTCCTTGGGCCAAAGCTTGATTTCGACATGCTTCTCAATCCCCGACCGACCGACCACACTGGGAACACTCAGGCAGATCTCTCGGATCCCGTAGGCGCCCTGAACCAAGGACGACACGGGCAAGAGTTGTTTTTGGTAAAGCGCCACCGCGTGGATCACATCGCGGATCGCCACCCCAACCGCCCATCCAGCCCCTCCCTTTCGCTGGATCACCTCGGCCCCGCTCCCCCGAGTTCGCTGAAAAATCGTGTTCTGGAACCCCGGTGTGCAGCCTTCGATTCCCGCCAGAGGAAACCCGTTGACGGTGGCGGAGGACCACACCGGCAACATCGAGTCCCCATGCTCCCCCAGAATCAATGCCCGCACTTGGGTCGGGGCCAATGTCAAAGCCTCAGCAATCAGGGAACAAAAGCGAGCCGTGTCCAGCATCGTCCCGAGACCGTAGACCTGCTGCCATGGAAGGTCGAGCTTCTCAACTGCGAGATGGGTCAGGATATCGACCGGGTTTGAAACGACAAACACCTGGGCCGACTTCGAATAGCCCGCCGAACGCATGCTTTCGAGAATCTGCAGGAACAAAGCAACATTTCGATTGATCAAATCCAACCGTGATTCATCGGGTTTCCGCCGCAGCCCAGCCGTAATCAGGAACAGGTCGCTGTCGGCCGCTCGTTGATAGTCACCGACATAGATACGTTGGTCTCCCGTAAACGCACTCCCATGTAACAAATCCAGCGCCTCGCCTTCCGCCATCGCCTGGTTGGCATCCAGGATCTGAATCTCGGAGACGATCCCCCCCGCCTGCAAAGCGAAGGCCGCACAAGATCCCACGCGTCCCCCCCCTCCGATCACTGTTACTTTCATGATTCGTCTTTCGTTAACCTTTGAGATTGGCCATGATCTGGTCGGTCACCGCATTCACCACGGCTTCCACATCGCCATTGGATGCATTCCCTGCGCCTCCCTCCTGGGGAGGAACCGCACAACTCACGCCCGGTCGCCACTCGTTATTATCGCATAGCTCGCATTCCTTGAGTCCAAATCGAGGATCCGGAATTCCCAACCCTTCCTTGATCTTCAAGAGATCCTGCAATTGATCCGAACTCATCGTCTTGAGCGGCGCCCCGAGTTGAGAAGCCACCCAAACCGTCCGGCAATAAGCCTCAAGGATCTCCATCTTGAAATAGGCATCCTCCACGGTCAGATGACTCCAAGACACCGCTCCGTGATTCCCCATTAGGATGGTGTTATGCTTCTCCGCCAAATCGGCCACCAGTTTCCCCATCTCCGGGGTTCCCGGGGTTCGATAAGGGGCAATCGGAACCTTGCCGACAAAGACCTCGATCTCCGGAATCATGCAGGTGGGAGGCTCGACTCCGGCGACGGCGTAGGCCGTCGCGTGGGGAGGGTGGCAGTGCGCGGTCGCTTTCGCTCGAGGCACCGCCTTCATGATCTGCAGATGCATCAGGATTTCGCTCGTCCGCTTTTTCACACCGGCTTTCTGGTTTCCCTCCAGATCGACCAAACACATATCCTCCGGTTTCATGAACCCCTTGGACACCAGGGTCGGGGTGCATAATGCCAAATCATCCGCAACCCGGATCGCGATGTTGCCACCATTCCCGTCGACGTAGGCCCGTTGCCACATCCGCCTTCCCACATCGCAGATTTGTTCCTTCAAATCGTTCATGGAGGCGGTGCTGAAAAAGGCTTCCAATTCTGCAGTGGAACTCGATGCTGAAACTGCGTCCGTGGCGACGCGGTCCACCGCCTGCTTCAGGCTCGGTTCGTTCAAAGGGCCGCTTCCCGAGAGCTTCCCCTCCTGACTCCGTATCAGATCCCGAGCCGAGGGGGTTAAGATGGCGTCGGCCGGCAGACTCCCCAAAGAGCCTCCCTCCGACAAAAGGGACTCCACGTCCCGTGCGCTAACAATTGGTTTCATCGTTTTGGTGAATAAAAAATCTCATCAATCAAGGCCGTGTTGATCGCATCGATCGGCGGCGGCTCGTTAAACGGCGAGGCGGCCTCACGGCCTTCCACAAATCCAATGGTATCGCCCACTCCCCCTCCTAAATTGTCAAACACCACCAAGGAGGGCTCGGCACTCAGAGGAAGATCCGGCCGCTGAACGTCTTGAAGCTCCTCTCTTCCATGAGGACTCACAATCAACCAACGGGCGCCTTTCAAGGGAGCCAGTGATTGACTCAACGTCACTCGTCCAATGACCTTGCCAATCCTCACGACGCTGCTTCCCCACTTGGCTCGTCAACAACGCCAGAGATCATCATCCGAACGGGACTCTTGGCATCGCCCACGACATTTCTTGAAGCCATGCCATCAGAGGTGACAATCACGGTTTGGTGCATCCCCGCGCCGTGGGGGTCGATCGCGACGACCGGCGTCCCCTCGGACTCACCCGACGCACTCAGCGGCTGGCAAATCAACAGGCGCCACCCCTCCAGACTTTCGTGTTTCCGAGTGGCCACGATACTTCCCTCTACTCTCGCCAAAAGCATCGCCTCAATAAATCCGTAAATTGTCCACCATCACGCAGCGCCTCACTCGAGTGAAGGTCTGTGGATTCGTCACCCCTTCTCCCGTGGGGGTGGCAATGGAATAACTGAGATAGCCTTCACCGCCCAACCCCAGTCCAGCCATACAAGGCCCGTTCTTGACAAAGAGGGTCGTATCCAGCGCTCGGGCCATGGCGGTCATATGATTGACGTCATGGGAATGAATGATCGACGTATGCTTGTAGTCGTGTTCCGCCACCTTGCAGGCCTCAATCCCCGCCTCAACGGAGGGCACTCGGACGATGGGGACGAAGGGCATCATCTGCTCTTCCTTCACGAAGGGATGGTCGGCGTCGGTTTCGGCGAAGAGGAGTTCCGTTCCCACCGATAAATTGATCCCTGCCGCCTCTGCTAGCACGGAGGCATCTCGTCCGATCAGCTCCTTGTTGACCACCGGTTCGGGGCAACCAGCTCCCTCGTTGGCCTTGAATTCAAAGGCGGCTTCGGTGAGCTCGTTGAGTTGCTGATCCCGCAATCGAAAGGCTCCCGCCCGCTCGAGGGCCGACATGAATTCATCGGCCACCCGATCCAAAACGAAGACCTCCTTCTCACCAATACAAAGCAAGTTATTGTCATAGGTGGCCCCCTGGATCACCGCTTCCGCAGCTCGCTTCATGCAGGCCGTGTCATCCACCAAGACGGGTGGGTTACCGGGCCCCGCACAGATTGCGCGTTTCCCGGTCTGCATCGCAGCCTTCACCACACCCGGCCCTCCCGTCACGCAAAGTAAGCGAACCGCTTCATGGGCGCACATTTCCTTGAAGGAATCAAAGGTGGGCTCTTCGATGATACAGACCAGATTCTGAATGCCCGTTTCTCGTTCGATCGCCTGATTGAACACCCGAACCGCCATGGCGGCACACTTCGACGCTGCGGGGTGGGCATTGAAGACCGCCGCATTGCCGGCACCCACGATGTTGACGACATTACCGGCCAGCGTCGGGATGGAGTGAGTCGACGGGGTGACGGCCCCGATCACCCCAAACGGGGTGTACTCCTCGAGGGTGATTCCGTGATCACCACTTCGACCGGATGGGCGAAGCCATTCGACGCCTGGAACGAGCTTGATAATCTGCAGTTTCTCAATCTTGTGATCCAAGCGCCCGATCTTGGTTTCCTCAAGTTCGATCCGCCCCCACTCTTCGGCCTTGTCGTTGCTGATCGTCTTGATGATCTCTTCCACCTTGCGCCGTGCCTCGATGCCTTTCTCTTGCAACTGCAAATACGCTCCATGGGCAGCCTCGCAGGCTTGCCCGGCGGTTTGAAAAACCCCATCGTGGCCGCCTCCCGAGCTGGGACGGTGGCAGCCACACGAATCGTTCTTGGGGGATGCCTGAGGCGTCCCGCCATCCAACCTTCCCAGCACCTCCGCCACGACTTCGCGAATCAGAGATTCATTGAGTGTATTCGACATGTTTCTATTTCTTCCCAAGCTCCTTGAAAGTTCCCCAGCTCAACGAGCTACGACTTCGCGTTAAAGATCTGTTTTCCTTGAACATCAACCGCGTCGACAATCCCGATAATGACGGCATCGACCGGCAGCGATTTCATCTGTGGCGCCAACCGGGCACTGCTGCCCTGACAAAAGAGCACCATTTCCCCTTCTCCGGCCCCGACGCTATCGACCGCGACAATCGTGTTCTTGCCCTGGCGGAACTGGGTCGGATCGGTTTCATCCACCAACTGAGGCCGCAACAAGAGGAGCTTTCGCCCACTCATAGAGGGATCCTTCTTAGTCGAGACGACCGAACCTTCCACCCGAGCCAGGAACATGAACGCGCCTTACTTGGTTGGCAGAATGGTGTCCGTGTCGGAATGGGGCCGGGCAATGACGTGGACACTGACCAGGTCGCCATTGATCGACTTAATCGCCTCCGCTCCGGCATCGGTCGCCGCCTTCACGGCCGCCACATCACCGACCACCACCGAGGTCACCAAGGCACTCCCCACCTGGGTCATCGGTCCGGCCAGTTTCACATTCGCAGCCTTCAGCATGGCGTCCGTCCCTTCCACCAGCGCCACTAAACCTCGAGTTTCCAACATTCCTATCGCTTGATTTGCCATCGAATCGCTTTCTCTAGTTATTTTCCAGAAATCGTTTTACTTCTCTCCCCACGACCAACTCTTCATTCGTGGGGATCACAAAAATCTTTGTTTTGGAATCAGCCGCGCTGATTTCAGCCTCTTCGGCCCGAACTGCCTCATTCTTTGCCGGATCCAATCGAATCCCCAATCCATCCAGTTCGGCACAGATACCGGCCCTTATTTCACTCCGGTTCTCGCCAATCCCTGCCGTAAACACCAACGCATCGAGACCGTTCAAAGGAACCAGATAAGCCCCTAGCCATCGACGCGTTTCGTCGATCAGAAAGTCCAAGGCAAGTTGCGCCCCCTCATTTCCGGTGGCCGCTTGCGCCTGGATGTCTCGCAAGTCATTGAATCCGCCCGACAGCCCCTTCAAACCCGCGTCGCGACACAATTGCCGTTCGATCTCATCGGGTCCGTAACCCTTTGTCCGCATCATGTGCAGCAAGGCAAACCCGTCGACATCACCCACCCGGTTATTATTGGGAAGGCCAGACTGCGGACTCATCCCCATGCTGTTTCCGATGGCAACTCCATTGCGAATTCCAGTCACCGACGAGCTTCCCCCCAGGTGACATGAGATCACTCGCAGATCAGATCCCTCAATCTGACCAGCGCCGCCATCCACATACAACTGACGCACCCGTTGCGCCACATCCTCACGTCCCATCAGCTCCGCCGATCGTTCCGCGATAAACTTGTGGCTGGCCCCGTGGAATCCCCACCGGCGAACCCCGGCCTCAAACCATGGGGCCGGCACGGCGTAACGTTTTGCCGTTTCCGGAATCCACTGATAAAACGCCGTTTCAAAGAGCCCGATTAAGGGCGTCCTCGGCATCCGCTCGGAAAACACACGAACCCCCATCAAGTAGGCGGGATTGTGCGCAGGTGCCACCGTGTTTCCCACCTCCATGGCCTCCAGCACTCGTTGATCCAAGCGCACGCACCCGGTCACACCATCCGCCAGGACGGTTTTAAAGCCGACGGCCGCCAGATCGTCTTCGGAAGCGATGAAGCCCCCTTCTTTCAGTTCGCGAAGGCAGGCATCCACGGCCTCGCGATAATCCTCGACTCGCTCAAATCCCCCGCGGGTCACCAAGGCTTCTTCCCCCTCACCGAAGTCAAACAACCGATACTTCAGCGAGGTGGAGCCTAGATTGGCGACAAGGATTTTCACGAAGCGTGCCAGTGGAACCAGATGACGAGAATGTCGCCTAGTTGAGCCACTTTCCGAGTCCACCGAGTTCTTCGTGGGGACGCGGAATCACTTGTACACTGACCACTTCACCCACTTGAGCCGCCGAAGCCGCCCCGGCATCGGTCGCCGCTTTGACCGCGGCTACGTCGCCGCGAAAGAATCCCGTCACAAATCCACTTCCCACTTTTTCCCAACCGGTCATCGTCACGTCGGCCGACTTGAGAGCCGCATCACAGGCCTCCAAGAGCGCACATAGGCCGCGGGTCTCGATCATTCCTAAAGCTTGTTGAGCCATTTTTTTTCTTTCCTCAGTATTTTGCCACTCGTCTCCAAACCTTACCCCTTCGCCGCCTTGGGCACCTCCACAAAGGCCTTGAGCAGATCATCATGAGGGCGTGCCAGGATGTGAGAGCTCACGAGCTCACCGACCCGGCTTGCTGCGTTGGCCCCGGCATCGACCGCCGCCTTTACGCTACCGACATCGCCACGAGCTAGAACGGTCAAGAAACCGCCCCCGATGGGAACTGTTTTGAGGAGCTTCACATCGGCGGCCTTGACCATGGCATCACTCGCCTCGACCGCGCCGACGTAGCCCTTTGTTTCAATCATTCCGAGTGCTTCACTCATAAATATAGCTGCTTCTTTCCAATTTCATCCTGTTCGATCCCCCGAAGTGGCAGGCTCGCCCTTCTCCCTTGTTTCTCCTAAACGACAATCTCGCACCGACTCTCCGGTTGGAGATTGCAGGCGTTGCCTTCATCCGTATCAATGTGAACTTCAAGTTTAAAACTCGGGTCCACCCGGACCAGCATCTTGTCCAGAGACAAGCCACAAGGCCCCTCAATCCGAAGCGCCACATCGTCGCCTTGCTTGACCCCATAAAACGCCGCGTCAGCCGGCCCCATATGAACATGCCGGAGGGCCCGAATCACCCCCTGCTCCATCTTGAAGAACCCCGCGGGCCCCATGAGCATGCCGCCCGGCGTCCCCTCAATGCTGCCCGAGCTCCTCAAGGGGATGTCAAAACCAAGCGCGATCGCATCGGTGTAAGCCAATTCCACCTGATTCAGTGTCCGGCAGGGACCCAGAATCCTTAAGTTGGAGATGACTCGACTCCGAGGCCCAATCAACGTGACCGTTTCCTTGGCGGCGAATTGCCCCTCCTGATAAAGCATCTTGTGAACCGTCAGCTGGTGCCCAGTCCCAAACAGCGCTTCCACGGCCTCCTGGGTAAGGTGGCAATGTCGAGCACTCACATTGACGACCAATGGGTTCGGAGAACCCGCTGCACGCGGCGCCTGAACCCCCATGCGATCATAAACCGCCTGACGGACGAGATGCTCGACAATGGCTCGATGGGGAATATTCGGGGTCGCTGGCATCGCTAAAGCACCTAATCATTCGCACCAATTACCAACATTTGTCAAATATTATCTTTCAAAATCTACCAAAACACATCATTGTATTTCATAAATTAAACACGATTTAGGGATTACCGATCAAATTCTGTCATATTTATGCAAGCTGAAGAACGGCAGGCTCGGATCGAAGCCTATCTCCATCAACGGGAATTTGCTTCCCTGGATGAGTTATCAGAGCTGGTGGACGCCTCCGCATCGAGTGTCCGACGCGACTTGGGCATCCTAGAAACCAAGGGCACGGTGAAACGCACCCACGGCGGGGCGCGACTGACAACCCCTCGAACCGACGAGTTCGCTTTTTCCGCCCGCGATTCTCACCAACTCCCAGAAAAGGAGGCCATTGGTCGGGCTTGCGCCGCCCAAATCGAACCCAACCAAAGCGTCATTGTGGACGCCGGGACCACGGCCTATCACGTCGCCCGACAGCTCGAACCAAAAACGCCGCAAATCATCACGAATTCACTCCCGGTCGCCAATCACTACAACGCCGCGACCCAAGTCGAGGTCCTGGTTTCAGGCGGAGTCATCTATCCCCGGCTCGGAGTCCTGGTCGGTCCTCATGCCGTGGAGACCTTTTCAAAGGTTCGCGTCGATGTCGCCATCATGAGTGCCGGGGGGATCACACTCGATGGGATCATGAATTCACACGCCTTGCTGGTCGACATTCAACGCGCGATGATTCGAGCCGCCCAAAGAGTGATCTTTTGTCTCGATCACACCAAATTCGGAAGGCAGTCGGTCTCCTTGCTCTGCAGCCTTTCGGAGGTCGATCTGATCGTCACCGATCGCCACGTTCCCTCCGAATTTGCTTCCGCACTCGATGCCTCCGAGATCAAACTCATCGTCGCTTCATGAGAAGTCTAACATTGGTCTTTTTGCTAGCTCTCTCCCTCGTCGTGAGGAGCGACGATTCCTTCCCCGGAGACGTCAGTCAATGGCATGGCTTCAAGCGTCACGATTTCGAATTCAAGGGTCGAAAGGGGATCATCGTTCAGCCCCAACAAGCAGCCGATCAGAAACCCTGGATCTGGCGGGCCCGTTTTTTTGGCCACGAACCCCAACTCGACCTGGCCCTTTTGAACCGAGGCTTTCATCTGGCTTACATTGATACCGTCGACTTGTTCGGATCTCCCTCGGCGGTTGGGATTTGGAACAGCTACTACCACTTCCTGGTCGGCGAAAAGGGCCTCCATGCCAAACCGATTCTGGAGGGGATGAGCCGGGGAGGCCTCATGATCTACAATTGGGCGGTTCAGAATCCTACTCGGGTGAGCGGGATTTACGCCGACGCCCCCGTTCTCGACTTCCGCTCCTGGCCCGGCGGCGGACGCCGATTCTCCCATCCGGGCCAACAAGAGGCTTGGACGAAGCTCCTCAACGCATACGGATTCGAATCGGATCAACAGGCCCTCGAGTATCGGGGCAACCCCGTCGATCAAATCCGCCCCCTCATCGATCAAGAGGTTCCACTCTTCCACGTCTGTGGCGAGGCGGATCAAGTCGTACCTTACTCCGACAACACCGGCCGGTTCAAACACCGTTACCAGCAACTGGGCGGTCGGTGGTTTCAGGAAATCGTCAAACCGCAAGGAGGGCACCACCCCCACAGTCTCCCTGATCCAGGCCCCCTCGTCGAATTTGTCCTCACCTGCTTGAAGGCACCATCGCCATGAGCCCCTTGATCCTCGCCTGTCCGCGCACCGGGATTTGAATTCCCCGTTGTTTCGTCCGGATCCCTTTGATTCAATGCCGGCATGGCGCTGTCCAAACCACAAATCATCGAGCAACTGATCGATCCCGGAATCATCGCCGTCGTGCGAGCCCGATCACAATCCCAAATCGTTCCCCTCGCCGAGGCCTTGCTGGCGGGGGGCGTTCGGGCGATCGAGATCACGATGACGACCCCCAACGCGATCGATGGAATCCATGAGGCCTCAACCGTCCTGGGGGACGCGGCCCTTCTCGGTGTGGGTACAGTTCTCAACCCCTCCACCGCAGAACAGGCGATTCAGGCGGGGGCCCAATATGTCGTCACCCCGATTCTCAAACCCGAGATCGTCCCCGTAGCCCACGCCGCCGACAAACCGATCATGTTGGGATGTTATTCCCCGACGGAAGCACAGGTGGCCTTCGAGGCCAGGAGTGATTTCGTGAAACTCTTTCCAGCGGACGGGCTCGGTGCTTCTTACATCAAGGCGCTTCGCGCTCCCCTGCCGCACCTCCGGATCGTCCCGACAGGAGGAGTCAATCTGGAAACCATGGAATCCCTCCTCAGGGCAGGCTGCGTCGCCCTTGGAGTCGGATCGTCGCTCATCACCAAGGAGATTCTTGAAACGGAAAACTGGGCACTCCTCACCGACAAGGCCAAGGCCTATGCCGACCGGATCCGCACCCTTCGCCGGGCGATGGACTGAGATCAGAAAACGCCGGGAAGGGTCGCCGAAGCGTCCCCACACCCTTCCCGGCAAGCGCCTTGAGCCTAGCTCACTTCCGGTTTTCACCGGCCCCACCAAGCTGACATGGCCCTCGGAGCCAAAGGTGCTTCGCGATTTCGCTTCCTCCATAGCAGCGTCACCCCGTTTCACCTAAACTGTTTCCAATCCCATAGGGCATTCCCTATGACAAAATTAATTTAGCATGTAGCATGCCATTCTTACATTTAGAGGGAGCAGCCTTGGAGGGGCACCGGAAATTAACCTCCGGCATGAGGACGCTCCAGGAAAGGGCACCCCCTCTCAATCGAGGTGGCGATAAACATCATCGGAAGGCTCATACTGGAGGAAGTCGCGTCCCTCCCGGAGGCTCCACACCATCCCCCGATTCCTGGACATTCCATTGACGGTCACAAAATGTCCTGGCCAATGAGTGGATTCCGCATGGAGGCTCCTGATCATGAGTTGACGAAAATCGTCGTTGGCCAACCACATCTCCCGGAACCATCGGTTCGTTTCCGCCAATGCGGGATCCTCGGTCACGCCCTCCTTGCGTTCGATCGTGATGGAACCGGCCGCTGACAAGGTAGAGGGATCATTCTCGCCGGGCTGACACCAACCGATTCGCAGATTCACGGCCGTGATCCTTCCGTTGGTGGCATCGGACACCGTTCGACTCGCCCGTTCACCCGCCAGTTTAACTGCGGCATAACCGGTCGAATCGATCGTCTTGATTCCGGAATGCCATACCGTCCCGACTCCGGGTTCAAGATCCGTCGTCAAACGACCTGCCGAGTCGTTTTTGCCGAAGAGGCTCTCCTTGTAGCGACCCATGACGTGATTGCTGGAAACATAGACCAGCCGTTGGCGCTTGAGCGAAGCCAGGAGAGCGGTCGTGATATGATTGGTCATATCCATGGAGACGGCGACCTCCTGCCACGAGGCCTCCGGGAAGGGATTCTGCGCGGCAAAATGGATCACCGCATCCACCTCCAAAATGCGCCCTCGCCACCGCAAGTCGTGCCATTTCGAAAGATCGCACTGGATGAACTCGACCGTCGGCCAAGCGCTCAATCGATCCGCTTGATGGGGGTCCGGCGTCCCGAGATCACAGGCCAGAACCCGACTCCATTCAGACCTTCCGGCTAACAGCTCTGTTGCCTTCCATCCCAGATTCCCCAATGCCCCCGTTACCAATACCGCTTCCAAGGGTCTCTTTCCTGATCACTCGCATCGACCGGCCGGCTCATCGGGGCGGCCTTTCCTGGTAAAACCGGTCCCGATGGTGTCTTGCCAGTGCCTGCAATCGCGCGGCAACGACCGGGTGATCCGCGAGCACATTATTCGTTTCAGTCGGATCCCGCTCCATGTTGAACAACGACAACTCGACGGAATCTTGCCGATACTTGCCCGGAATCCCGCCGCCGCCCGGGGTCGCCAAGGTTCGATATCCATGAGGAAAATGAAGCTTCCATTTCCCGTCCCCGCTGATGACTCCCTGGAATTCACTCCCGTTGGAGAACGGATAATAGGCATTGGGATTGACGGCTCCTGCTTTGCCAATGATCAGATCCCAAACATTCTTCCCGTCGATCGGATTGGCAGGCAGCGACGCGCCGGCGAGCGACGCGAAAGTGGGAAGCACATCCAGGGAGCAAAACGCGCGTGAGGACTGAGAACCCGCCTTAATCACCCCGGGATACCTGATGAGACAGGCACTGCGAATGCCACCGTCAAACGAGGTCCCCTTCGCTTCCCGGTAAGGCGTCACTCCGGCGCGATCACCATAGGAAATCCAAGGTCCGTTGTCCGAGGTGAACAAGACCACCGTACGATCCGACAGGCCGGTCTCCTCGAGGGCGTTCACGATTTGCCCAACAGACCAATCCAATTCCATCATCACATCGCCATAGAGCCCGGCCCCCGATTTCCCGAGAAACTTCTCGCTGCAAAACAGGGGGACATGGGGCATGGAATGAGGCAGATAGAGAAGAAAGGGGTTCTCCGCGCTGCGGTGGATGAAGTCGACCGCCTTTTCCGTATACCAAGTGGTCAAATGGGGCTGATGTTTTTTGGTCACCCGCTCGATCGTGATCCGACCGTTCTCCCAGTACTGTAGGGGGAAGCGGCCCCAGAATTCCGGAGCCTCTGGATGGAACTCCCACATGTCATTGGAATACATCAACCCGCAAGACTCATCGAATCCCCGCGCCGGTGGCCGGGTTTCGGGATGATCACCGAGGTGCCACTTCCCAAAGATGGCCGTTCGATAGTTCACGGTCTTCAGGACCTGGGCCAAGGTGGCATATTGAGGGTCCAAGCCCCTCTGTCGGGGCCCGTGCGCCCCAAACATCTTGGTGCGTCCCGGATAGCAACCCGTCAGGAGAGCCGCGCGAGAGGCCGAACAGATCGCCTGGGGCACATAAAACTGATCAAACCGGCACCCCGCGCGGGCCAGTTCCGCCACATGGGGCGTCGGATACTCTGGATTCCCGAAGGGGTGGAAATCCCCCCATCCCGCATCATCCAAAAAAATGATCACGAAATTCGGTGGCGGATTCTCTTCGGCCTGCTGATCAGCGGATCCCCAAAGCATCGCCACGAGAAGTAAGGTAAGGCGCACCAGCGGTTGCATCCCCTATGGTTTACCACTTCTCGCCGGCATCGCAACCATCCAGACCACCGATAATCGAGGCATTCTCGATCCCTCTGTGATCGACGGATTGAATTGTCGCCCAGTTTCCCTAGAGTCGGGGCCGTGATTCGGAATATCATCTTCGACTGGTGCGGCACTCTGATCGACGACCTAGAGGCCGTCTGGAAGGCAACCAATCGAACCTTTGAGCAAGCCAATGTCGCCCCCCTGACGCTGGAGCAGTTTCGTGCTGAATTCCAACTTCCCTTCCGACCCTTCTATGAACGCTACACCCCTCATTGCTCCGAGGCGCAATTGGAAGGCTGGTATCTCGAAGCGTTCGAGGACGAGCAAGGATCGGTGAAACCCTTTCCTCACTCCGAGGCCTTTCTCGAATACTGTCAACGCCAGAAGATCAAGACCTTCGTCCTCTCATCCATTCACCCTCGCCATTTCGAAACCCATCTCCAACTCACCGGCTTTGACTCCCTCTTCCATCACACCTATGTCGGCGTTCATGACAAGCGCGACCAAATCACCCACCTCATCGCCACCCACGAGTTGGCACCAGAGGAAACCTTGTTCGTCGGCGATATGCAGCATGACATTGAAACCGCGAAACACGGTGGAACCAGGTCCTGTGCCGTCCTCACGGGGTTCAATACGTCCCAGCAACTCCAAGCCTGCGGACCGGATCTGATCGTGGAACACCTGGCCGAACTTCAACGAATCCTCGAGAGCAGCCAAGGCTCCCTCCCCGATAAGTGCTCCCCGCCCCCTCGGCCAAAGAGGACGTTTCCCCTCTCCACGGTGGGCGCCTTGATCTTCGATTCAGAGGATCGGGTGCTCATGATTCAGACCCATAAATGGTCGAACAAATGGGGAATTCCGGGTGGAAAAATCCAATGGGGGGAGAGCGCCCTTTGCGCCCTGAGACGCGAGATTCTCGAGGAGACTCATCTTGAGGTCGACGACATTGAATTCATCATGGTTCAAGACGCCGTCTTTTCGCCCGAATTCTTTCGTCGAGAGCATTTTATTCTCCTCAATTACACGTGCCGCGCCCGCCCCCCATTCGACACCCGGCTTAATCATGAGGCCCAACAGTTTAAATGGGTCTCCCCCAAAGAAGCCCTGTCGCTTGACCTTAATGAACCCACTCGCCGACTGCTCCAAACGGTTCTCGAGCAAGCGACCCCAACGTTAACGCCGCAACCCGGAATCTAATGGATCAGATC
>MDTE01039357.1_pt1 | contig 19691 bp, 17 predicted proteins | sample 811231 | NCBI WGS metagenome assembly MDTE01 (sample SAMN05326651, study PRJNA326480) | marine metagenome | isolation source: seawater | place: Indian Ocean: Red Sea | collected 2010 | reverse complement strand
TTGTCAGTGGCAATCCATTCACCACCATCATCATCATCATCTCGAGTACGAACCTCTTCTATTCCTGCCCCGAGACCAGAAGTAGAATTAGAACGAATGTAAACATAACCTTCATCTTTAGAATTATCATCTATTTCGTATTGAGTTTCCGTGTCAACACCATCTACTGGTTGCCAATCATCTGGATTTCGTGGTAATTTATCGGTGGTTTTGGGCGCCCAATCCTCATCTGATTCGTCGTCCTCATCATCAGACACCTCATCCTCTAACCATTTAGTGCTCATAATGTGGACTAAATTGTGTATTTTATTAGTTTTACTGCGATTTTTGAAGATTTTGAACTCCCTGTGGCGCTGACCCCCCCTTGTATTATTACTCAATCAGCGCCCCTTTGACTCGGACTACAAGTGCTTTTCAGTCAAGCGTTTTTTGTGTGGCGCCGAGAGGGAGATTTGAACTCCCGCGGGACGAACCCACGTGATTTCCAGTCACGCGCGATACCAGGCTATGCGATCTCGGCTACGATGACTCCGACTAATGACTTACCTTTCATGGTGACGATTCATAAGTTATTGCTTTGGGGTTATTTAGGCACGGACATTGTTAAGTTTAGGTTTTGAGTCGCCCGCAATACTGCCACTGTGGCTTAGAGGTATAGCGACGCCTTGGTAAGGCGTAGGTCGCGTGTTCAATTCACGCCAGTGGCTCTTTTGCTGTAAGAATAATTTGCATTGAATAATGACCTGATTAGTAATTGTTGAGGGGTGTTTCTTAATGGCTAATAAATACTCGGCCCCACATGGAGGGGGACTTGGCCGACGAAGAGTTTGCTGAAGGCGAACAGATGCATATTGGCGCCCGCCTCTCTGAAATGCGATTAGAACAACGCCTTTCAATTGATCAACCTTGGCTTACTCCATTACATGATTTGAAGGTAGAACTTAACTTTCATTACCGTAAAATTCGTGAAACTTGGGGTCGGACTGAAATTATCACTATTGCTTTGGGCTTTGCAGCATTATTTACAGGTTCAACAGATCTTGCTAGTGGGGAGTTTTCAGGTGGCGGAGATATTTGGAAAGTTGGAATTGATGGATTAAATGCCATTACTTGGCAAGCATTTGCTATGATGATTATGAGTGTTGTATTCTGGGTAATCTTCCTATTCAGAATATTGGGAGAGTATCCACTAATGCGTGAAAAAACTCTGTACTTATTTATTGGTTTAGGCGCAGTTCAAATAGGAATAATTGTATCTCATGCAGATAATCCTAAATTCCCTCTTGGTTCTTCCTTTTTCGATTTCGTAGGTTTGATAATGGGGGCATCCATTCTAGGATTTTTATCATTTAATACTTGGCAGGCTGTTGCTCAGACACGTGATGTACACGTTGAAAATCAACATGGCCATCCAGATCCTAGGAAAATGGAGGCAGCTATGCGAGATCATAGTTTAGTTGCGTGGTGTGCAGTACTAGTTTTTTGGTGTTTAACAGTAATAATATTTTCATGGTTTGGGGCTCATTCTGTTGCATTTAGAGATTCAACAAATATGTGGTTATACCGTGTATTTTATGTCATTTCTGGGACAATTTCAGTATTTGCTTTGATTCATGTTTTGTGGTATCCGCAATTAATGCTTGGCTCAGCAGGTCAAGAGATTGAAAGCCACCGGTCACGTGAAGTAAGCCGTAAATTAAGAGGTGAAGATTCTGTTGAAAAGGGTCAGAGAGGTACATGCCCTACTTGTGGTGGCGCTACTCCTGTAAAACGAAATTTTGTCACAGGTATGATTGAGGTAGTCTGCCTTACTGATGATTGTGATGGGGTTGGTGCACCTGATGAGAACTGTGAAAGTTGTTCTACTAAATTCCCAAAACGCATTAGTTGTGATGGTTGTGGAACTAGTGCGCCTATTAGTGATCATTTCCCTGATGATGAAGCATGGTGATATTGTGCCCCCAAATCGTTTCAGAGATGACTTTGCTCCATTAAGAAAAGAAGATCCTGTTGCTTATTTGGATAATGCTTGTACTACGATGCGCCCTGATTCTGTTGTAGATGAAATCAATTCATACTATACTGTGACTCCAGGTTGTGCTGGTCGTAGTCCACATCGTTGGGGTAATTCAGTTACTCACAAGTTGGTACAATCAAGAGGTTTAATATCCAAATTCATAGGAGCAACTACAGATGAAATAATATTTACATTGAATTCAACCTTTGCCATTAATCAAGTAGCACATGGAATTAAATGGGAAAAAGATGATGTCGTTTTGACTACTGATAAAGAACACAATAGTAATTTGGTTCCTTGGCTACAACTTGAAAATAAAGGGTTAATTAAACACTCATTTGTACATTCTAATGATGATAATACATTTGATTTGGAGGCATTTGAAGAAAAGTGTTCTACGATTGGTAAGAATCTAAGGTTGGTTGCAGTACCACAAGTTAGTAACCTTGATGGAGTTACAAATCCAGTCAAGGAGATTACGAAGATTGCTCATGATTATGATGCGGAAATATTAGTTGATTCCGCCCAAGGTGTTCCACATAACAAGGTTGATGTCCGGCAATTAGATTGCGATTATCTTACCTTCAGCTTGCATAAGATGCTTGGCCCTAGTGGGATTGGTGTTTTGTATGGTAAAGAAGAGTGCCTTGCTAATTTAGATACCATCTCAGGAGGTGGGAAGACAGTTTCAAATATTAGTGATCATGATGTTCAATTTCTTAAGCCACCAGCAAAATTTGAGGGCGGTTCATCTAATTATGCCGGAATTATCGGTGCAAAGGCAGCAGTAGAATACTTACAGAGTGTAGATTTTGAATGGTTACGATCACATGAGGTTCGTTTGAATGAAATAATTACTGATGGAGTAAAAGACATTGAGGAGGTTTCAATTATTGGCCCTGATTCTGCTAGACTTCGTGGGGGGATGACTTCTATTACAGTTGATGATATTGATGTCCACGATCTTTCAATCATACTAGATGAGGCGGGTTCGATAATGGTTAGGTCAGGCTACCATTGTGTTAATAGTTGGTTTAATTCAAAGGATATTGCTGGTGGTTCATTGAGGACATCAGTTTATTTATACAATACTGAAGAAGAAGCAAGGCAATTTGTTGATCTATTTGAAGAAGCAGTAAATGCCCTTAGATGAGTATATTATTTGTAAAGGTGCCATCAAAATTATCAACATGATATATTTCATTGAATATGGGGGCGGTCAACGGTGGGCAAATCAGAAGTTGATTGGGAAACTGTTGATATGCCAGAATTCCCTAATCAAGAAAAAAAGAAACCCGTGATCTCGGAAAAACATGTGGCAATTATTCTTTCTATAGGTTCTGCGTTGTTAATCATTTCATCAGTTACGATTGCAGGTATTGGACTTTATCAGTATGTATTTCAAAATCCTGAAAAGAGTGGCCCCCCAGAAGATTTATTGAATTGGCAGGATGATTTTAGGTCCTTGACTGGCTTAGATAACGTTTCAGCTAATGGGGATGGTGTATCAATCTGTGTTGTGGATACTGGTATTGATTTGACTCACACAGACTTTGCCGACAAGAATCTGTCAGGTTGGAAGGATTTCATTAATGACCGAGACGTACCATATGATGATCAAGGTCATGGAACTGCAATGTCAGGATTGATTTGGGCAGAAGGTTGGATGAAAGGAGTTGCACCTAAATCAGATTTATTTGTGGCTAAAGCAATGTCATCAGACGGTGAAGGTGATGACGATACTATTGCTGCAGCAGTAGACTGGTGTGTTGCATCGGGAGTTGATGTCATCTCACTGAGTTTAGGAGGTGCTGCCGGATTTAATTTTATAATTAGCAGCACAGACTCTCTTGAAAATTCTGTTGATGATGCTATTTCAGCCGGAGTTTTCGTTATTGCAGCCGCTGGTAATGATGGTGAAAATGATGATGGGGATGTTTCAAGTCCGGGATCAGTTGAAGATGTAATTTGTGTAGGGGGGGTTGATCGTATGGGATCTATTTGGTCTGGTTCTAGTCAAGGTGACAATAATTTCAATTTGATTCCACCAAGATTGTCAAGGAGTGACCCCGACAAAAAACCTGAACTAACAGGACCAGGTGAAGATGTCCCAATTTTGATTCCGTTAAGTCAAGTTGAAGATGGATTTTTGCCATGGGGCTATGCATCAGGAACATCTGCCGCAACAGCCTGGGTATCAGGTGCTATTGCACTTCTATTGCAGGAGAATCCAGAAATTCAACAAGATGGCTCATCAGGTGGCTCTGGGGCGATTTCAGATGTCAAGCAATGGATTTCAGATTCTTCTTCGGGCCAAGATAGTCACGATGACCACTATGGGTATGGGGTATTAGATGTAGAATCATTGATTGCCGCATCTAACGCTTAACCTTTCTAATCCCTATCAATGTACCACCAAACATTGGGACAAAACCTATTTCATGAGTTTCATTCAGCATTTTTACTAATACAATCCATTCGTTAAAAGCAGCAATTTTATTTTCGTCTGTTTCATTTTCATCAGGTACTTCGGGTTCTGATGTTAGTATGATGCTGTTTTCACCAAGTAAGGGGACTGCCCCCATGATGCAAGCATTTTGATTTTCCCAACCAACATCAATAATGCAAATATCAATATTTGTTGGTAATGGAGATTTTGAGATCATAGAATTCTCTGAAGATGAAGTATTGGCAGCGACCCAACTTCTTTGTTCAGCAATAATTTCATTCCATTCACCCACAACAACTTGAGCCCATTTTGAAGCATTATATCGTTCAATTAACCGGGTTAGGATTACTCCAAATTTGCCTCCGGCTTCTACCATTATATATCTTGATGGAGTATGTTCGGTTGTATCCCACTCATCAAACAACCATGCCGAAAGATGTCCGATTCCAGCACCAACTTCTACAATATTTTGTGGTTTAATTTGTGCAACAACGTCTCTAATTCTTCGCCTCAAACTTATTGGTAATGATTTCAACTCCATGTGTTTTAATTGCTCTCCTATATTAGCAGCAACTTCAGGTTCATCCCTGCTAGAATCTGTGTTGCGATCAAGGAGTTTGCTCAAATCATCACGGTGGCTACTCACGTTCTTGCCAAAGGGTCTTATTGTTCAATTGTTGTGTATGTAATATTTTCACTTATGGGTGATTTGAAGAAGGGTGGGCGCGGGGGTTGTCCTATGACAGGGGGCGAGGACTTAGTTGAAAACGGCGACGAATTTGTTTTTTGCTCCACTTGTGAACTAGAAACAGAACATAACATTCTACGAACTAAAGATAAAGGAAAAGGTACTGATTATTTGGTGCAGTGTCAACATTGTAGTAATGTTCACACCATACAAATTCGTCCACCAAAGCCCACGAATGTTAGGTTCACACTTTCAGAAGGTTCTGAATCATTCCAGATTTCCTTGGAAATTGATTCCGATGAGATTTTTTCTCTTGGGGATGAATTTGAGCATAATGAGGCATTATGGGAAATTACTAGATTAGAAATGCCTAATGCGACATCATCTAATGATGTTTCAGCTAATAAAGTCATGATGGTTTGGGCTACAAGAACTGATGTAGTCATGGTGAGGATGACATTTAGTGAAGGTGAATATTCATTTTCAGACTCAATCTTTTGTGACCCTGAAAGGGAATTCAAATGTGGTTCAATTTATGAACATCAAGGCATAAGGTGGCGAATTAGAGCATTACATAGTGGTAAGGGTAGGACTTTGAATGGCGGTATGAAAGCAGCTAATATCAGAAGAATTTTCCTTCACATGCCACCTAGTTACGAAGAAGCTAAAGAAAGGAAGAAGAGGGAAAGGGGGCGTTGGAAGGGTCAAGATTTCCATGGTCGTGATGAGCACCAACAGAGAGTAAGAGAATCAAACATTCGTAGTAAGAAACATTTCAATGATTAATCATCTTCTATTTGACCAAGGCATTAGTAGAGCTTTTGTTATATGCCAAGCGATGTCGGGATTTTCTCTCAATCTTCTTCTACTATATTCGTACCATTTCTCCCCGTATGGGACGTAAACTCTCACTTTATGGCCTTGTTTTAACAATTGTCTTCTTAATTCACCGCGTACACCAAGTAGCATTTGAAATTCATATCCTGGTCCTTTTCCTTCCCTAATAGGTCCAGAGTTATTTCTTGGGTCTGGTGTTATAGGACCCATCCCAAATTCTTCAATTTGTTTTAATGAATCATTTATTACTGGTTTATCGTGTGTTGCTATTCCACAATATGCGCCATTTTTTAGCATTAAGTGTAATGATTCTGAAAATGCATTATTTATGTCGTGGTAATCAGTAAATGCTATATCTTCAGGCTCTAGATATATCCCCTTACATATTCTAAAATCTGATTTAGTGCCCAAATTATCACATATGTTTTGTATATCATTCATTGTCCTATGCAACCTTGCTTGTAGTACAATTCCAATATTGTTGAATCCCTTTTTATGCATATCTAATATAATGTCAATTGTTGATTGAGTGACTCTATGATCTTCCATGTCTAGTCTGACAAATATATTATTTTCAGATGCTTTAGATAGCAATTTATTGATTTTTTCCTTACCCTTTTCTTCATCAATTAATAATCCAAAAGCTGTAGGTTTAATAGAAATGTTAGCATCAATTTGATGTTCAACAATTGCATCAATTACACGAACATATTCATTGAGGAAAAAATTAGCCTCGTCTAGAGATGAAATTTCTTCACCTAACACATCAATAGTAAAACAACAACCCTCTTTATTACCTAGTGTAATCATGGTATTTATTGCATAATCAAGTGTTTTTCCTGCGACATATCTCTTTGCAACCCACCCTACGATGAATTTGGGCATAATGGGAAGTAGGCCAATTACAATCTTCCCAAATAGCCCCATCGGTCACACCCTGTTCTTGGCAGCCCCTACTCGCTCTTTGACAATTACCCATAAGATATCATTTGAAATCATCAGTTCTTCCTATTGGTAGGTTGAGCTCTTGACATAGCCTTTTGATAGATTGTCGTTGCCAACCTTTGAATGATTTTCTATCTAAATGGGCAATGATATTGCCTTTAGGGAATGCTTTTTTTGTGCTTTTAAGGCATTCTTTGATGGCATGTGACCATTGGCCTTTAGGGTAAGGGTCACTAGTACCATCCCAATTTTCAACATCTGGCTTTATCATATCTAATGAATATGATGCAATTTGGTGGCCAGCCCAGCAATCAGTTTTACGAATTACGTCTGTATGTCTTGGGGCATAATGACCTCCGCCGATACCCAACATTATCTTCGAATTTAATTTTTCATCATCACTAAGAGTTTCCCAATTTCCTAGTTCGCTGCCACCATTTAGGCCGAGACCATCATAGATGACATCAGCCCATGCTTCGGCAGCATCTTTTCTCCCCCAATGTGATTCTGATGAACCAATTTCAACAAACATTGTGGGGACTGAAAGACATGGCCCATGATGTGTTGTTTCTATAGTTAAATCAAATTCTGGAGTTAAATTGTGTTTTACTCCTGCTTCGTACATTCTTCTATACCATGAAGCAAAGCGTGTATTAGGGGGTACAACACTGCCTTTTATTCCACCAAACTCTGCTCTTTCTCCGAGGGGTGATTCACCCGGCACTCCAATCACATGAAGTGTTAGGCTAGGTTGTCCACTTGCCGCATAATGTCTTGAAAGAAAGATTACTTCATCCACTTTTTCCCCTGTTAATGTCGTATATCGTTGATCTAGATTATCTTCATCGAGAACTTTATTTGGGAACCACCAAAGATGTACTCTTCCATTTCCATTAATCCAAGTGTCTCCACCCTCTACGATTTCTTGTTTTTCCCATCCTCCTCTAGATAGTAATGCATCGCCTTGAATTGTCGAGCCAATATCTGGTGCGGAAACAATTAGAAGAACAATACCCAAATTCATTCCTCCTCAATAATTGGTGTTGAAGTGAAAATAAGGTTGAAAGAAAATAAAACTAAGCATAATGAAAAGAACATTATCCATTCAAATAATGCTGCTAAATTTAACATGCTGTGGATAATTGCTACAGGAATTAGTTGTAGTGAAGTGAAAGCCAAAACAATCAATGACCAACGTATTGTATTGATTGAGATATTTTTTACTCTAACTTCATTGTCTATTGAGGTGCGTGATATTGTTGCAAAAGAAGCCCATAACAAAGCACCATAGAATACTTGTATAGCAAGTTGTATATGAGCCATTAATTGTGTGTCCATTGGCGTCCATGAAATCAGTATTATCGATGCTCCTGTAAAAACTCCAAAAATCAGTCCTAATTTGTTGCTCCAATAACTAAATTTAGTTGATTTTGGATCTTTTGATAGAGTTATTTCTTGTAAGTTTGCCATTTCATAAGAAAGTAGTATGAATAGAATACCTGTTATAGTTAGCCCAATGCCAAATATGTAGCTTTCAGGAGGGAATACACCTGCGGAAGAAATAAACGGTGGCAAACCATTTTCGAAAATCAATTCTTCACCCAGGTTTTCTATTTCCTGACTCCAATATGAAGAATCATGCCTATTTCCACCCAATAATTGCATTGTTAATTGAGAAACAACTGTTGTAATTATGGAAACATATAGAGATGCTTTCAAGATGAATTTCCCTCGCTCATTTTGTGCATTCATTTCAATCATCCTCTACTAGTGATCTAAATGCTTCAATATCAAATAATGATGCTGCTCTTTCCATAGCGTCCTTTAGATCGAACCAACGTGCTTCATCTACCTCGTCAGGTTTACAAATTATTTTGATTCCATCCTCAACATCAACTAGATATGTGAATGAAACCCAATCAATTCCTTCTGAGTTGAATATTCTTTCTAGAACAATACAACGATCAATCCCATTTACAATTTCACCAGTTTCACCTCTAGGGTCTGGAAGTTTCAAATTAACTCCTAATTCTTCGAGAAGTTCTCTTTCAGCACCTTTACGAGGGTGCTCGGCATAATCAAGGAAACCACCAGGCAATGTCCATTGTCCTGTGAAGAAACCTCTGTTCACTTTTTGTAATAATAATTGTCCTTTTGAATTTCGCAGAATCACTTTTGATACAATCCTATGCATTGTTCTATAGACGCTTTCTCTGGCTACTGGGTGGACGGCTGAATCAGAAATCAAATTGTCTTTCCATGCCCAATTACTTGGCCATTCAATATCAGGTAGAGCATGTATTACTTCGTGTGTTTTCTCTCCAAATTTGAAACGATTAACTCTCTTGACTTCCCAAGTAAGTCCTAACTTACTTGCTTCTTTTTCAGTTGGTAAACGATATAGCCAACCATTATCAATTTGGTTAAATTCTATTCGTCCTCTTACAGGTTTTTGTGGGCCTTTGCCAGAATGGTCTACAAGCAAGACTTTTCCATCGTGCTCTAGGTAAAGGTGCTTAGTCATGATTTTGCCATCCGCTCTTTGGTCATCAATCCGCCGCTGAAATATTGAGTCAAAGTTAAGGTCAATTACTATTCTAGTATCCTAATAAATCACTTAATTGACCTTTGTAAAAGTTCGCAGATCCTTGTAGGCTTTCTAGTTCCGAATCTTCAAGATCTAACTCAATAATTTTCTCTACCCCTCTCTTACCTAATACTACTGGTACTCCAATGTAAATATCACTCAATCCATATTGGCCACTCAAGTGGGCTGAACAGGGCAGCAGTCTTTTTCTGTCTTTTACTATTGATTCTGCCATTATTGCAGCAGCCGATCCAGGGGCATAAAATGCACTACCTCGCTCAAGTAGTTTGACAATCTCTCCCCCGCCACCAGCAGTTCTCTCACTTATTGCGTCGATAGTATCTTTGTCAAGTAATTGAGTAATTGCAATTCCTCCGACTGTTGTATAACGTGGAAGTGGTACCATGGTATCCCCGTGGCCACCTAAAACCATTGCTTGTACATCTTCATTAGAGCAGCCAATCTCTTGTGCTACAAAATGAGTCATACGAGCCGAATCAAGAATTCCAGCTTGTCCAACAATTCGGTGATGTGGGAATCCTGTTACTTTTTGCATATGGTATGTCATTAAATCTAATGGGTTTGTGACCATTACAACGATTGAATCAGGTGCGTGCTGTTTAATTCCAGTCCCTACTTGAGAGATAATTTCAGCATTTTTTCCAATTAGGTCTTCCCGGCTCATTCCTGGTTGTCTAGGGAAACCTGATGTGACTACAACTACATCTGAGCCAGCAATGTCTGCATAGTCAGATGTTCCAGTAATACTACCATCATAATTTAGAATTTGACCTCCTTGGCTCATATCCAACGCTTTTCCTTTAGCGAATCCTTCGAAAATATCTAGAAGTACAATATCTCCTAATTTCTTTTGTGCAAGAACAAAGGCGCAAGTAGCTCCTACATTCCCTGCTCCGATTACTGCAATCTTTACCTTTCCATCTGCCATAATGCCACCTGTGGTTGTGCCCCGACATAACTGGCTCAAATAGTAACCGCTTAACATGTGTACATATTCTCTGTGGGTGTATTTTTTGCACTATTGATTTAACATCCTGTTTGAGCATGTTCAATAACCTGTTTCAATTCGCAAAGGTTGTTGAAGGATTAGAACCTCCTTGGTAGTGATGAGTCGCGAGTGTGATTATAATGAAGTTAGGTGTTGTTAAGGAGTCTGATGGCGAATCAAGAGTTGCAATTGTCCCGGGGTCTGTAAAGAAATTAGTTAAGTTAGGATTTGACGTTTTGATAGAGTCAGGCGCAGGTCTCTCTTCTCACAATATTGATTCAGATTATATTGATGCCGGCGCTACTGTGACCAATAGATCCGATGCTCTATCAGCAGACATCATAGTATCTATTGGGATGCCTGAAATAGATGCTATGAAAGAAGGCCAAATGTTGGCTTGTGTTGCTGACCCCTTCCGTAGCCCTGAAAAAGTTAAATTGGCAATGGAGGCGAAAATCACACTTTTTAGTATGGACATGATTCCGCGTCGTCTTTCACGTGCTCAAGCAATGGATGTTAATAGTAGCCAAGATAATTTGGCAGGTTATAAGGCAGTATTGATGGGTGCAGCACATGTTCCTAAAGGAATCCCAATGATGACTACAAGTGCAGGTACGGTTAGGCCTGCGAAGTTTGTGATTATGGGTTCAGGTGTTGCTGGTCTACAAGCTATTGCTACCGCTAAGAGGTTGGGTGCTGTGGTATATGCTTCAGATGTTAGGAAGTCTGCTGCTGAGCAGATTGAGTCTGTAGGTGGAAGATTTATCGAAGTTGATGGGATGGATGATTTTGAAGATGAGTCCGGATATGCTAAGCCTCTAACACCTGAATTTATTCAGAAGGTTAATGACACGGTTTGTGAAGTAGCCAGTGATGCTGACGTGATAGTCACGACAGCAAGAATCTTTGGCCGTCCTGCGCCAATTACTGTACCTGCTAGCGCTGTTAAGAATTTTAAGGCAGGTGCAGTTGTTGTTGATATGAATGCTGATGTGGGTGGCAATTGTGAATTAACAAAAGTTGGTGAAATATTAACTACTGAAAACGGTGTTACCATAATTGGTACTCCCAACTTGCCTGGTGAATTAGCCTCATCTGCTAGTATGTTATACTCAAATAATCTAACTACATTTGTTGCCTCTTTAGTTAAAGAAGGTGAATTAACATTAGATTTAGGTGATGATATTCTTGTTGGTGCTCCCGAGGGAAGTGATTTTTATGTATCAGGCATGGGTGGTGTACTCATTTGTAATGGTGGTAATATCCATGAGAAACAGACCCGCTTATCCGAGGTGGTTGAATGAGTTTAACACTCGCCACATTGGTGGCTAGTATCACGGTATTCGTCCTCGCTATTTTCCTTGGTTTTGAATTGATTAGTAAAGTCCCACCTACACTTCATACCCCACTCATGTCGGGTGCCAATGCTATTTCGGGAATTACTATTGTTGGTGCCTTGATTCTATCCAATTCTGCTTTCAATAATGGCAATCCTGGGGCTGCAGCATGGCTTGCATTTGCTGCTTTAGTTATGGCTACAATCAATGTGGTTGGAGGATTCATGGTAACCAATAGGATGTTGGAAATGATTGCTGGCAAGCGTAAGAAGAAAGGGGGTGCTTGAAATGGTTGATGCAGTTATTTGGGACATAGGATATCTCCTATCTGCAGCTTTATTCATCTTAGGAATCAAGAAGTTGTCCAGTCCAAAAACCGCTCCAAATGGTAATCGTTTAGGGGCTATTGGTATGCTTCTTGCAGTTCTAGTTACTTTAGGAAAAATGTATTCTGAAGGAAATGTCGAGCCTGAATTAATTGTTGGGGGTTTGGCCCTTGGCACTTTGATAGGAGCTTGGATGGCAATACGTGTTGAAATGACTGGCATGCCAGAATTGGTTGCTCTTTTCAATGGATTTGGTGGTGCGGCTTCTGCACTAGTTGGTCTTTCCGAAGTGTTGGCACGTCTGAAGAGTGGAGATGTACCTAGTGCTGGAGTTGAACTCTATGCTACATGGGTCGCGATTGGTCTTACTGGATTAGTTGGATGGCTAACACTAACTGGTAGTTTAATGGCTATGGGTAAGTTGATGGGTGGTTTTTACATTCCACTAACAAAGAAGGATTCCAGAGGACGTAGGAAGTGGGTAAACTTCCCCACTTGGGGTCCACCTTGGCTCAATTTTGTGAAGGTTGCATTGTTGCTTGCTTCTATTGTATTGATTGTCCTTACAATTCAAGAACCCAACAATACTGATTACATATATGGTTTAGTAGGAGCCTCTTGTTTACTAGGAGTATTGTTTGTTTTACCAATTGGTGGTGCAGACATGCCAGTGGTAGTAAGTTTGTTAAATTCTCTTTCTGGAATTGCTGCTGCTTTCACTGGCTTTGTGATAGGAAATAATGTACTAATCATCGCAGGTTCGATGGTTGGTGCTGCAGGTCTCATTCTTACTTTCATAATGTGCAAGGCAATGAATCGTACACTATCTGCTGTTCTATTCAAATCATTTGGTGGCGGTGGAAAAGAGACTGTAACTAGGACTAAGGTGGGTAGTGATCCCGAAGAAGTTGCAATGGTTTGTGACGGAATCACATCTTGTGTTATCATACCTGGTTACGGGATGGCGGTTAGTCAAGCGCAGCACGCTGTAAAGGAATTTGCAGATTTATTGGAGGCTCAAGATGTCGAAGTAAAGTATGGTATTCATCCTGTTGCTGGTCGTATGCCTGGTCACATGAATGTGTTACTTGCAGAGGCAAATGTCCCCTATGAGCAACTTATTGAGATGGACGAGATAAATAGTGAGTTACAAGAGACTGATGTGGCACTGATTATTGGTGCAAATGACACAGTCAACCCTGTTGCAAGGTCTGGTGAAGGACCATTAGGGGGCATGCCAATAATAGATGCAGATAAGGCACGAGTAGTAATCATAATCAAGCGCAGTCTGAATGTTGGTTATGCAGGTGTTGATAACGACTTATTCTATGAAGATAAGACCATGATGCTATTTGGTGATGGTAAGAAGATGATGAATGAATTGAATAGTGCAATTAAGGACCTTTGAGTGCATATTATTTTTGATAATCAGCCCCCCTTAACGGGGGGCTATCAAGCAACGGTTATGAATCGCCCACAGTTCGAGGGTGTTAGTAGGTGTTCATGTGCGGCTAACCTCAACCCATTCTGTCATTGCATTTTTACTCATTTTGATGCTATCTGCACAAGCATTAGCATCATCTAGTGGGCCTCCTGAATCAAACATGTCTGGCGAATCAACAATTCTTTCAGGTTGTAACTGTCATGGTAGTTTGGCTCCATCCTCTCCTTCCCCTCCATCGACTGATGTAGTTCTATCAATTTCGGGTGTACCACATTCTTATTTGGTAAATGAAACATACGATTTCACAATTAGCATTCAACATGCATCTAATACAGCAGGTGGATTTATGCTTTCTTCGGGTAATGTGGGTACCTTTTCTTGGTCTGAGGGGTTAGAAGTGCGCCCAGCAGATGGTAGTTCGGACCCGAAATCATCAATTTCTACTAGTGATAATATTTCTCATAGCGCTGTAGCTAGTCCCGCAGAATGGGTAATAACTTGGACACCTCCTGAGACTGATTCTGGAGATGTGTCATTTTATTTGGCTGGAAATTCAGTAGATGACCAAGATAATGCTAATGATGGCGATTCTTGGAATTTGTTGTCATTTGTAATTAATTCACCATCAGATGCTTCAGCTCAGGAGAATTTGGATAAAAGAGTGATTAGTGTAGGGGATTATCAGAGCTTGTTTGTTAGTGAACCTGACCCTGAATCAATAGAACATGAAAAACAACTTGAACTTGCAGATAGTGTTTTTACTACAGGAAATACTCTGTATTGGGCATCTCTTTGTGTTCTAATTGTTGCTGCTGTATTACAAAGGGAAATTCTCGAGAGAAAGAATGGGGATGGGCCTGATTGGTTAGCTAAGGAATTGGCTTATCCACAAGCATTACGCCGAGGATTAATCTCAGCATTATTCTTTATTATAGGTTTAAATTGGATTGCTGATGGTGCTGCAGCATATATGTATGCGCCTTCAATATTTATCGGTTTTTGGGCTGCATATGGAGTTTATAGGACAATGTTAGCGGCAAAAGCTGAGAAGAAAGTAATGGATATCATCTGAGGTGTTATTTTGGGCGGGATCTCCCCGGCAGATACTAGTAAGCACATCATTGAACATTTGAATGAAGCATCTAATAGGATTCAAAGAGTAATGTTTGCATTGGTGATTGTTGCAGTTATTTGGGCCTTTTTAATAGATGATATTTTTTCTTGGTGGCTTTCAAGAATACCATTAGCAGATGGTTCAGGAAGTTTAACTATTTACAGCCCATATTCATGGCTTGACACGCGTTGGACAGCAGTTGGTTTACTTTCTATTTGGGTATTAATGCCTTGGATTGCAACAGAAATTTGGTGGTTTTCTAAACCCGGGTTACTACCTAGGGAAAGAACTTGGCTATTTGCTCTTTCAACTATTGGAATTTTGTTTGGTTCTTTGATTATTATTGTTGGGTGGTTATGGGGTTTTCCAAAGTTAGTAGCCATATCTCAAGCTACATCAATGATAGATGGCATTGGCTCACACTATGATGTCGTTTCATTGTTTCAAATGGCATTATCTTTAAGTTGGTTAGTTGTAATCATATTTTTATCATCAGTTTCTCTAACTTTTGCACGTGCTTTAGGAATGGTAGACGAAGATCCTTTACATCCTTTTAGAATACGTTTACATTTTATTGCAATTGTATTACTTTACATTGTAACACCGCCTGCTTTCCAAGGCCTATTTTTTACGACAGCAGTTACAATTATTTTTATTAGCGAGTTCATAGCCAACCTTTCTCCATTCGTAAATAAACCAAGAGGGAGGTCACCTACTACTGTATTTGATAGCGAAGGTGGTGAAAGGAGGGTTCTAGTTGTTGATTGCATCTGTGAGGGTGCTTGTGGTAGGATTGCGGAACAGAATTTGCCTAGTAATGTTGGTTTATTATTAGCAGATTCATTATGTCTTAATTCAGATGAGGCAGAACAGCTTTACGAACGAGTTTTACTAGAGAAAGTTTCTGATGTAGTGATTTCAGGTTGTGATGCTAGCCCTATTCCTGGGGAATTAAAAAGTTCTTTATTATCCTCTAATTGTAATTATTATGGGCTAAATAGACTTAACAAAGTCTTGACTTCAGATTTGGCACCCACATCAATAGTAAATTTTGCAGACCGTCTAGATTTATCTCTTTCATCTTGTCCTTGGTCAAAGCAATCACAATCTAGAATTCAAAATAGAATAGCTCAAGACAAGAAGGATCAAGTTAGATTTGTTTCTTCTATTAGTGGTATTCAACCATGGGGTACAAGGTTTACAGATAATGAGATTTGGATAGAAACAGGTGGGTTAATTGATTCTAACTTGGATATTTCATTACGTGAATAATTGATGCATTCAATTATCATTGTAGCGCATGTTTCAATACTTACGCGGTGCAGCGATTAAACATGAGGGCGATGATTGCTGTCCCTTTAGCGGCAATGATAATTGTTGCAGGGTGGTATATTAGTCAAGATCCATCCAAGGTAGAGCCTTATTTTGACTTATTAAATGATTATACTCATGATACAATAAATGATGCTCCAATTGTGCCCTTACAAGAAGATGAAAGTTGGCTAGTAGTGGTTGTTGATTTCCCAAACGCTCCAGTAAATGGTTTTAGGAATATAGAAAAAGCAGGTATTCTTCTTACTGGGACCAATGGTGCTGATGATTATTTATCCCAAACTAGTGGTGGTCTGACCAACCTTTCAGTATCAATTTTCCCAGAAGTATACCATTCTCAGAATAATGATGGTTATTGGGGTAAGGATGATGGAGATGTTCGTGATGCTGGCGAAGATGGTTCTAATGGTCCGGCAGGACTTGCAGAATCAGTAATTAAGAATTCATTTAACGGATATGATTTATCTCAATTTGATTTAAATTCAGACGGTTGGATAGATCGTCTTCTTCTTCTTCATACTGGTAATGTACAGGAAGATTCTGGGAGCACATCTAATATTTGGAGTCATTTTGGTCATTTAGAAGATACAGTAGAGGTGGGTGATTACAAGTTTGACCATTATACTATAGCAGGTTTCGATTCTGGTTTTGGTACAATTATGCATGAAATGCTTCATCAAATGGGTGCTTTAGATATTTATGATGTACATGGGTTGGGTACAGGGGATGATTGGAATGGCGTGGGTGATTGGGATATCATGGCTAGTGGTAATTGGAATGGAGCCAATGGGCGTACGCCAGCATTACCATCTTTGGCCACCATGGATTTAATCGGACTAGATAGGGCAACTGAAGTATCAATATCTAGTACAGGCCAAATTCAAGAATATATTTTATCACCTTTATCTGATGGTGGCGATGGTTTGTTTATACAAATTTCACCATCAGAGAAAGTTTGGATGTCATACAGGGCTGACATTGGTTTTGATAAAAAGTTGCCAGGCCATGGATTGTTAGTAACATTACAAGATAGTGCAGTAGGTGATTCTGAGCAAAATTTAGTAAATACTGACCCTGATAATCCTTGGTTATATGTTCTAGAATCAGATGGTGATAGTGGGTTGCTTTCTGGAAATGATAAAGGTTCTGCAGGTGATGTGTTTTCACCTAGTCAAAAATTTGGAGCAGAGGGAATACAAATCATTGATCATTATGGTCGTATTGTTAATTGGACCGCCGAAGTCGTTTCAATGGATTCAAATTTTATTAAAATAAATATTTCAAGTCAAGGAGTCCCTACTTTTGATGTAATTCCTCCTCACAAGCCAATTCAATTATTGGGCAATGAAGATTTAATAATGCATGTGGAGTCATCAGTTAGTTGCCAACTTGAATCAAATATTATTTCATCAGACGGAAGAATAGTAACTATTGTAGAAGATCAAGCATTAATTGCAGGCAATAAAGAAGTTAGGACATTAAGATGGGATTCAGAAGGTGTTGCTGGTTCAGAGGGTAGATTGGAGGGTAGTTTCAATTGTGGCAATTCTGCTCCATTAAATATTAGCATGGAATTTCATAATATTGGATTAAGGCTAAATATTGATACATTTGAAAAGGATATACATTACTCCGAGCAATCATACTTCCATATTCCATTATCATTTGATGGTGATGGCTTTCAAACATGGGAAGTACGAATAGAGGGGCCATTAGAAAGAATCACATCTACCAAAGAAACTCAGAATTTAGGTGAAGGCTCAGAATTGAATATTACTGTGGAGCCAAATGGTTTGTTGGTCCCGGGAATGGTTGCTAGGGGTGAATTAATTATTCGTGATTCACAAGGATTGGAACAAGAAAGTGAAATAATTTTGACGGCAGAGAAACATGAAAAAGGTGGTGAAATAGCACGCTTTTTATCTGAACCTAGTAATATTATCATTACAATTTCAGTCTTACTAGCATTGTCAGTTTTATTGAGTATTAAGAAAAGGCAATCAGTAATGGAATCAATAATTAATAAAGGCCAGTATCAGGCAAAAAAAGAAATCGCATTAGAATTCGAAAATTCAGTAGTAGAATATTATGACGAAATTAATCCCCCCAAGGGGTGATTTTTTTGAAGGGTAAACAAAAAACCATACTCCCTTGGTCTTGGCCTTGGCGCAATTCTAACGGTGAACAATTGAAACCGTTTCAGGCATTTATGTCACGGAAATTTACCTACACTTACCTAATGATAATCTGGGTTATTTGGATAACGATTGGTCGCGGGCCAGAATATCTCTGTTATGCTAATGGGGGTGGATTATCATGCATCGGTGGAATTTGGCCCGCAGATCTAATTGATGCACCATTACGATTTTTCTTTTCTTTACTTATTGCGCCTATTTTTCATAATTCAAACGAGCATATTATTTTCGTATCATTCGGTTTTTTATTATTTGTTCAATCATTTGAAGCACGTTTAGGATCTTTAAGAACATATATTCTTTTCATGATCTTCACCTGTATTACTGCACTGATAATGTCATCAGTAATGAATATCTCAGAATTAATATGGACAGAAAGTACGCTTCTTGATGAAGGTTTTTCACGTAATTGGATGGGGGGTTCTGCTGGTTTTTTCGGGCTGATTGGTGCTTCATCTCACCAATGCAAGAATATGTTATTAATTCCTGTAATTGCAATTACCTTTGAATATTGGAATCATTTTTTTCATGGAATAAGCTTTTACACATCATCTGCTCATATGATATCACTAATTAGTGGATTTATAATATGGGGTTTTTGGACTGGAAACTTACGAAATTCACGGGACAATTCATCTTAGTAAAATATTCATAAATAGAAATTTCTAGTTAGAATAATATTATTACAATACTATTTGTGTCTAAAACCAGACCACCTTCCTTCGGCCGCAGGTCTTTGAAGTGAAACATAACACCAATTTTTATTTTTTAAGAATGCACATAACCAAGTTTTGTGAACGCCATTAGCTAATCTTGCAGCTAGGCAAGCTTGAGCCCAATCACTCGGGGCTAGCCATTCAGGCTGAAGTAGCCAAGGTGCATGTTCTTCTCCAATTGAAACCTCATATAATCTCCACCTTGTACCATACTTGAAACCAGAACGAGGTAAAAGTTTACGAGATAGTATATCAATTAGCAGACTAATACTTCCTTGTTTGTTTGAATCATTAGAAATAATTCCTAATTCATCTACATCAATCCAAGAACCTTCAGGTAGTGGAGTGCCAATTTGCTCAGGTAAATCGAATTTATTGGGCAAAAATGCTCCCTTAATATTTCCTTTAATCAGATTTTTATCGTGTTGGCTAATTTTTGTGAAATCTATATTTTCCATTGCTCCAGATGGGTTTTCGGGAGAAATATGATATGTCGTCACTCCCATTTCTTCATCTACAATTAGTACTTCAGCAAGTCTTCCTAGTGCGTTGACTTCAGATGACCAATTGTATAATTCATCCCACTTAATCGGTTCAAAATCTCTGACCCACATTACTTCTGAAGACGGGGGGTTATTGTTGACTTTGATTGATCTATTCCATCTTAAAGCCCATGAACCTTTTGAGACAATTGT
>MDTE01175933.1_pt1 | contig 19692 bp, 16 predicted proteins | sample 811231 | NCBI WGS metagenome assembly MDTE01 (sample SAMN05326651, study PRJNA326480) | marine metagenome | isolation source: seawater | place: Indian Ocean: Red Sea | collected 2010 | reverse complement strand
TTCCTCCTCCCAAATACAAGGAGGAGTATTTATATATTTAAAAATTTTTTTGTTTAGAACAAAAAAACCACCATTTATCCAACCACCCTCACCTTTGGGTTTTTCTAAAAACTTTTTAACTTTATCTTTTTCAATATCAATTGCTCCAAATCTACCAGCAGGTTTAACTGCTAGCACTGTAGCTAATTTTTTATTTTTTTTATGAAATTTTATTGTTTCTTTTATATTTGCAGAAGTTACACCATCGCCATAAGTCAAACAAAAATCATTATCTATATAATCTTCTATTCTTTTAATTCTATCCCCTGTCAAAGAATTTTCTCCGGTATCAACTAAAGTTATGTTCCACGGTTCAGTTGTTTTTTTATGTACTTTAATTTTGTTAGTTCTTACATTTACAGATATATCTGTTGTATGGAGAGAGTAATTTATAAAATACTCCTTTATTAAATACCCTTTATATCCACAACAAATTATAAAATCATTTAATCCATATTGGGAATATATTTTCATGATATGCCAAATTATTGGTTTTCCACCTATCTCAACTAGTGGTTTTGGCCTGACCACACTTTCTTCCGATATTCTTGATCCTAAACCTCCTGCTAATATTACTACTTTCATAAAGTCTAATTTTTAAATAATTTTAATATATTTAAGTTAGTATAAAATACAATTACATATATCTTTATGTAAAGTTTATCTATGAATTTTAAACCAAAAAAAATAAAAGAGCTTTTTTTCTTATTTGGAATAACTATAATTTTTTTTTACTCAATTTATCTTGGATTTACTTATAGTATATATAATCAAGATTATCATCATTCATTCTTTATTTTATCCCCAATTATTGATTATAAAAATGAATATAAACTTTTTAATGAAATTTTTTTACAATATGGACCTGGACAAACTCTATTTTTTAATATTATTTCAAGATTTATTGAAATAAATATTGTTTCTATTAGCCAAATAACAACTTTAATTTATTCATTAAATTTAGTCTTACTTTTTTTAATATTTAAAAAAATATCCTCAGAAATTATCGCATTTTGTCTTGTTGTTACTTTATTTTTAATTCATCCTTACAGTATTTATCCATGGCCTGATTATTTATCTGGTTTTTGTTTATCTTTATTTTATTATTTTTTTTTACAAAAAAATAATTCAAATTTTTTTTTATGTTCATTATTTTTATTTTTAGCTGTTTTTTTTAGAAGCACGTATTTATTAAATATTTTTTTAGCAATTATATTTTTTATAATTATTTTTTTATTTTGTAAAAAGAAAATTTTTTTTAAAAATATATTTAATTTATTTTTTTTATTTATTTCGACTTATTTTATAATTTTACTATATTTTGATAATTTAGAAATATGGTTTTCACAAAGTATAGGATTAATAGGAGGTTATGCACAAGGCACAAAACATACAGAATTATATTTGTTAATAACATCATACCTTGGAGAAAATGGATTTATTTTTTTTAAACTTATATATTACGGATTAAGGTCTTTTTTAAACCTTTTTGATTTAACCAATATTAGTAACCTAATTTTTCTAATTTTTATCATAATTAATATAATTTATTTTATAAAATTAATTAAAGTAAAAATTGATACTGATTTAGAAGAACAAAAAATTTTCTTTATTTCAATTTTGGGGTTATTTGGATTTATTCAATCTTATATGATTATGGAACTATTCAGAAATATAAATTCTATGATAGGTATATTTATTGTTGGCTCATACATATTAAAGAAAAATATAAAATTGAATGAAATTTATGTGAAATACAATAAAGCTTTAATAAGTATTTTATTAATTTTTTTTAGTGTTCTTATTTATAAATTTCCCATATTAAATTATGATAAGAGTAGATTTAAATCTATCGACAATCCTTATTTTTCAAATACCAAAAAATTAACTAATGAAGTTGAAAAGTATTATAAAGATATTAATAATTTAATTTGTAAAAATGAAAAAATAGATTTAATCAATATTTCAAAAGATTTTGCAATTTCTTATATATGCGGTAAAAAAAAAATAAAAAATATAATTTCAAATCATCCATTTTTTATTAAAAGAATTAATCACAATGAATATGAAAGAATTATAATAAAAAAGATTTTAAAAGATGGTGAAATGTTAATTGCTGAAGAGAATTTTTCTAATGAAAATTTATTATTACTAAAAAAATTTAATACTCCGCATTTACCTAAACAGTGGTTTAGTGATATTTATATTTACAAAAAAAAATAAATTAATTACTAGCTTTAATTTTTTTATTTTTATAATAAACAACAATCAAAGAATAAAGTGCTGTAGATATTATTAAACTCACGATAGTACTTTTAATTATTAAATAACTTAAGTATGGAAATACGAGTAATATTTGAACGATAAGATATGTTTTTAAAAAGTTTGAATGTTTAAGTATTAGGTGATGAATATGGTTTTCATCTGGTCTGAATGGATGTTTTTTTTTAATAATCCGTTGAATTGCTAATCTTAATAATTCGTAACCAGGTATAAGCATAATGAGTACGATTTCATCTGGGTAAATATTATTCCCAATATTATAAGATTTAACGAAGAAATAGCTAAATATAAAACCAATTAATAGTGTTCCACTATCACCCAGGAACATTTTATTTTTAAAATTATAAATTAAAAATATTGTTGTGATAATAATTAATAATATAAAAAAAATTGTATTTATTGCGTTGAAAATAAATGCAATCGATATAAAAATACTATAACCCCCTGCTTGGCCATTAATACCATCAAGCATATTAAATGCATTAATAAAAAGTAGAAAACATAATATAGTAAAAAAATAGCCAAAATATGAAAAAGAGAAATTCATATCAAAGGTAAAAATTACATCTTGAATTATTAGTTCTTTATCAAAAATTATTAATATCAAAATTAAAATAGCAAAAGTTAATAGTTTAAGATTTGGATTTAATTGAAATCTATCGTCGATATAACCAATTAAAAAAAACAAAAATGAAGTAATTAAAAAGTAAATAATTTCAATTTTAATGTTAAAAAAACTTAAATTAAAACTAAAATAGTATTCATATAAATAAAATATAAATAAATTAAAAATAAATATTAATCCACCAATCAAAGGTGTTGGATTTTTATGTCTTTTTCTTAAACCATCTGGATAATCAAATATATTATAATATTTTGAAATTAATCTATAATTTTTAAAAATTAAAAAATTTACCACAACAATTATTATAAAGTAATTAATCATAATTATTTTTTAAGATTGCAAAATAAAATCCTACAGATAAATGAAAAATTATTAACATCCAATTATTAAAAAAACTACCTGAGGGTAATAAAGGAAATAACTGCAAAAATATTCCAGATAAGATTATTGATTTACTAACCTCTTTTTCATTATGATATTTTTTAAAAATATTTTTAATTGATAAATACGATAAATGAAAAAAAGTATATAAAAATGCTGATAGAAGAAATACAAAACCAATAATTCCTAATTCTGATAAAAATTCTAAATAAATATTATGTGGATGAGTATTACAACCATTTTGGTACTCTAAAATATAACCGTTACTCTCATCTTTGGTTTTCAAAACATCAATTTTTTGTTTAAATTTTATTTTATTTTCATATCTAAAATCTGAACATACGTGTCTAAAAGATTTTAATCCATGTCCTATGATTTTCTTATCTAAAAACATATCAAAAGCTGTTTTAAAATGTAAGGTATGCCTATAACTAAAAACAGATTCAGTCTGATTAAATTGATTAATTGTGTAATTAAAAATTCTTTTGACATACATTGGATTATAAAAAATATTTAAAATCAAAATAATACTAATTAAACTAATAAATTTAAAAACGTGTTTTTTTGTTAATAAAAAGTACAATATAACTACACAAAGATAATAAAAAGTTGCCAATCTTTCGCCACTCAATAAAACTAAAAGTCCTGATAAAATTATAATTACAAGATTAATTTGATATTTTTTTTTATTCTCAAATAAAAAAGAAACACTAAGTGCTATAGGTAATAAGCGACTAACATAACTTCCCATGACTTGCTCATCCCCAAATAAACTTGTAATTCTGGAGTCATTTGCAACTTGATATCTGAATAAGTCGAATTGAAATATAAATTGAATAATTGAATCAAAAGATAGTAATAAAATTGAGAGTATAAAAACAATATAAAATCCTTTATAGATATTTTTGTTTTGATTAAGAAAAAAACTTAACGCAAAGATAAATAAAATAATTCTTAAAAATGGAATAGTTTTTGCAAAAGATAAACTACTGTCAAAAGAGAGTAATGAGTTAAAATTTAAGTATATATAAAATAGAATAAAAAAATAAAAAAATTTATTATCGAATAATATGTGCCAAAGTTTTTTTTTGATCAAATAAATTAAAAATAAAAATGATAATATTATACAAAATAAATCTGTTAAAAATGGTCCAGTTATAAATAAAATTGGGAATAAGCTTATTATTAAAATAGGTGCTTTTTGAAAATCAATTATTTTTCTCACGATATTTACTTCTATAATTTAATTTAATAAACACCTAACAAAATTGTTCGTTTTAGTTATATAAACTTATAATTGTTTAATTAGCAAAATTAGTTATTTAATAAACTATTATTAATAAAATATTGTGTTATGAAGATCTCTATTATTACTGTCTGTTTAAATAGTGAAAAAACTATTTATTTGACCCTAAATTCAGTAATAACTCAAACTCACAAAAACATAGAGCATATTATAGTTGACGGAGGATCAACTGACCAAACCATTAAAATATTGAAATCATATAAAAATAAAAAGAAAAAAATAATATTGGCCAAAGGTAAATCGCTTTATGAAAGTCTCAATATTGGAATTAGGGCAGCAAAAGGACAGCTAATTTCAATTTTACATTCGGATGATATCTACAATAACAATAAAGTTTTATCTAGAGTTTCAAAAATTGCATCTAAATCTAAAATAAAAATTTTTTTTGGAAATGTTGTTTACTTTAGAAATAGAAACTTTAAGAAAATAATAAGAGACTATTCTATAACCAATTTTGTGAGAGAAAATTTAAATATTGGTAATATGCCACCTCATACAGGCTCATTTTATAAAAAAGAAGTTTTTACAAAATATGGTTTTTATAAAAAAAACTTTAAAATAGCAGGAGACTTTGAACATATTTTTAGATTAATCTATATAAAAAATATTAAATTTAAAAAATTAAATTTTATAATAACAAGAATGAAGACGGGTGGACTATCTAGTAAAAATTTTAATTCTTTTCTTATAATAAATAAAGAAATTATAAAATCGTTTAATATTTATAATATTAAAATAAGTCCATTCAAAGTTCTTTTAAGGGTTTTTCCCAAAATAACCCAGTATGTATTTTTAAATCAAAAAAAATTAAATAATAATTTCAATTTCAAAATTGATAAATTTTTTCAGGATAAAATATTTACTACATTAAAAATTATACAAAATATTAAAAAATTAAATTTTAATAAAAATTTTATTTTATCAGCTCTTAATTTAGCTTTTCTTGGTTCTTTATCAAAAGGTGAAATAATAGTTGATAAAAATTTAATAAATTGGCCTGATGGTGTTTTTTCTTCTATATACCAAAAAAAATTATTAAAAGTTCCTGGTCGAAAAATATTATCTGATTTGAAAGTGAATAATAAAATTAAACGTATTGTTGTACTTGGAAATTTATCAAAAAAAAGTTTAGATTATTTGTTATCAAAATTTAAAATAAAAGTTTTTCACCAAAACTTGCCTTTTGGTGATTTAAATATAATATTAAAAAACTTAAATATAAAAATTAGAAAGTCAGATTTAGTATTTATTACTTTGCCAACTCCGAAACAAGAACAAATTGCAAGATACTTAGCTTCTAAAAATAAGTATTTTAAAATTATCTGTATTGGAGGTTCCATTGGAATTATTTCAGGTGATGAAAAGCCAGTTCCTAATTTTTTGTTTTATTTAGAGTTTTTATGGCGTTTAAGATATGAGACTTTTAGGAGATTAAATCGATTAATAAAAACATTTTATTTTTACGTTTCTGACGCATTATTTATAAAAAAATTAGAAAATATAAAAATTAAAATAATTAACTAATGCAAATAAAAAAAAAATTTGAAAACCTTTTTTATATAAAAATATTCCTTGTAATTGTTTGGGTTGCCTTATGGGCCTCGATAAACTCATTGCCAGGAGAATTATTATATATGAATAAAAGCTTAGTTGCTTTTTTTAATGGCATGAGAACAATATTAGCAATTTTTCTAAGTATTTTAACAATTGTATTTACCCTATATCTATATTTAAAAAAAAAAATAGGAAAATATTCGGTTTTTTTGATAATTTTTTTTATTCATTTTTTGTCACAATTTATTGGATTAATCTTTAATGATGACAGAACAATAGATTTAAATACAACATACTTAATCTTGTATGCGTTTGGTGCAATATGTTTATTTCATATAATAAATAACTTAGAATTAAATAAAATATTAATTTTTTATAATTATTTTATTTTTTTTATATTAATTCTATCTGTCTTTGTGGTGATGGAAGGAAACTTTAATTTAATTCTAAAAATTTTTGAAAATAATAACTTTTACAATTTTCTTCATCCAGATATATCAATAAATAATCAAGCGCCTCCAAGAATAACAGGTTTTTCAAGGACCTTTGCTATTATAAATACTTTTTTATTGATCATATATATGGTTAATCACAATAAAAATTTTTCATATTTAATTTTAATATTTGTATTTTTTTTATCATGCTTAATCTGGCTTTCTCAATCACGGGGAACACTAATTTGTTATTATACTTCTAATCTTTTTTTAATTATATTTTTTAACAATTTTAAATTTTTCAAAAAAATCTTTCTAATTTTATTAATAACATTATTTTCAATTTCATTTTCTCACAGCTCACTAAAATTTTTTTCTGTGAAACTAAATGAAGTTATCATATCGAAAAAAATTGAAGAAATTAATAAGAATAAAAAATTAAATACAAAAAGTAAGAAAATTGAAATGAATAAAATTGAGGAGCAATTTAAAATAAACTCAAACAAAATAGAGTTTTCAAATTCTCGTGTGTTTAAAGAAACACATACTAGTGGAAGAACTCAATTGTGGATAAAGGCATTAAATAGTTTCGATAAAAGAAAATTATTTGGTTATGGTCCACAGGCAGATAGAGTTATTCTTATGGATTTAAAGTCTAAATATTCTAACAATGTATCAAATGCAATTTTATATTCCTTGTTAAGTGGTGGTTATTTGTCGTTGCTTAGCATTATTTTAATTTATTTTTATTTTTCTTTTTTACTTTTAAAATTTTTCATTAAAAAAAAACTATATAATTTTTCTTATAATTTAAATCATAATAATTTTACTAGTGTTTGTGCTATAATTTTTTGTATATTTTTTATGGCTAGATCATTGGTTGAGAATAGTTTCTCTGTATTCAGTATTGATTTTTTAATTACTTTCTTTAGCTTGTTTATCTTTGAAAAATTAAATAAAAATTCAAAAATAAGTAATTAGAAATATTACTTTATTTTATTAATTTTTCCTTTTTCAATATTATATATATAATCAAATTTTTTAAGTAATTCGATATTGTGTGAGACTACAATTATAGTTTTTTTACTTTTCATATCGTTCAACTTAGACATAATTCTATTTTCGAGTTCTTCATCAAGCGCATTTGTTGCTTCATCAAATATTAGTATTTCCTTATTTTGATATAATGCCCTTGCAATTCCTATCCTTTGAAGTTGTCCTCCTGAAACATTACTTCCCAAGTCTGACATTTTATTTAAATTATCTTTAAAAGATTTTTCTAAATCTTTTAATTCAACAATTTCCAGAATTTTTTCATAATAAGATTGATTAATTTTATTTTCTTCTAGTCCAAAGCAAACATTTTTTAATAGACTATCATTAATTACTGTTGTTTTTTGTGATGTGTAGGAGATATTATTTTGTAATTTTCTTCTTAAATATCTGTTATTAATTTTATTATCATTTACAGTAAGGTAACCTTTGTTAGGACTTACAAGTCCTGAAAAAATGTCTAGCAAAGATGTTTTTCCACTTCCACTTTTTCCATAGATACCAATAGATGAATTTTTTTTAATTTCAAAATTTATATTCTCTAAAATAAATGTTTTTTGATTATCATATTTGAATGAAATATTATTTGCTTTAATAGAGTTTATTTCTTCAAATTTTTCCTCGTGATATTCAATTTTATCATCAATATTTAACTCATTTATTATTTCTGAAAAAATTGGCTTATAATATTTAATATTATAATGAAAATAAAAAATTTTATTTAATGATGGAATAGCGCGATAACTTACTGCTGCAAAAAAAGTGCAAACAGTAATTATCTTAATAGAGCTTACATTATTATTTAATAAGTAATAAATAATTGAAATCAGACCAACAACACCAATAGTTTCAAATACTAAGTGAGGAGTTTTTTGCAAAGAAGATCTAATGGCATCCCATTTTGCAATTAGATTTAACGAATTCTTAAAACTTTTAAAATATACTCCTATTTTTCCTATCAACAAAATTTCTCTAAAATTATTTGTTATTGTATTAAAATTTACAAATTTTTCATTTACTTTTGCTTGTCTTTTAATTCCTAATTTTTTTATAAAAGTATTTATTATTTTCCCAGATAAAATTCCAAAAGAGAATAAAGCTAATAAAATTAAAAAAGTATCTAACTGTTTAAAAAAAATAATAAGAGATAGAAGACCTACAACTAAAATTATTTCTGCAAATATTGTTAAAACTGAACCGATAAGTCCATCAGTTAAATCTGTTAATTTTTGATTTATCATAGCATTAATTTCAGAAGTATTTTTTTTTGAATGAAAAATATAATCTTGATGTAAATATTTTTTAATTAATGCATTAGACAAATTTGCTTTTGTTTGATTTATAAACAACCATTTAAAATATTCTGAAATTACCAATGTAAAATTTTTTACAAGATACATTGAAACAAGTGCTAGTGAAAAAAAAAGTAAAGCTTCATCTCTTTCCATTTCATAAATAAAATTTGGAACAAAATGGCCAAAACTTGAATTTTGAAGTATATTCAAAAAGTTTTCATCTAATACAATTGCAATAAAAGGCATTATTAAACTAATTCCAAATGCTTCAAATAAGGAAGTGACTACGAATATAAATATTAAGGCATAAACAGAGTAAGGCTGATACTTTTTTAAAAATTGAAATACTTGAAAGTATATTTTCATTAATTCTGGTGTTTATTATAAATCATTAAGGATTTATACAATATAATATTTAAATTTTACTTCATAAAAAGAAAAATTCTTGCTGATTTTTTTAGTAATGCTAATTAAGGTTTAAAATAATAAGGTTAATTTTGAAATCAAAAAATATTTATTTTTGGGCTTGTGATTACCAAAATAGTACTGGTGAAGGTAGGTTGGCTAATTTATTTATAAATAAATCTACTACTAAAAATAATAAATTTATTAAAATTAATTTACCTTCTAATAAGATATTAAATTACAAATATATTTCACCTTTCTTAGGTGTTTTGTATTGCTGGATCTACTTTCTTAAAGGCGAAAAAACGTCTTTTATTAATTATCTACCAATGTGGAATTTTCTTATTTTTCTATTACTTCCACCAAGATGTTTTTTAGGTCCAATTACAGGAGGTGCTATTTATACAAAATCTTCAGAAGATTATTATTTCAGAGAATTTTTTTTTCCAATTTTATATAAAATCACAAATATAATTTTCTTATTCAGATATAAAAAATTATTATTTTCAACTGAACTTTTAAAAAAAGAAATAAGTAAAAAAATTTACAAAAAATGCGAATTTAATTTCATAATTAAGGGTATTAAAAAAAATAAAAAAATTAAAAAAAAATATAATTTTTTATTTTATTTTAGAAAGCATAAAAATAAAAAAAATCAGAATCTGATAAAGTTTATTAATTTTCTTGTACGAAAAAAAATTGATGTGATGTTGGTTGGAAATAAATTAAAGATAAGAGGGGTTAAAAACCTTGGTTTTATAAAACATGAAAAATTGATTAGTTATTTATCTCAAACGAGATACTCTTTAGTTTCAGATGAAAATATTTTTAGTTTATTCACAATTGATGCCATAAATAATAATGTGCAACTTCTTATAGATAAAAAAAAATTCAAATTTACTAATCAATTTAGAAAAAACTTTATTAAGTTTAATTTTAAAAATATATCAATTAAAAAATTATTAATAATTAAAAATAAAAAATGTCTATAATTTTAGGGATAAACTGTTTACATTCAGATTCTTCAGCTTGTATTATTAAAGATGGAGTATTAGAATTTGCTATTGAAGAGGAAAGAATAAATAGAGAAAAACACACATCAGATTTACCAATCAAAGCTATTAATGAATGTCTGATACATACTAATACAAAAGAAAATGAAATTACACATATAGCTTTTAATACAAAGCCAAATAGTAATTTCTTTCAAAAATTAAAATTTTTAATTAAAAATTTAAATTTTAAAAATAATTTTGTTAAAAGATATAAAAACAAAAGTTTATTAAATAAAATTTTTAAAGAAAAATTTAATTTCAATAAAAATGTTAAATTTTTTTTTATAGAGCATCATTTGGCTCATATAGCTTCCTCATTCTATGCATCTAATTTTGATAAAGCTATTGGTCTTTCAATTGATGGGTCGGGTGATTTTGTTTCAATGATGATTGCCGAATGTGAAAAATCTAAAATCATGTTCAAAAAAAAATTATATTTCCCAAATTCACTTGGAATTTTCTACCAAGCTATGACTCAATTCATAGGATTCAAAAATTTTGGGGATGAATATAAAATGATGGGATTGGCTAGTTATGGAAAACCAATATATTTTGAAAAATTAAAAAAAATTTATTTTTGGATAAAGATGAATTTTTTACGTTAAACCCCTTTTATTTCAACCATTATAAAACCAACTTTAATTATTCACATATCTTTTCAAATAATCAATTACCTATTTATAATGAAAAACTTAAAGATTTATTTAAAGAGGAAAGTTCTAAAAACAAAGCAGACTCTTTTAAAAAAGATTTTGCGGCATCAGTTCAAAAAATCTATGAGCATTTCTTTATAAAAATTATTAATTATATCGAAAAGTCAAATTTTTCTAATAATTTAGTTTTTGCAGGGGGGTGTGCTTTAAACTCTACAGCAAATAATTTGATAATAAATAATAAAACTTTCCAAAACGTATTTATACCAGTTGCTCCAGGTGATAATGGTGGCTGTTTAGGTGCTGCTTTTTATGTTAGCAGAGAAAATTTAAAAAAAAATAATAATTTTAACAATCCTTTTGTTGGCAACAAGTACAGTGACGAAGAAATAAAAAAATTAATTGAAAAAAAATATCTAAATGCGATCAATTATGAAAAATTTAAAACAGAAACTGATAAGTATGACACTGCCACTGATATTATAATTAATAAAGGTGTTGTTGGATGGTTCCAAGATAAAATGGAATTTGGTCCTCGAGCATTAGGAAATAGATCAATTTTGGCTGATCCTAGAAATCCTAATGTTAAAGACTTGATTAATATAAAAATTAAAAGGAGGGAAAAATTTAGACCATTTGCCCCCTCTATACTCGCTGATCATCAAAAAAACTGGTATAATGAAAAATTTGATGGAAAATATATGTCGGCAGTTATGAAGGTAAGAGAAGAGAAAAAAAAATTTATTCCTGGAGTAGTGCATATAGATGACACTTCTAGAGTTCAGACTGTCACAAAAAATTCAAATATGAATTTTTATAATTTAATTAATAATTTTTATAAAAAAACTCAAATACCTTTAATATTGAATACATCCTTCAATGAAAATGAACCAATCGTTAGAACACCAGATGAAGCTATAGATTGTTTGTTAAGAACAAATATGGATGCATTATTTATAGGTTCATTTATAATAACTAAAAAGTAAAAAATATTTAATCTTTAATTTCAGAGATCAACTTTACATAATTTTTAGAAATTTTTTCCCATAAAAAATTTTTTTTAATATAATTATGTAAAAAATTATAATCTTTTTTATATTTTTTATTATTGAAATTATTTAATACAAAATTAATTTTTTTAGAAATTGATAAAGGATTTATATCTGTAAAATAAATTAATGAATTTTTTTTAAGAAAATTCCATGGAGTAAACTTAGAGGTAATTACAATATTTCCAGAGAATAATGCTTCTAAAATAACCAATCCAAAACTCTCACTATAAGTTGGTAATATTAAAATTGAATTTTTTTGATAAATCTTATTTTTTTTTATTTTCTTTTGAAAAGATATCGTAATGTTTTTCTTATTTTTATTTTTTGAAACTAAATCTTTTAAATATTTTTCATATAAAGCATCTCCAGAGCCAAACAATGTAAGTCTTAATTTGGGGTGCTTTATTAAAGACCAAGATTTTATAAGTTCCTCAATGCCTTTTTGCTTATGAACTCTTGAAAAAAAAAAACATTTTATAATTTTTTTGTCTTTAAGATTATGAATAAAAAAATTTTTAAAATCTTTATAAATTATTCCATTAGGAATTACCGAAATTTTTCTTTTAAAAAATATTAATTTTCTAACCTCAAAATATTCCTTTTTAGAACTAACTATAATTTTTTCAGAAATATTTAGAATTTTTTTTTGGTATAAATACCACATTATTTTTTTGTAGAAAAATTTACTTTTAAAAGAAGCTTCACTTAGCATACCATGGCTATGTAAAATAATCTTTTTTCTATAAAAAAAATTTATAATCAAACTTATAAAAAAAATTGGATGCCAACATCCATGAAAGAAAATTATATCACTTTTTTTAAAATAAATAATTTTTTTTATAAATGTATTTTTATCTACTATTTCAATTAAATAATTTTTTTTATTAAGAGTATTATTTAAATTTGAAATAACATTACTTACACCATCTCCTTTTAATTTATCATATTGTGAAGTAATAAATAAAATTTGCTTTTTTAATTTCATTTTAAAATTTTTTATAAAAATAATTTATAAGTTTACAAATATTCAAAATGTTTTCTTTTGGGTAATTAGGATACGTTGGTAAAATTAAAATTGTTTCTTCAATTTTTTTTATGTTTGGAAGATTTTTACTAAAATTTTCAAATATTTTTAGTGAATTACAATTTTTGTAGAAATATGTTGAACAGTCATAATTATTTGCAATTAAAAATTTATATAGCTTGTCTCTATCTTCACAAAATATTGGAAAATTCACATGTGTGTCTTTTTCCTCAAAAGATGGTTTTAAAAAACGAATATTTTCGATTTTATTCAAATTTTTATAATAACACTCAGCATTTTTTAATCTTTTTTCTTTATCATCATAAACATTTCTATTCATCTTAAATAAAATATTATCTATCTGATAATCTGAAATTTTACACATATATAAATTAGGTATTTTTTTATGACAAATTGGGTCTGGATCGTTATCACCTAGTCTTGAATATTTTTCAAAAAAATATAAGTGTAAAAATTTTATGATCCAAAATGAAAAGTATTTAAAAATAATTTTATTACTTATTATTTTCAATTTTAAGGTTTTAAGAAAATAATTAAAAATCCATGCAATTGAAGGATTTTTTAAATTTAATAAATCTTTTTCCAAAAGCTTATAAAAATTTTCATTATTATACAATATCGCACCACCTGAAATACTACTAACAAATTTTGATCTACCAAAACTTAATAATCTAAACTCATTATCTTTAATTTTATCTTTGTATAAATAACTAGATCCGTTAATAATTGCACAATCTTCAAGTAAAAAACATTTTTTTTCATTTAGGAATTTTTTTATTAAAAAAATTTCATCTGACAAAATTTGATAATGTGTAAAAATAACAGCTAAAGTTTTGTTATTAAAATTTTTTTGTATTGAGTGGCAGGAAATTACCAAATCTTTTTCCTCAATATCTACAAATACTGGCTTTCCTCCTGCTAAAATTACCATATTTACAACATCCCAAATAGTATATGGAGACATAATAACTTCATTTTTGTTGGGTTCTTTTTCAATTAAATTTTTAATGATTAAATAAATACCTATTCTCTCGTGATTAAGAATATTCGTAAAATTACATAAAAATTCTTTTTTGATTTTATCTTCTATTAATCCTTCATTTTTAGTAATTTTAAATTTTTTAAAAACTAAATCAAAAAATAGTCTTACAAAATTAAAACTACCATATAACATTTGCCTTGGCATTATATTTGAAATTTTGCATTTACTCATTTTCATCAAATTCCAAAAATGAAACAAAAAAAGAATTAAATATCAAAATAGAAAAAAAACAAAATATAAAATAAAAAATAATTGTATTAATTTCTTTGCTATAAAAAATATAAGATGATGAATAAATTTGATATATAGAAAAAAAAATGCCAGTTATTGATACTAAAAGAATTCTTTTTAAATTAAAAACTTTGTAAATATTATTTAAAAATGAAATATTTTCTGTTTCAAAACCTAAACTTACCGCTTTAGTCATAGAATAAATTCCTAAAATTAATATTTGCATTGATAAAATAAAAAAAATTGACGAAATTGTTATTTCTTTAAGAATTTTTAACTCATTAAATTTTTCAAAATCAATAATTAAAATATTATGAAAACCTAAAATAAAAAAAATCAATGATGGCATTAAATATACCCATCTGGGACAACATATTAATAAAAGCTTAAGTGTTTTTAGGCCGTCTGAAACAGTTTTTAAATGGCTAGAGGTATTTTTTCGTCCATCTTTATACAAAGTAATTGGTACTTCAGCTATTTTTAGTTGCTTACCATTAAATTTTAAAAGATGTTCTATGGCGAACTCCATTCCATTTGAATGGGGTATATTTTTATCAAAAGACGATTTTTTAAATGCTCTCATTCCACAGTAAACATCTTGAAATGGTGCATTATATAATTTTCTAACTAAAAAAGAAAAAAAAGGATTACCAAAATATCTGTGTGAAAAAGGCATTGCATTTTTTTTTATTTCTCCACCACCTGATGGAAACCTACACCCCTGAACTAAGTCGTAAGATTCTCTGAGCTTAAGTAAAAATTTTGGTATTTCTAAGAAATCATAACTATTATCTGCATCTGCCATAAGAATATATTTTCCAGAGCTATTTTTAATTCCTTTTTTTAATGCAGCACCATAACCCTTTATATTTTCCTGAGTTACTACCACTGGATAATTTTTGCAAATATTTATGGAATTATCTGTACAACCATTATCTACAACTATTATTTCGCCTTTAATTTTATGAAAATTAAATATTTTTAAAATTTTTTTTATACAAATTTCAATTGTATCCTCTTCATTCAAACAGGGTATTACGACAGACAATTCTATTAAACTGTTATTCATATATTTTATTTAATATAATTAGCATTAAACAAAATTAATTATCAAAATAAAGAAAATTTTATAAAAAAACATTTTAGCATCTATTTTATAAATTAATTTTTCTTTAATTTCATACTGTTCAATTTTTTGTCTATATCAGTAATTATATCATTGGAAATTGGACCTGGTATTTTTTGATTAACAAACGGCATTCCAAAACACTCAATATTTTTATCTAATTTTTTTAGATATTTAGATGCTTCCTCACCGTTAATTTTCATGTTGCAATAATGTATTGATGATCCAAAATTTTTTAACGTATTATTTGTTTTTTTTTCAATCAGTTTGTTTCCTTTGAGAATTAATTTATAATTTAATTTTTTTTTATAAAAAACCTGATCAATATAAATAGGAATAAAACAAAAAAATTTTAAAATTTTATTAAATGACTGAATTCCCAAAAAATGACCAATAGCTCTACAAAAAGAATATCTTACAGTATTAGTATTTTTTAAATAATTTGATTTTACAAATCTTACAAAATAATTGTGTTTAAATTCAGAAAACTCAATAATATCATTTTCTTTTATATATTTAGAGCGATAGAGCAAATCTATAAACTGCACAGTACCTAAGCAAAGAAAAAGTTTTTTTACCCTAAATATTTCCTTCTTTAAGTTTTTTAAATTAATTGCTTTTAAAAAAATTTTTTTTTTCTTAATAATTAAATTTTGAATAAAATAGTTTTGTACATTTTTTAAATAATCTTTTGAATTTATTATCTTTCCATTTGAGTTTTGTAATTGACAAATATTTTTATTATTAGATTCTGTTCCAGTCTTACAGAATGTTAAATTTTGAATTACAATTTTTTGTTTATTAATTAAATTTATTATTTTAGATGATATTGATGAAGTATTAATATGCCCTCCCCATACTCCTGAATTTCCTCCATTTACTAATCTATCGTGAAAAATACCTTTTTTTATAATAAAATTAACAGACCCAATAGATGATGAATAGTTAGAGAAAAATTTATTACAATTGAGATTTTTTCTTATGATTAAATTTTCATTTTTTAAATTATCAGAATTTAATACACTAAAGATCAAACTTTGATTTTTCATCATTTTTTTCAAAATCAAAGCTGAAAAACCTGATCCTATAATAACATTATTATAACTTTTATATATTTTTTTCTTTTTCAACATTAAAGCTTAAATATAAAAATACTAGACTTGAAATATAAACTGGTGAATATAGGAATTTATATCTATCATAAATCATGTAAGATACAAAATTATTTTCTAAATTTAAAAAAAACATAAAATACTCTATAGCATAAAGTATTGAGCAAAAAATAAGAGTAATTGAAAGCTTAAATTTTGTCTTGTTAATCTCAAATAATTTTAAATATATTAAAATAAAAATTGGATAAAATGATTGATAAAATATTCTAGAAAAATTATCTCCCTTAAATTTATCATACATTGTAATTATGATAAAACTTAATATCAAAGGATACAGGAGTATTAAATAATATTTTTTTAAAAATAAAATTATTTTTTTATTAAACAAACATAGTAAAAATGGTAATAATATCTGAATATTGTTTTCTGAAATAAAAGAGACAAAATACTTCGGAATACTAATTATTCTTTCGCTTAACCAATAATAAATTAAACCATATATAGAATTTTCATTTTCGGAATATGCTTCATAATTTATACCTGCAAATTTATGAAAAAAATAAAAAAGTGCAAATATTACTAATAAAATTAAAATATTTTTGTAATAGTTTTTTTCATTTGAAATTTTGTAAAGATAACAGGCACCTATTAAGATAATTAAATAATGTTTGTTTAAAATACCTAATATTGACCAAAAAAATAAATTAATACCTTTTTCATTAATTAAAGATGTAATTAAATTTATAATTATTAAAAATGACAATAAATCTAATAACTGATAGGGATTAAAGAAACCATATAACAAAACCCAATTCGAAAAATTCAACAAACTAACAAAAAGAAACGAGTTTAATGAGTTTGTTTTATTTTTGAAAAATACAAAAAGCTGAATATTAATTATTGTAAAAATAATAACATTCAGAATTTTAAAACTGTAAAATAGACTTAAATTTGTGAATTCAGTTATTGTGTATACTAATAAAGGAGCGAGAATTCTTGATGAATAATATGGATTTAAATCAAAAAATAGCAAAGGATTTTTTGAAATTTCAATATAATACCTTGCATCTTGCTCATTTACTATGTCTAAATCAAATTGATAAATTCTTTCAGATATAAAGAAAATTATAATCGATATAGAAATAAATATAATATAATAAAATTTATTTGATAAATTAAGGTAATCTTCAAAAAATTTCATAATTTATAATTTTAAGTAAGTTTTGATTTGATGATTGTCAGAATTAAAATAATTTATTTTTGGCTTTAATTTTTCATAATTTTTTTGATTTATTTTCTGTAAAATTTTATTTAACGAACCTTCGTTGGGATTAAAAATATAACCGTTAACTCCATTTTTAACAATTTCACTAACTCCACAATTTTTTGAAACCAAAACTGGGGTATTAAAATATAAAGCTTCTTCAACTACAAGACCCCATGCTTCTTTAAGGCTGGGTAATATTAAAAAACAGTATTTTTTAAAAACTTTACTTAAGTCTCTGTTTTTAACACTTTTTAAACATTTTATATTTTTTATATTAACTATTTTTTTAACTATCTGACTTTTAAGTGGTCCATAACCAATAAGATCTAATTCAAAATTAGGATGCTTTTTAAAAAAATCGATTAACCATAAAATATTTTTTTCTTCCTGATCAAATCTGCCAATATAAACAATTTTTTTATTATATTTTTTTATGTAGAAGTTTCTTGATTTTATATTTTTATTTATTATGCCAACTCCTTTAGATTTCAAAATATTTTTGTTAAAGTTTAAAAATTTTAAGAGTTTTTGCTGTGATTTTCCACAAACTACACAAGTATGAATAAAATAAAGAAAAATTTTTTTTAGAAAAATTTTAAAGAAGTTTTTATTTGTATAATTGAGATTCGTTTCCAAAATTAAAATTTTTTTTCTAAATGGAAAAAAAAGACAAATCCAATATTCTATTTCATTCCATCCTGTCAAAATAATTTTTTTTTCTTCTTTATTTTTTAATAGATAAAGAATAATGGATATACAACTAAAAAATTTATTTCTACTTTCATAATTACCTTGATAAGAAAAATAATTTTCAAATTTAAGTAATAAAGTTGAAAAATTATTATTTCTAAATTTGGATTTCTTTCCTAAAAAAAAAACTTTAATTTTTGTTTTTTTTGAAATCTTGTTATAAAGGTTAATTTTATAAAATGAGGGCAGATTTGTAATAAATATCATTTATTTAAAATTTTTTTTAAAATTTGTTTGGTAAGATCCCACAAGTAAATCAAATATAAAACTGTATTTGATACGTTAGTATTTTTCCTCTTTATATGATAGTATTCCTTAAGTATTTTAAACTCTTTATTTGTTCCATGACCATCATCTCTCCATATTGCAACAATTTGATTTTTAAAATAAAGTTTTGGAAAATTTGAGTACATTCTTAATAAATGATCATAATCCATCCCATATTTAACATTTAGATCAAATCCACCATATGATTCAAATAAATTTTTATGAGTAAATAATCCTTGATGTGGCAAAGTTAATTTTCTTAAAAGAGATCTTTTATTAAAATTTTTGATATAAGGACTTGTGAATAAAACATTGTCAGTTTCAGAAACTCTTTGAATACGACCACAGACCAAACCATAATCTTTATAACTTATATCTTTAAATAAATTATAAACAGAATTTTCATCTAAAAAACCATCTCCATCACCTTGAAAATTTATAAAATCTCCACTAGCAATTTTAAGTCCCTTATTAAAAGCATCACTTATATTTTTATCATTACCTGACTGCCAATAATGTATATAATTATCATATTTCTTTATAATATTAAGTGTTTGATCGGTGGAGCCTCCATCTATGATAATATATTCTATTTCTATCATTTGCTGGTTGATTATTTTATTGATTGTTTTCTCTAAAAATTTATCCCCATTCTTTACAGCAGTAATAATACTTATTTTTGGTAAATTATTTTTCATAAGATAAAATTATTTTATA
>MDTE01148255.1_pt1 | contig 19692 bp, 11 predicted proteins | sample 811231 | NCBI WGS metagenome assembly MDTE01 (sample SAMN05326651, study PRJNA326480) | marine metagenome | isolation source: seawater | place: Indian Ocean: Red Sea | collected 2010 | reverse complement strand
TTTGTGGCGGAAGCGCAATACACCGTGGGCAGCGCTGCCGGCTTCGAGTCGCACTAACAGCGCCACACGACGACGCCACGTGGGTACAATGCGCCTACCAGACGTGGCGGTACCGTTGTGGGTGTACCGGTCGTTACGTTTTGGAATCTACGCCAACGCGGGAAAGATCCATGAGGAGTACCGTTCGGCATGCCGCCGTTTGTTTGGTTCTGGCAATGGCCTGCACGGCCACGTCAACGAGCTGGGGCGCGGGGTTTCCCGGCACTCGGTCAGAGTGGCACGGGTACCAACAATACGACTTCGAGGTAGTAGGGGGTGTCGCTTGTCGGGTGGTTACTCCTCGCCACGTTGCGGAGGGCCGGCCCTGGATTTGGCGGGCACGGTTCTGGGGCCATGAACCACAGACCGAGCTGGCGCTGTTGGCGGAGGGGTTTCATGTCGCTTACTGCGACGTGGCCGGATTGTGGGGCAATGGGGAAGCGGTCTGGCGGTGGTCGCAACTTTATGAGTATCTGACAGCAGAACACGCTTTCTCGCCACGTCCGGCCCTGTTGGGAATGAGTCGGGGCGGACTGATCATTTATGCCTGGGCGCTGAAGTATCCGGCGCGTTTGTCGTGTATCTATGGTGACGCGCCTGTGATGGGTTTGCGACCCTACGTCGCCGGCCGTGACGAGGGTGATCCGGAGCTGGAGAAAGTGTCCGATTGGATGACGGCTCACGGTCTGACGCTACGCCTGGCGAAGCGATCCGGTCACGATGCCCTGTTCCGCGTCGCAACTCTGGCGGCCCATCGCATCCCGATCCTGCACGTGTGTGGTGACGCAGACGAGAGTGTGCCCTTCGCAACACACACCGCCGAGTTTGCCCGCCGCTATCGCGATCTGGGCGGGTCGATGCAGGTGATCGTCAAAAAGGGTGGCAAGCATCATCCCCACAGCTTACGCGATCCGACCCGTATTGTGTCGTTCATTCGGGACCAGCAAACCCGCGTGGCTGCAGAGATCACACATGGGCCTTTTGTCGGCCATGTGACGGACAGCACCGCAACGTTGTGGGCCCGATTGGCAGCGGCTGGACGTGGTTCCTTGGTGGCGACACCGGTTGGGGGTGGTCGGGCGGTTTCCTCGGAACACGAGGTAACTGCCGAGACCGATCGTTGCGGGCATTGGGTACTGCAGGGGCTTCAGCCCGGGACGCGCTACAGCTACCAGTTCACGGTCGCTGGGAAGAAGTGCCTGGCGGGACGTGGCTTCTCTTTTCGAACGGAGCCGCGGGTGCAGAGACACGAAACCCGACTGGCTTTTGCCTCCTGCGCGCGTGAGGACGAGGGGTCAGCTAGGGTCTGGCGACGGATGTTGCACGCGGACCCGCAGGCGATCGTCCTGCTGGGGGATACCCCGTATATCGACAGTACGCAGTTGGCAGAACAGCGATCGCGCTATCGCGAGTTCGCCGCAGTACCTTCCTTCCGCCAATTGGTTGCCGGCCGCCGTTTCTATGCGACCTGGGATGACCATGATTTCGGACGCAATGATACGGATGGGAACCTGCCGGGGAAATCCAATGCGCGACGCGCGTTTGGTGAATACCGAGCGAACGCCTCGTACGGCAACGGGAAGCATGGGATCTACAGCCGTTTTCGTTTTGGCGGTGTGGAAGTGTTCCTGCTAGATACCCGTTACTTTGCCGGCACCGAGCCCTCGCCCTTTGACCCGGAGAAGCGATCGCTGTTGGGAGCGGGACAATGGAAGTGGCTGGGCAGAGGGTTGCGGGACTCGACGGCGCGTTTCAAGATCCTGGCGTGCGGGATGATCTGGAATGAGGCAGTTCGGCCCGGAAAACGGGATCATTGGGGTTCGTATCCTCACGAAAGGGACGCGCTTTTCCGTTTTCTGGGGCGGGAGCGGATTTCGGGTGTCGTCCTGATTGGCGGCGACGTGCACCGGTCGCGTGTGGTGCGACACGATACGCGGGATACTGCGGGATACCCGGTTATCGAGTTGATTACTTCGCCCGTCCATTCTGGCGTGATTGGCAACGCCAATGCGCCGCACCCTGGGTTGGTAGCAGATTTTGGCAAGCCGCACACGTTTCTGCTGATTCGCGCGAGTGCCGGCGTCGCCTATCGGGCCTTGCAGATCGAGTTTGTCGGCCAGGACGGGCAGCCTTTCCATAAACTTGAACTCACGGAATCCGCCCTGCGAATGCCTGAGTAGGTCGCTGGGGTCGTGCGCCGCCGGGGAGGCCTTGCGGCAAGATCACGGGGTGTCAGTTCAGGTATCTGTCCACCGCGTTCCAGTTTCCAACGCTGTCGGTTTTGAGTTCGGTGCGGCGACACCACGGCCCGACGCAGATGGAGAGGTGATGGTTGGAAAAGCCCAAAAAGCGGCGGTCACCGCCATTCAGGGAAATTGTCCAGCAAGCTTTCGTATAGCGGCGAAGTGGTGCCGCGATTCTTATGGAAGGCGATGATGCGTCGCTGTTGGCCGCTCGGTAGCCGCGCGACCGCGGTCGCGACCTCAGCGAGGTTCTGGATGCGGTCTTGCGACAAGGTGATCCGCTGTCCCGTCGGAGCGACCGACAACGAGATGTGGTGTCGTCGCGTCCGGAGACTTCGCCAATCACCAACGAAGGTCTTTTGTTCGCCGAGAAAGTTCTCGTACTCTACCGAGATTGGGTACTTGCTCGGATCGAATGGCATCGGATTGCGCGGCGCCCTGTGGGTCCGCACGCTATCCGCGCCCGAACCCAACTCTCCCGCTGGGGGAGCGTTGAACAAATTCCTCAACAGGTCAAATAGGCCCATCGTTAACCGCGCCTCCTGTAACCACCGCGTATGGGGGAAAGCTCCGTAAACGACACCATCATGCTTGCATTGATGGTGAGTTCCATAACACCCCTATACAGGTCGTCCCTCTCTCTCACCAGGTTGATTTGACGACTGCTTCGGGGCTCTGAGAGAAAACCGCAGCCTCTGTGGACTCCGGTCTGGCAGCTCTCGCCCCATACCGCGGCTTGGATTGATGTGATTTCCAGACAAAAAACGTTGATTCGATATGGCCGTGTCGTATCAGACGGCGGCGATGGACTAGTGAGGGAAGCCCCATCTTTCGCAGTTCAGAATAGGGCAGTTTCCTGAAATAAAATTTCTTGTGGCCGCCCTGAAAGGCGCGGCTAAGAACCTCTTCGGCCAGCCATTGATCGAGTTGTCGAAGTTGTTGCTCGTCGGTGATATGGCGGAGATAATAGTCAATGATGGCCACATTGCGAATGCCGTTTGACAAGACTTGCTGCGCAATTTGGATTGCCAGTTGGGCGCGCGACCGCGGGCTCTGACGGAGTTGAAACTTGCGTTCCCGACGACGAAATGCGAACCGGAAGAGATTGCGGATCTTGCGGAATTTGTCTCGCGAGAGACCGATTGAGCCGTCTTCACGAAATTGCAAGCCGAGGTGACGAAATCCGCCACCGATTCCCTTGCCGGAGACGTTTGCCCGCCCGAGTACCGATTCGGTTTCGTGCTTCTGGTTACTGGTCAACTTGAGGGCGCCCATCTCGTCAGCGAAAACACGCCGCGCACTGCAGAGGCCCGCTTCGCCGGCTGAGATAACCAGCAGGTCATCTGCATAACGAAAAAAGGTGATTCCTGGTATCGCTTCCAGGCGCCGGTCCAGGTCAAGCAAGTACAAGTTGGCCAGCAGGCAGGCAGACGCGGTGCCGAAAGGGACGCCGCGTTTCGCTGTACGCAACTCCCCCTGATCGTGATAACTGAAGCGGACACATTGGGACAACAGCTGAAACAAATAATCACCCGGTTCCACAAGGGTCCGCAATCTGTCGATTAGAATCGTGTGATCTATGGAAGGAAAAAAATTGGAGATGTCCCGTTTCATGACATGGAAGGGTTTAGGGATCCGGCGGAGTGCCTGAGCAATTGCCTGTTGGCAGCGGTCGACGCCGTACCCTCTCCACCGATAGGCGTAACACGACGTGGAAAGCTGGCTGTCAAGCTTCCGGTTGAGGGTCCGGTACAGCAGGAGGCTGACCAGACGTTCTTCCCAGGGGTAGATATAGAGTGTGCGCTGCTTCCCATTGAAATTTCGATGGTGGGCACGGCCAGGGCGGAACGAAAAGGTCCGGGCTGACAAGGCACGGTGGATGTGATGAAGATTCTGTAAGCCACGTTTGGCAAAGTCGAAGAGCGTTTTCTCGTCACTCGACGTAGAGCGCGCTTTCACGGGGTTGAAGAGCGGCTTGGTATAGAGCCGCACGGCCGATTTGTAGAGCTCCACTTCGGTGTAGAGTGAGCCCCAGGTGAGTTTCCGGGGCTTTTCCATTCGGCTGGCTTCCGTGCGGTGCGTGGACCTGTTGCTACCTGAGAATACCGGCTGCGGGCAGCGAGGGCAAATCGACCGCTGGGTGTTGTGATCGCGGGGGCAGGGCACGTCGCCGGCGGTACGTGTCAGGAATCCTGAATCCATCCCCAGACCAGGTTATCCCGTTCTTCGCCCGCTGCCAGGTATTCCTTTTTCAATTGCGACAGGTGGTCCCCTGGATAGTCCGCCAGCGGCTTGCCATCGGTGCCGAGCTCGATGCCGTATTGCCCGGCGGCGTTGATACCGAAAATCGCATTCTTGGTGGGTCCGTCGGCGGGCCCAAGCGGCTCGAGCTGAAGCTGATCCTGCAAATCGTTCGGCAGCTCGATGCGGCGAAAAGCTTCAATTTGCCATTGAGGCGAACCGAACCAGATCGAGTCGGTACCCCAGAGCACGTGGTCGGCGCCGAGTCCCGCAACAAGCCGCGCGACCATGACCGCTGCCAGGCGTGGGTGGGTAATCGCCAGTGCGCCAAAGGAAAGTCCAATGTCGGCATAGACGTTGGTGACGCCATACCGCGCGGGTATTTCGGCGAGGTCGTCGATCCAGGGAATCCTGCCTGTCGCTTCGAATTCATGGTTGACCGCAGCGGCATCGGTCCACATTTTGAGGCCCGCATGGTAAATATGGAAATTCAGGTCTGGCCAGGCCTGGGCGGCTCCGCCCACATCGTCGACGGTCGCGTATTCCCAGTTGGGGATCTGCTGGTAATCCATGGGGAGAACCCCCTTGTGGATGCAGATATTCGGTATTCCCAAATCCCGCGCACGTTGCAGAGTGGGCCAAGTCACCTCCGGATCGTCGAGGCGCCAGGGCGCATCGAAACTCGGAGTCTCACCCAGCACGTCGCCAATCGTATAGCCTTTCCAGGCGTCGACTTTGAGTTCCCTGGCGGCCGGTTCCATCGCTTCCAGATAACCTGGCACCGAGGGCCAAATCACACCGTGCGCAAACATCCTTCGCGTTCCGGCAAGCTGGTTAACGCGATCCCGCGTGGCCGTAATCTGTCGATCGTCGAGGAGCGTCTTCTCCGGGTCGACGGACGGTGAGGTACTCAACAAGGCCAAGGTGGTGTCGCTGTCAAAAAACATGTCTTTGAGATAGTAGTCGAATTTGTAGTACTTAAGGTCGAGCTGTTGCTCGACTAGGCTGGGATTAAAGGGGACGCCAGCCTGGTTGTTTCCTCGGGCCGCATCACGCAACCACAGTTGGCCTTCCCAGGTATAGTCGTCGTGGACGTGGTGGGTATGCACGTCAAAAATGAACTGGTCGCACGTGCGGGCGTGTTGTTCATCTGCCGCAGCCAGGTCCTCTGCCTCCGCGGTGCCGACATCAAACAGGTTGCCATGCACTCGGTTCATCGCCATGAATGCGGCGGCCATTCCGCAGCGGCTACGGAGAAACTGATGGACCGGGAGGCCGATACGCCGCGCCTGTGGCTGGGCCTGTTCCTGGATTAGCTGTTCCACCTCCATTTGCTGGGGAGTCTGGCGTGGCGGGTAGCACTCGCCACTCGATACGACCTGCGTGGGGATCGGTGTTTCCACTGCCTTCAAATATCCGCGCCGAAGCCGACGCTGTTGTTGGGCTGTCAACCAATCGGACATCGGCCACCCTTTTCGCAGCGTGTGAAGATGATGTGCGTGTCGCGTCGGGACTCACCTTAGCCGATGGGATCCCGTCTGCCTACGACCACGTTGCGTCGTGGGGCGGAGTCTGGAAGCAGCGTGTGAAAACGAACCCGAGTGATTTTCGCTGGGCCGGCCATCGGTGTTTGCGTTAAACTATTCTCTCTGATGGTGATTTCGACTCTACGTGTGCTTCTTCCGTTGGGTTACTTATGAACGGCAGGTACTCTGGCGCTTCCCGGGTGTGGACATGGTGGCTGCTGTGCGGGTTTCCGATCGTTCTGGTGGCCGACGAGCAGCAGAATCTGGAGTTGTTTGAAACGCGGATTCGACCGGTGCTGGTGGAGAGATGTTTCCAGTGCCACAGTCAGCGCAGCGATCCGCCCAAGGGCAACCTCAGGCTTGACTCGCCAGCCGGTTGGCGAATGGGAGGCGATTCGGGTCCCGCCGTCGTCCCGGGGCTTCCTGAGAAGAGTCTGCTTATTTCCGCCTTACGGTATGACGCTTTCAAAATGCCGCCCGACGGCCGGTTGTCGGCTACGGTGCTGGAAGATTTCTCCCACTGGATTAAGGCCGGCGCTCCGGCGCCCGCGGATTTTGGCGCAGAGGTCTCAAACGCGGCGGAGGGAACGTCGATCGACTGGGATACGGCACGTGATTTCTGGGCATTTCGGCCATTGCAGGAAACGCTCCCGCCAGCGACGTACTTGCCCGAAACAGGAAACGGGATCGACTATTACCTCCAGCAGCAGCGGCAGGACGCGAACGTGTCGGCGGGCGCCAAGGCGGGCCGCCGGCAGTTGATTCGGCGTTTGGCGTTTGGTTTGCACGGTCTGCCACCGACCCCGGGCCAGATCGCAGCCTTTCTCTCCGACACCTCCCCACAGGCGTATCACAAGCTGGTTGAACGTCTACTGGCAGCGCCCCAGTACGGCGAACACTGGGGACGAAAATGGCTGGATGTCGTTCGGTATGCCGACTCCAACGGTGCCGATGAGAACAAGCCATATCCGCTGGCGTTTCGGTACCGGAATTATGTGATTGACGCGTTCAACGAGGATCGACCGTTTGACGAATTCCTGCGGGAACAGATCGCGGGTGATTTATTGCCAGACAATGGGGATATGGCGTTGCGAAACCAGCACGTCACAGCGACGGCGTTTCTGGCATTAGGAATCAAGATCGCGGCGGAACAAGATCAGGAGAAAAAGCGAGCGGATATTATCGACGAACAAATTGACGTGATCAGTCGCGCAATGCTTGGCTTGACCGTTGCCTGCGCGCGATGCCATGACCATAAATTTGATCCGATCCCTACAGCGGACTACTACGCGCTGGCAGGCATCCTGCGCAGCAGCAGTCTGGAAACGCGGACGTTGACCGATCCACGGCGGCCCCAATTGGATCTGGAAATGGCGGAGTTGGAGCGGCGACTGGAGGTCGTCCGCGGTCGCGCCGAAGAACGGATTGCGAACGGCGCCCGCAAGTCGATTGGAAGTTATTTGCTGCATAGCCGCGGCGTGGCGATGTGGCGCGAGAATACCCAGACATCCAGGCGGCGTGGGGTGTTGAGTAGTCTACTGACGCCGCCGTACCTGGCGGTTGCCGATTTGCAGAACACGGGATCTGGCGGAACGCAGACGTTGACGCGGCAGGCGGAAGCGTTTGATCGAGGGAACGCAGAGGCCGACCACGAATCGTACGGCAAGGGGATCGGAATAATCTCCGACGCTGGCTCCGGCGGGACAGTCTGGGTGGAATATGACGTCGATGTTCCCGCGGAAGGTGCTTACCAGCTCGAATTCCGTTATGCGGCGGCGTCCGCGCGACCTGGACGGTTGTTGATCAATGGTGAGCTGGTGAATGAACGCAGCATGGGGGAAACGACAGGCAGCTGGCTACCCGACACCCAACGCTGGTTCGTTGAGGGGCGTTACCCATTTCGAGCAGGGATGAACGTCGTGCGCTTTGAGGTCGACGGCGTGATGTCCCATCTTGATCGGTGGCTGTTGGCTCGAGTCGATCCGTCACCTTTGCCGGCCGTGGAAGCGGAGGACTTTGCACGCGGAAACGTGAAGGCTTTTGAGTCCGGCGAGACAACGTATGTGTCGGACCCGCCGACTGGCCAGGGGCGCTATTTCGTCGAGTACGACGTGGTCGCTGACGCGCCTGGTCCGCATACTCTGATGGTCCGTTATGCTGCCGCAGAAGCACGCCCCATGATCCTTTCGCTGGACGGTACCAAACTTACAGACAAGGCACTCAGCGGGGTCACTGGAGGCTGGGGCTTTGACTCTCAGCGTTGGCATCTGGAGACCACGGTCAACCTGGATGCTGGGCGCCACACGATCCGTTTCGAGCGCAGTGGCGCGGTGTCGCACATCGACCAATGGGCGCTGCTGCGTCCGGCCAGGAAGCGGGCGGGCGTGGTCGAACCGGAAGTCCTGGCGAAGGAACATAAATTGGACCACGGGGCACTTGAGCAATGGACCGATTTCCTCCAGAGCGCCGCGCTGGCTGACCCGTTCTTCGCGTTGTGGAATTGGGTTGGGCGGAGCGGCGTGCCGTGGGCTGAGCGGTTGGAGGAGTGGCAAACCACCAGCCGGCCCTCTGAGGCCCTGGTCGCTCGACTCAATGCGGTAAGGCCCGCGACGGATCGCGAATTGGTGCGGCTGATGGCAACCGTGCTGAGTGAGGTGTCCGGGATGGAGCCATCTTCAGACTGGAAAGTCCGGGTCAACAAGTTGCTGGAAAGCCCACTGGGACCGTGGCAACCGCGGCGCCGGCCACTGGAGCAGTACAATTCGGCGGAACGCAGGGCAGCGCGACAGCTTCAAGCCAAGGTGTCGGCGTTGGCAAACGAGGCGGCCAAACTTCCGAGAATAGAAGTAATGGCGGTGTCGGAAGGTGAACCGTCCGATCAGCCGATCTTCATTCGTGGGAATCATTTGCAACACGGCCCGGCAGTCCCACGCCGGTTTCTTAGTCTGATCGATGGGATCGAACAGGATGCGTATCCCGAGACGCAGAGCGGACGTCTGCAATTGGCGCAATCGATTACCAGTTCCCGTAATCCGCTCACGGCTCGAGTCCTGGCGAATCGTGTCTGGCGCGGACACTTTGGCAGGGCACTCGTCTCTTCCACAGAGAATTTTGGCCATTCCGGTGAACTCCCGACTCACCCGCTGTTGCTTGACCACCTGGCCACGAAGTTGGTCCAGTTTCGCTGGTCGCTGAAAGCGTTGCATCGGTATATCGTGCAGTCGAACGCGTACCGCATGACGTCCGTCTATCACGCGGGCAATGCGCGTCGTGACCCAGGCAACAAGTGGTATTGGCGTTATGAGCCGCAGCGGCTTTCCGCGGAGTCAATCCGTGACACGCTGTTGTATGTGTCGGGGAGGCTGGATTTGGCGGTGGGCGGTGCCGCGGTAGAAGGGGTGAAATCGCAGGATCCGTCGCCAGCGGACCTGCAGAAGAACCGGGATGTTTACGAAGGCAGCCCACGCCGGTCCGTTTACCTGCCTGTCGTGCGTACCAATGTCTATAAGTTCTTCACGCTATTCGACTTTCCCAACCCCGCTGCCCCCACGGGGAATCGGTCGACCACGACGATCCCCACGCAGGCGCTCTTTCTGATGAATAATCCGTGGGTGCAAGGGCTGGCGGATGACATAGCTGCAAACATGGGTCGAGTCCATCGGCAGCCAGGAATGCGGTGCCGCTTGCTGTTCGAAACGCTCTTTGGTCGGATGCCGATGCCGGAGGAAGTGCAGGAGTCATTGACGCTGGTTGCGGCGGTTCGGGGTGAGGATTCGGCCGCTGCTGATCCACTATCCGGCTGGAAGACACTGGTCCATACATTACTTCTGTCGAGTGAGTTCATTTATGTCCATTGACGCGCCATTGATCTCCAAGAGTGCGACAGCCGCACGTCAGGTAGCGCCGCTGGCGCACCCGAGTGCCGTTTCAAGAAGGAATCTTCTACAGTCGTGGTGCGTCGGGTTCGGTGGCCTTGCATTGTCCCACCTGCTCGACGGTGCCGGTCCGGTTCGTGCGGAATTGAAGGGCCCCCTGGCCCCGAAGGATCCGCATTTCGCACCCCGCGCCAAACGTGTGATCTTTCTCTTTATGCACGGGGGTCCCTCGCACGTCGACCTGTTTGATCCAAAACCAATGCTGCAAAAACACGATGGAAAACAGCCGTCGTTTCCACGGACCCGTGTCACGTTTGCCAAACGTGGGAATCTGCTCGCATCGCCATGGAAATTCCGGCCGACCGGCAAGAGTGGCATTCCCATGAGTGAATTATGGCAGCATCTTCCCGACGTCGCGGACGAGCTCTGCATGATGCACAGTTTATGTGACCAGAATGTTGCGCATGGCGGAGCCTGCATGAAACTCTCCACAGGGAGCGACTCGCTATTGCGCCCCAGTATGGGGAGTTGGGTAAGTTACGGTCTCGGGACAGAGAATCAGAATCTTCCCAGCTTCATTACGCTTTGTCCGACGAGCCTGCACGGTGGCGTGGACAATTTTGGCACGGCATTCCTGCCGTCCATCCACCAAGGTGTCCCGCTCGGTACACCGGGCTACCCGAACTCGTTGATTAAGGATGCCCGTTTTGAATACCTGGAAAATTCCTTTCGTGGCAGAGTGGGGCAGCGGCGGCAGCTGGACTTCCTGAGGAGAATGAACACGCGGTATTTGAAATTGACGGGCCCGAGCTCAGATCTGGAAGCACGGATTGCTAGTTTCGAAATGGCGTTTCGTATGCAGCAGGCGGCGCCGGATGCGGTCGATCTGAGCGATGAATCCGCGGCCACCCGCGCGTTGTATGGCATGGATGAAGATGCCACGCGCAATTTTGGCCAGATGTGTTTGTTGGCGCGGCGGTTTGCCGAACGCGATGTGCGGTTTATCCAGGTAAGCCACGCGCACAGCCTGCCTTTCAACAATGAACAATGGGACCAGCATTCCCATATCAAGCGAGGGCATGAGATCAATGTTCGCCAAATCGACAAACCGATTGCTGGCCTGATCAAGGATCTGCGTCAGCGTGGGCTGTTGGAGGATACACTTGTGCTCTGGGGGGGAGAATTTGGCCGTACGCCAACGGCGCAGCAAGGAAAACCCGAGACAATCGGACGCGACCACCACCCGGATGGATTCACGATGTGGATGGCGGGTGGAGGTGTCAAAGGTGGGTACCGTTACGGCAAGACGGACGAGTTTGGCTATTACGCGGTCGAGGATCGGATGACCATACATGATCTGCACGCGACCCTCCTGCACACGCTGGGATTGGATCATGAAAAGTTGACGTACCAGTATGCGGGCCGAGAGTTTCGTCTCACCGACGTGCACGGTCAAGTGGCCACGGATCTGTTTGCGTGAAACCTGACTGGAACAGGAAAAATAGAGGACGGGTGATGGCAAAATACAGCACACGGAGCGTTTTCTGGTGGGTGACGTTGGGTGCCGTCGTGCTGCTGGAAAGCGCGCCGATGGCGGCGGAACAGGCAACAGGTGTGCCTGCCCAGCCGGTGGCGTTCCAACACGCCGGCGTGACGGAGGTGTGGCGACGTTATGCGACACGATTGACGTTTGGGACAGGGCAGACCCTGGCGGTGCTGGATGACGGGTGCACCCTTTCTCGGCCGGAATGGTCGACACCGGTTGCCGGGCGGTCAAAGGTGTTGGTCAGTTATGACAGCGTTGATGGCGACAACAACCCGCAACACGAGGGGAAAGGGTATCACGGCACGACCGTTGGTATCCCGTCTTCTCTGAATTATCGAGGTACCTGGGGCGTTGCCTGGAATAACCAATTGGCAATTGTCCGGGCGCTCGAATGCTGTCACTGTTCAATTCAGGACAGCACGACGCTGGCCGCCGGCCTGCAATGGGTGCTGGACAATCACCAGCGTTATCGAATCACCACCGTTAACTTGGCGCCGGTCGACGATCAACCGCACGCCATGCCGGTGGGAACTGAAATTGACGCGAAATTGAAAGCGCTGCGACAACTTGGCATTTGGGTAAGTGCGCCTACCGGCAATCATGCCTATACCGCGGGGATCTCCTGGCCTGCCTGTCAGCCGAATTGTTACGCCATTGGCGCGGTCAAACCAGGCCGTGATGAAGTCTATCTAGACCGGGGCGAAAACGTCGATTTGGTGGTTCCCGCTGCGGCGACATCCTCATCGAACGCCATTGTTTGTGGCGCGGCGATGGTGTTGCGCGAGGCGATTGAACAGTCAGGTTATCGATGGCGCCAAGATGCTGCAAATCTGGCAGACGCGATGCTCCAGATATTCCAGCGAACTGGTGTCTCGGTAGAGGATGCCGCTTCCGGACAGAGCTACCAACGGCTTAACCTGGCGGCCGCGGTGGCGTATGTGTTCGCACAGGAAACTGTCCGTTTCGACGACCACTTGATTGCCGACGGGTACGGCTACACTTTTGGGCTGGCAGCTGCAGACCTGGATGGCGATGGTGATCTCGACATTACAAATGCGGACATCAGGGATAAGAGCCACTCTAGCCTGTATTGGTTTGAGAATGATGGGGAGGGCCATTTTGAGCGCCATCTGATCTGGGGTGACGAACCAGGCTGGTTTGAGAGGCATGCGGTCGGCGACATCAACCAGGACGGGCGTCCTGATGTGGTCATCGTCAACAATCAGGCTGGAGAGATCGTCTGGTTCAAGAACCCTGGAAAACGGATCAGGGAAGCCTGGCATCGGCATGTGGTGACGCTCGGCCAAGCGCACGCCTATGATGTCACCCTGGCAGACTTTGATGGGGATGGTGACCTAGATGCGGCGTCTTCCGGATACACGAGTAACGAGGTGTGCTGGTACCAGAACCCCGGCGCGGAGCGAAGCGAGTGGGTCCGCCTGGTGATTGACCGCAGGATGCTGGAAGCACGTACCATCTCTGCTGGGGACGTTGATGGGGATGGGCGGATCGATCTGTTGGCAACTGCGGTAGGCATCCGTAATCGGCCGCCAGAAGGGGGGAACGACTCGCAGGTCGCCTGGTATCGGAATACTGCCCGCGCTGGCAAAGTGACCTGGGAAAAGCAAATGATCGACCGCAACGGTCGAGCAGCCGTGCACGGTCATCTCCACGATCTGGACGGCGACGGTGACCTGGACGTGGTGATGGCACAGGGTATGCGCGTCGATGTTGCCCCCGATACGGCCAGGCACCAGGTTGTCTGGTATGAACAACGAAACGCTGTGCGCGGCGCAGCGCAATGGCGGCGGCACGTTGTGGCGGAGCTCCCTTATGCATTTGAGGCGGTTGCCTCCGATCTCGACGGGGATGGCGACCAGGACGTCGTGGCGACGGCCTGGTCGAAAGGTGACCGCGTGATGTGGTTTGAGAATCCTGGCGACTCTCGAGGACCTTGGATACCACATACGCTACGCATCCAGTTTCGCGCTGCGAATCAGGTCATTGTGGCCGATTTCAATGGCGATGGGCGGCCGGATGTGGCGGCGACAGCGGACGATGGCTCACGACGGGTCAAAGGCTCGTTGGAATTGCGCTGGTGGCGGAACGGTGGTAGCGGCGAGCCGGCGCCGTGAGCCGGCGAGTGCAATGTCCTCCTGGGCGGACTGATTCAGAACAGCCCGGAGACCACCTCGCCTTCGCAGAGCTGATGGGGACGTCCTAGTGTGTCGTAAATGGTCTGTTTGGGATTGATTCCGAAAGCGTCATAAATCGTTGCTGCCAGGTCGCCCGGATGGACCGGGGATGACTCAGGATACCAGCCGTCTTTGTCACTGGCTCCAAAGTAACTCCCGGGAGTGACCCCCGCTCCGGCCAGGACGATTGAATAACAGTAAGGGTGGTGGTCGCGCCCGGTCTGGTTGGAAGTGTTATTCGACTGCGTGTACCCGATGCGGGGTGTTCGCCCAAACTCCCCCATCCAGATCACCAGGGTTTCGTCGAGCATCCCTCGCTGGTCCATGTCCTCCAGCAGGGCCGAGAGGCTTTGGTCGGCCGGCGGCAGGAGATCATTCTTCAGTTTGGGAAAATTTTCGGTATGCGTATCCCAACTCAAGCCTTCAATACGTTTCACCGGCGAGTAGACTACGACGAAAGGTACCCCTGCACCTATCAGACGTCGGCCAAGGAGAGTGGACTGCCCCACGACGTTCATCCCGTAACGGTCGCGTGTCGCCGTGTCTTCGACGGCAAGGTCAAAGGCGCTGCGTGACCGTGGCGTATTCAACATGGAGAGCGCACGCCGGTAGTAGACATTCAGCCGGGCAGAGTCGCGGGTGCTCGACAAGGTGGTTTGATGCGTGTTGTAATCCTGCTGTAGCCGCCGCCGAGCGGCGAGCCGACGTGCATTGATCCCATCCCGCTGCTGCAGCTCGTCAATCTGGTAGCCCGGCTGGCTGGGATCCTTCTCGACCAGGAAGGGGTCATAACGACTACCCAGAAGTCCCGCGTTCTGGCCGGGCGTCTGCGCGGGACCGTTAAAGAGCAGGAAAGGTAATGACACGAATGAAGGCAAGCCGGTAACGGCTGGCCGATACATGGAAACGACAGAACCGAAATTGGGATAATCATCTGGTGTCGCTGGAGTCTGGCTCGATACCGCTTTCGATTCCCCCACGTCACGGCCGGATAAGGCGCAATAGCAAGCCGGGTTATGGCAGAGCATGCGGTGGTACATCGAACGCACTACGCAAACTTTGTCCATTTGTTGTGCGAGCATAGGCAGATGTTCGCAGACCGGCATGCCGGGCACTTTCGAGGCGATAGCGCTAAATTCGCCCCGCACATTCACAGGGCCCTGAGGTCGCATGTCGATCGTATCGATTTGGCTGACACCGCCCGCCTGGAAGAGGACGAGGCAGGACTTAATGCGGGGTTTGCGTAGCGTGGCCCCCCACGCGCTCGTGGAGACCGAGGGCGGGAAAGTTCCCGCCAGAAGTGAGATTCCACCAGCCTGCAGAAGCGAGCGGCGGTTCCAGGGCGATAGGGACATGGGCAGGTTGCGGAACGGGTGCACAGGCGGGTGACGGCGCCAGAATAACGGACAGGATCGGGAAAAACAAATTTGGCGGATCCCGGTTTCTGCCGCCTTCCTGGCGGGGCTGGCCTGGATTCAGAAATAGAGTGGCGCGTAGGGTTGCAGCGGCGCGGCCGGTGGAGGCTCCTGCGGGGCCTCGAGCGGCTGGCCATCGCGGGCGAGGCGTCGCGCCTCTTTGATATTGGCCATGGAGGCGTCTGGATGTTCTTTTTTGAGGCGATCCAACAAGTCGGGATCGGTCATTTTCATGTCGTCTCGCAAAGCTGCCGCTCCGCAGTAGACCACGTTACGTATTCGCCATGAACTGTGAGCGGTCTGGAATTCAGTCTCTCGCTGCTGGTTAGCGCGGTCGAGTGATTCCGTCGACGACGCGACGCCCAGAAGCAAATAATCGGCCACACGGATCCAGTCTATGTAGGCCGCGTTGGAGGGGCTGACCTTGGGCGGTATTATCTTGACCAGTTCCTGGGATTCAAATCCAGGGCGCCAACGGGGAAGTTCTTCGGGGGCCAGTTTCTCTTGCAGGAAATAGGCCCGCACGTCAAACGCAAGACGATTCCGCGCCAGTGCGCTATCGCCGTTGGCCGCGAGATAGGTGTTGCTGGCGCAGTCGCGCCAGTGCAGCAATGTTTCGTAGGAGCGTGCCAGCCATTGCAGGACTCCGTTCGAAAGACGATCCGTACCCGTGGTATCTGCGAATGCGAGTTCGTGTTGTTTACTCTGCGCCATGCGCATGGCCTGATCCAGGGGCGTCATCCAGTTGCGATTCTCCGCCATGCTACGAGCAAGCGTGCGGAAATTGCAACACGGGATTGTGCAGTACGTGGGAAACGAGTACCGGTGCAGGCGATTGGACAGAAGGGTATGATCGAGGTGTAGGTCATGTGCATACGTGCTCCCTTGCCGTTGTTGCGCGGCCTGCCCTGGCGAGGAGAAGATCTGATGTTTCAGGACAGCCAACGAATCGACGCACCGGCGTGGTTGTGTGCGCTTCTGTTGATGGTTGTGATCGGCGGTTGTGCAGCCCGGGAGGCGAGTGAAGTTGTTGACGATCCTGCCGAGAAGGCGTCCGTTGGGCTGGAGCTGGACGCACTATTTCCCACCGATCGCGTCCTCGACATTCAGATCCAGCTCGCACCAGAGGATTGGGATGCGTTACGGTTCCAGACGCGGGATTTCGCTTCTGCGCTCAATGCCCAGCGCAAATACGCGCCGCTGAAGACACCCTATGAATACGTCTCAGCGGATGTCTCCATTGACGGGAAACTCCTGGCCGGCGTGGGGCTACGGAAAAAGGGCTTTTTGGGATCGCAGAACACGGTGCGGCCATCTTTGAAACTCAAACTGAACAAGTTTGAAAAAGGTCGCAGTATCGACGGGTTGAAGGTACTGACGCTTAATAATAATCAGCAGGACGCGAGTCTGATGAGTCAGTTCATGGGATACGCGTTCTTTAACAGAGTTGGCGTGCCCGCACCGCGCTGTGCGTATGCGAGAGTGACCGTCAATGGCACCTATCTGGGGATCTATACGCATGTCGAATCGATTCGAAAACCGCTGATCCGCAGGCATTTTGGAAACGCGGATGGGACTCTCTATGAAGGGACGGTTGTCGATTTCTTTCCGGGCTGGTCCGGGAGCTTCGAACGTGAGTTCGGTAACAAGGAGGCGGGCCTGCGCCACATCGAAGCGTTGACGGTAGCCCTGGAGGGAGGTGCAGGCGAGGCCCTGCTGACGGACGACGCTGCTGGACGCGCATGGATTCCAGTCGATGGCAGTCTCGGGGATCGGTGGACCGCGCCCGAATTCGACGATTCGCAATGGCTCGCAGGCCGCAACGGTGCCGGGTACGAAAGGGGCCAGGGTTACCAGGAGCTGATTCAGCCGACCTTTGATTTCGAGCAGCAACTGTTCAATCGATCTGCTTCCTTGTACCTGCGGTTTCCGTTCCAGGTGTCACAATCCGAGACGAAACAAGATGGAACACGCCTGCTCTTGCGAATGAAATATGACGATGGTTACGTCGCGTACCTCAATGGGGCACGCGTGGCTGGTGCCAATGCGCCGGCTGACCTTCAGTGGAATTCGCAGGCTACGATCGGGCATGGTGATCCCGAAGCCGTCCGGTACGAGGAACGTGATATTTCCGTTTACCTTGACCAGCTGCGGGATGGGGTAAACGTTCTGGCGGTACACGCGTTGAACGTCAATCCAACCAGTACCGACATGTTGCTGGTCGCCCGCTTGGAAAAGAATGCGTTTGATTACGAACGGGAGATTTCTGAGGTGGTGGATCTCGACGCGTTCTATCGGTTCTGGGCGGTAGAGGGATTGTTGGGGTTTTGGGACGGCTACTCGGGAAACCGTAACAACTATTTCGTCTACCTGGATGCGGAGACAGGGAAATTCCATTTCCTACCCTGGGGCGCGGACGCGCTCTTCGAGAAGTTCAGTCGTATCGACCGGACGCCAAATCTTCCCTTATCGGTCAAGACACAGGGGCGCGTGGCGTATCGTCTCTACCAGGGGCCGGAGACACGCCGCCGTTATGCCCGCACCATGCGTGACATACTGGATCGTTTCTGGGATGAAGAGGCCCTGTTGGCGGAAACCGTACGCATTGAAGAAATGCTATTGCCGCATCTGCCTGGACACGGCGATACCAATCCGAGGGCGGGGCGGGGTCCTGCGGGCAACGTACCAGCGCATCAGCGTTTCCGGCCGAAGCAGTTACGTGAATTTATTCGCAGTCGAAGAGGGGATTTGCTGCGTGAGATGTTACCTCAGATGCCGATCTGGACACGCGCGCCGGGCGTGCCGCCGACCATTGGACCCGACGTACCGCCGGCATCAAAAACTACCGATTCCAAGGCACCCCAGTCTCCGTCGCGACCGCCTGCAAAGGAATGACTTTCGGAACAATCAACGATGGGACCGGATGAGTTCTCCGAGCGGCTTGGCTCGATCCAAGGAAACGGTGCCTCTATAATGTGCGGTTGGGGCGAGTTTGGAACTCCGTATTGACGCGTCGCGGCAGCTGCGACCTTGTTGGGCGGGAACATTAGGCCACAGTGCGTTCCGGCAGGCAGGCGTAAATGCCTGCGGGATGGGTGTGGGGGTGGTACCGCTGGAGCGTATCAAGAGGCATTCACCAAAAAGGGAAGCACAATGCAACGGTACACCCGAGTCGCAAGTAGCCTGTTGGTTATGTTCATCGCCCAATGGGGCGCCCTCTACGCAGATGCAACGGATGGTTTTGTCCCATTGTTTAATGGCGAAAACCTCGCTGGATGGGTCCGCGTCAACACGCCGCAATCGACGTGGCGCATCGATGCTGGCACGCTGGTGTGTTCTGGCAAACCGATTGGTGAATTACGGACTACACGGATGTATCAGAACTTTATCATGGAGGTTGAATGGCGGCACATGAAGCCAAAGGGCAATGCGGGGATCTTCGTCTGGGCGGACGATATTACAGCACCCGGCGTACCATTTCACCGCAGTATTGAGGTGCAGGTGCTCGAGAATGCCTACGGCAATACGCGCAGCTACACAACGCACGGCGACATTTTCCCAATTCATGGAGCCAGGATGACGCCCGTTAATGGGCGAGGGGGCAGCCGGGCTTTCCCTGTCGAGTCACGTTCATTGCCCTCACCACAGTGGAACCATTATCGGATCGAGTGCAATCGCGGGACCATCTCCCTGGCCGTCAATGGAAAGGTAGTGACGCGTGGCATGCACTGCAGTCCCAGCAAAGGCTATATCTGTCTTGAATCCGAAGGGGGAGTGGTGCACTACCGTAATATGCGCATCAAGGTGCTCCCGGATACGCCGATTGATGTGGCGGAGGTGGCCACGGCAAATCGAAATTTCAGGTCCATCTATAGCGGACTTGACCTGGAGGGTTGGCTGGCGGACGAAGGTTGGGGCGCCGAAGACTGGGTGCTGGCCTATACCGGTCAGCAAGCGGGTGCGATCACGTCGCAGGAACGGTTCCAGAATGTGGGCTTCGTGGTTGACGTGGACCTCGGGGACAAATCTGGAGTTGTGGATGTGTCTGTGGCAAATGCGCTGGTTCGACTGGATCGGCAAAACGGTCCCCTGGCAACCTTTCTGAAGAAGTCGGGTTGGAATCGAATTGAAGGGGAAGTGCGAGGAACTTCGCTGAAGCTTTCCATAAACGGCCGTCGCGTCCGGGACCAGACAATCCAAGTGCGCCCAGGCAAGGGTGCGATCAAACTGCGTCCCCAGGGGCCGACGCGGTTCGCCAACCTGTTTGTCCGCGCCCTGCCCTGAGCGGCCGGCTGCGGCCGGTGGCCCAGTCGGTACGGGGTTGTCGGTTCCAGGGTGTTAGTGGCCTGACCAGGAATCGTAGGTGAGTTCGCTGTCGTTGCGGGCGTAGACACACATTCCGTTGCATGTCGTATAGTCCAAAGGCATTAGGCAGATACGATCCGACCGTCGGTGTAGGATTCAGGAATGGCCCTGGTGCTGCGTCGCCAAACGGCTCGGACCCGATGAAATTGGCCTGGGTCGAACTCAAAGAGTCACCAAAATGGAAGGCCGAGTCGGTCCCTGCACGGCAGGCGTATTCCCACTCCGCTTCGGTGGGCAACCGGTAGGA
>MDTE01075943.1_pt1 | contig 19693 bp, 19 predicted proteins | sample 811231 | NCBI WGS metagenome assembly MDTE01 (sample SAMN05326651, study PRJNA326480) | marine metagenome | isolation source: seawater | place: Indian Ocean: Red Sea | collected 2010 | reverse complement strand
GTTTAATTTGATTTTTAGATATAAAATAATTATTGAGAATTTTTTTATAATAAGCTTTGTCTAGTGAGATATCCAGTTCTTCTTTTCCATCGTTATAATCCTCTAAAAATTTACTTCTTTTATTAAATAAATTAATTGATCTACTACTTATTGATAGATTTCTCTGAAGTTTAAATTCCTTGCTTTTTAACAATACTACAGGCGTTTTAGAATAAATTGCTTGAAACAAAGCGTCAGATTTATGACCAATTACAAATTTAGATTTTGAAATATATTCATGAGTTTTGCCATAAACTATTTTTCTTCCATCAAAATAATTTTTTTTATATCTAAATCTTTTTTTACAACAAATTATTATTTTACATCGATACTTCTTTTCAACTTGAGAAAAAAAATAATTTAATTTTCTTATGTATAGACTTCTATCATTGATCTTTTTTTTAAATTTATCTCTGAATAAATAAATATCGTTTGAATAGTCAAAGTTCTCATCAACGTAAGTAATTAAACTTTTTTGCCTTTTCTTTAAATTGAATTTGATCCAAAAACTTGGAAAATCTAAATATTTATTTTCTTTTTTTTTATTTAATTCACCAAAAGTTAAAACATGATTAAATTGTGTTTTTTCTACATGATTTGAAAAAAAAAATTTATGTATAATGAATTTGATTGTTCTAAAAGTATTTAAAAAAAAATTTTTTTGTAAATTCGGAAATATCCATGAGTGCTCAGAAATTAATATTTTTTTACACTTTATAATATTAAATAGTTGAAAAATTCCGAATTTGGAATTTTTTAATGAAAGTTGATTATTCAAAAAAATGAAAATGTCATTTTTGTTAATCTTATTTATAAAAATACTTAATTGATTTAAATTTTTAAAATTTATCATATTTTTTGGAATTTCATTATTTGGAATTTTTTTATAAAAATTTCTAAGTTGCTTTTTTTTATAATTTAAATGTGAAGTATTAATAAATACTAAATCTTTATAAAACTCGAAGTCACGAGGAAAAATATTATTAATCTGGTATTTAGTTACAGGGGAGTCTAAATATAGATAAATTTTTCTTTTTTTTAATTTTTTATTTTTTGTCAATTTTTCCCTAGAAATACTAAAATTTATTATTAACCATTATAAATAATTTCACCTTTTGTATGAGTCGAGATAGCTCATCCATGATCCTGTATCTTTCCAATCATGATTGGAAACGGGGAAAACACTAATTTTTTTTTTTAATTTTAAAATTGAGGATATTACCTCATCCATTCCAAATTTATTTTTTTTCGGAAGATAATCTTTAATTTCTGGTCTTAGAATATATAAACCAGTGTTTGTTAAAAAATTTTTTTTTGGTTTTTCTAAAATTTTCTTTAATCCTCCATGTTTATCTAATTGGCACTCTCCAAAAGATAAGTTTAATGATTTTATGCTTGCTACCATAGTAATAAAAGACCTTGAATTTTTATGGAATTTTAAAAGATTTTGTAAATTAATGTTTAAGTAAGTATCACAATTAGTCAAAAAAAAATCTTTTTCAAAATTTATCTTTTTTAAGCATCCAGCTGTACCTAATGGGCTAGTTTCTTTAAAATATTCTAATTTGTAATTATTTTTAAATTGGTTGAGAAAAATGTCTAAGATTTTTTCTTTTTTATTAATTGAAATTATAAAATTATTGAAATTATGTTTTTTAAAATTATCCATTATATTTAAAATCATGGGCTTGCCTTTATATGGCACTAAAGGTTTTGGCAAAATGTCAGTAAATGGTTTCATTCTAGTTCCAGCGCCTCCTGCCATGATTAAAATATGATTGTTCTCATATTGTTTATATTTATCTTTAAATTCATCTTTTAAAGAAATAAAACTTACAGGTATATTTTTCCCATTTACAATAGGAACAATTATGTGTTTGTTGCGTTTTAAAAAATTATTTATTTTACTATTTAATTTTTGATTTTTTTTAAGAAATATTGGTCTTTTGTTATATATAGTATTAATTTTTTTTTTTTAAATTATTATCCTTCAGTAAATTTCTTCTTATATCCCCATCAGTAATTGTACCTTTTAGTTTTTTAAATTGATCAATTACAACCAAACAAACATGACCAGTCATATTCATTTTTTTCATTGCATTAGATATAATATCATTTTGATTTATTAAAATTTTTTTAATATTCATTTTAAATTAATATTATAAATCCTAATTATTATAAACTAAAATTCTTCTGTTTTTTGGTTTCGTCAAAAAATAATTTAAAAGTGCAAAATCTTTTGAACTATCAATATCAACCCAATCGTCTTTGGTTAAAATTAATCCATAAGTTTTCTTAGGTAATACAATCTTTTTTTTATATAAAAATGATCTATAAACAAAAATATTTCCAGTCGGTACTAACTTATCTTTAATATCCTGTGATCTTTTATTAATATCATAGTCAGGCTTCCACAACTTTCTCTTTAATTTTCCAGTGAAAGATGTGTCATGCGCTAAATGTATAAGACTATCAAAATTTTTTCTTTTATCTAGAATTTTAATTGCGTTTTCAACTATATTTAATTTTCTTAAAGGAGAGGTAGGTTGTAATAATATGATATATTTATATTCCTGCTTTAAATTATTTAAAGTATCAAAAATTACTTTATGCATTGAGATATTATCACCAGATAAATTTTTTGGTCTCTTTAAAAAATTAACTTCATTATCAGCACAAATCCTTTTTATATTTTTACAATCACTTGTAACTATTAAATCAAAATTTTTTTTCTTTAATTTTTTAGCAAAGTTTATTGTCCAAAAAATTAAGGGTTTATTCATCACCTTTAAAAGATTTTTATTTTCAATTCTTTTTGAACCTTTTCTTGCTGGTATTATTATTATATTTCTCATAGAGTTTTTTTATTTAATTTTTTTTAATATCAAAAAATTTTTTTTTTAGTTCAAATTTAAAGTCCAAAATTTTTTTTGCTATTTTGATTGGTGTTTTTTTTTTAAAAAAGGGATTTAGAGGTTTTGCCATTTTTTTTTTTGATTTTAAAAATGCTTTGTTAATTGAATTGAAGTCATAATTACAATTTATAATGTTATTCGACATTATTCTTCCCTCTTGTCTGTTACCAATATTTATTGTCCTGATTCCAAAAGTAGGAGTTTCCAAAACTCCACTAGATGAATTACCAATAACAAGAAAAGAATTTTTCATCAGTGAAATATATAGTTTGTTTCCTAAAGATTTGTAGAAATAGACATTAGTTTTTTTTTTAACAAAATTAATAATTTCTTTTTTGAGAGTATTTGACTCATTATCGAAATTAGGTGATGTAAATATTATAATATAATCATCTAATTTATTTAAAAATTTAATAAAATTCATAATGTAATATTTTGTTGTATTTTTTTCTAATGTTACAGGATGGAAGGTTGCTAGAATAATTTTCTTATTTAATTTAATATTAAGAATATTTTCTATCTCTAATTTTTTAAAAAATTTCATTTTTGAAATTGCGTATGCTCCTAGTGCACCAAAATTAAAGATCGTTTTGGGATTTTCACCTAATTGAATTAATCTTTTTTTATATTCATCATGAACAGGAAAGTGTAAGTGTGATAATTTTGTAATTGAGTGTCTTATCGAGTCATCGTAAGCTCCAGATGTTAGTTCTCCCCCATGTATATGAGCTATTGGTGTTCTTGATATCATTGCAGCTATTGCACTTCCCAACAATTCATATCTATCACCTAAAATTACTATCACGTCAGGTTTTTTTTTATCTAATACTTCAGAGGTAATTTTTATTGCTTTAGATATATATTCACTTATTTTTTCATCACTAAATTTTTTATCAAGTATATTTCTAGTAAAAATTTTTTTTATATTGTCCTTTTTTATTTCTTTAATAGTATTACCAAATTCATACGAAAGATGTGAGCCAGTTACTAATAAATATGTTTCTTCATTAAGTTTTTGAGTTTCTAATATGACCTCTCTTAACAATCCATAATCAGCTCTTGAACTTGTTATAAATAATACTTTTCTCATAAACTATTTAATTTGTTCATCTTTTTTATAATTTTTTAAACTTCTCTTTCCTAAAAACTTTATTATTTTAAATGGCGACAAGCCATTTCCAGGTCTTTTAGATGTTAAATTTTGCTCAGTAAAAATTTCTCCCCTTTTGATATTTCTTGAAGCGACAAGTGATTTCCTAACTATTTTAATATTAGAAATTTCACTCTTTGATGGTTTTTTCACTCTACTTCCTAAAGCAATTTCTATATTTCTAACCGCATATACCATTTCATTTAATTCTTTTGGCTCTAAGCTAGCTTTATGGTCTGGACCTTTCATATTACGATTTAAAGTGAAATGCTTTTCTATACACTTTGCACCTAATGCCGCCGCAGCAATGCTTACTTCAAAACCAAGGGTATGATCACTATAACCAAAATTAACATTAAACTTTTTTCCTATCGAAATCATTGATCTCAAATTAACATCACTCATAGGTGTTGGGTATTCTGTATTAGCATGCATTATAGTAATATTATTTTTTTTTGTACCTGACTTAATCAAAACATTTAGAGCATCTTTGATTTCATTTATATTAGACATTCCAGTTGATAAAATTATTTTTTTATTTAATTTGCCTAATTTTTTTAAGTAAGAAAAATTTGTTATCTCTCCACTTGGAATTTTGAATATTTTTAAACCTAAACTGTTCAAAAAATCAATACTTTCTAAATCAAATGGACTGGACAGAAAAATTATTTTTTTTTTTCTACAATAAGACATTAATTCTTTATGCATTTGATGGCTGAGTTCTAATTTTTTTAACATATCGAATTGTGTTTCTTTCCGATTATCATTCTTTAGTTGATATTTTGCTTTCTTAGTATTTTTGGAAACTAAATTTTCAGTATTAAATGTTTGAAATTTTACAGCATCAGCTCCTGCATTAGTTGCTATATCAATAAGTTTTTTCGCAATTTTAATTGATCCATTATGATTAATTCCTGCCTCAGCTATTATAAATACACTCATCTAATAAAACTACATGCTTTGATAAAGCTATTCTCTTTAATTTTTAAACCTTGTTTAATCGTAGCATTACTTCCGATAAAGCATCCTGATTTAATATTAACTCCACCATTAATTGTTGCATTAGTAGATATATGGCAATGGGAAGATATGATACAATCGTGCTCAACTAAAGCACTTGTATTAACAATACAGTTATCTCCTATTGACGAATTTGCATTTATGATTGACTTATGCATTATAACTGAACCTTTTCCTATTGATGAATACTTTGAAACATAAGCGGTAGGCGAAATAATCTTAGGTAGTATAAATTTTGCTTTTTTTACTAAATTAAAAAGTTTTTTTCTCAAAATAGCTGAATTAATTTGGCCCACTGTAATTAATGCATAAGAATATTTTTTAGCTAAATTTTTTAAATCTTTATCAGAGCCTATAACTGAGTATTGAAGAATTTTTGTACCTATTAGACTTGGCTTATCAATTATACCAGCAATTTTAAATTTCCTCTCTTGCTCTATAACATCGATAACTGATTTACAATGACCTCCACCACCAACTAAAATAATTTTTTTCACAAATTTTTACTCAATTTAATTTTATTATAATATTTTATTATATAATTCGTGATCTCATCTATATCCGAAATCGATAAACTATCGTCTGACGGCACACAAAGAGAATTCGAATAAATTTTTTTTGCATGAATAATATTATATGTCTCAAACTTTTTTAAATATTTTTGTAGATTTAAGGGACGCCAAATTCTCCTCGTTTCAATATTCTTTTTTAATAGCATTTGGCTTAGCTGATAAGTTTGACTAAAATTTAAATTTTTAAAGGATACTATATTTATCCAATAATTCATCTTAGATTTTTTTGGGAAAGACAATACCTTAATATTTTGATCTTTCTTAAAATTTAATAAATATCTCTGGAAAATAATTTTTCTGAGGGCAATTTTTTTTTTTATTCTTTTTAATTGAGATATTCCTAGAGCAGCAGAAATCCCATTCATTTTATAATTATATCCACATTCATTATGGATATAATTAAAAGTATCATCTTTCGCCTGATTTGCTAAATATTGTACCTTCAAATACAAATTTTTATTATTTGTAATAATTGCTCCTCCAGAACCAGTTGTTATAATTTTATTTGCATTAAAAGATAAGCAGCCTATATCTCCTATACTTCCACAATGTTTGTATCTTTTTGTTTTTGTATTTAAATAAGAACCTAATGACTCCGCCCCATCTTCAAGAATATAAATATTTCTCTTTTTGCAAAGATTTCTTAATTCTAAAAAATTGCAAGCTCTTCCCCACATGTGAGTAATTATGATAACTCTTATTTCTTTTTTAGTTTTTTTATTAATAGTTTTTTTATTTCTAAATTTTGTTTGAGTCTTTATAAAGTTAATAACATCCTCTATTTTGAGATTATGATATTGGTCAACATCAAAAATTATTGGTTTTGCACCTAAATAAAGAATAGGATTTACTGTAGCTATAAAAGTTATTGAAGGGACAATAACCTCACAATTTTTATTAACACCTAAAACTTTTAAACCTAAATGAATTGCAGAAGTGCCGGAATTTAAGACAACGGAAAATTTTGTTTTACAAAATGAAGAGACCCTTTTCTCAAAATCATCAACAACATTGGCAGAAGTTGATATCCATCCACTTTTCATAACATCTTTTATTGATTTAATGTCACTATTTTTGATGTGTGGAACAGATAATTTCATTTTAATTTGTAAAATATTTTTGGTACCACTTTACGGTTTCTTTTAAACCCTCATGAAAATTATGTTTTGTTTTTATAAAAATAAAACTTTTAGACATATCTGGTCTTCTTTTTTTTGGAGAATGATCACTAAGTTTTTTTGATGTTAATAATTTCTTTTTTGAGTTAAGAATTTCTGTTATTTTTCTTGCTAGTTGCATAATTGAAATATCATTTTCAGGCGAACCAATATTATAGATTTTTCTTGAAGATTTTTTGTTGTGTGAAATTTTAAGAATAAGCTCAATAGCAAAATCAATGTAACAAAAAGTTCTTTTATGACTGGAATTAGCTATAAGAATTTTTTTATTTTTTTTATTTATTATTTTTTTTGTTAACTGAGGTATCACGTGAGAAAAGCCCATTTCAGGTCCAAAAATATTATGAGGTCTAAATATAACAAAATTTAAAGATGAGTAATTTATCAAGTATTCACCTATAATTTTTGATAAAAAATAAGCAGATCTAGGATTGAAATCTTTAGAAATAAAAAAATCAACATTTTCAGGCGTTGGATATCTAGCTAGTTTTTTTTCAAGAGATTGTGCATAAACTTCGCTCGTAGATGTAAAACAAACTTTTTTTAACTTTTTTTGTTTTTTTGAAAAATTAACTAATTTAATAGTTGTTTGAATATTTTCTTTTAATGTTTCGTATGGCTTATTTATCACATTTTGAACACCCAATATTGCTGCAAAATGAAAAATATAATCAAAATCGTAAATTTTTAAGAAATCTGAAATTTTGGATAAGTCCTTCTTAATAAACTTTACATTCTTATTATTTAAAAGCTTTGATAAAGATTTGCTACCTATTTTTTTTGAAAGATTATCTATAAGGTAAACCTTATTTTTTTTATTTTCAGACAATTTCTTGGCAAGTTTTAATCCTAAAAATCCTGCTCCACCAGTAATCAAATATTTCATGATATTTTAGATCCTATGAAATAACTTTTATAATTTTTATTTTTTAAATTTTCTCTTTTTTGAGGGTCTAATACATGATTTAAGTCAAGTATTAATGCGTTCCTTTTAAAATTTATTTTTAAATTTTTAAATACCTGATGTCTAACCAGATAAATATAAACGTCATAATTTCTTAGGTGTTTTTTGCTAATTGTATATGCTCCAGAATACTTCCAGTAATTTACAATTGGATCATAGAAACTTAATTTACAATTTTTTTTTTTTAGAAAACTATGAACTTTTTCAGCTGGTGAAAATCTTACATCATTAGTATCTTCCTTATAACTAACACCAATTAATAAAACTTTTTTTCCATAAATCTCTTTATTAAATTTCTCATAAACTTCCGACATCACATTGAATGTCATTTTTTGATTGATAACTACAGAAGCATTACTTAATGGAAAATCATACTTATAGCCCAATATTTGTTTTGTCGATGCATTTGCAAATAAAGGATCTTTTGTTAAACAATATCCTCCAACACCTACACCAGAATACATAATATTATTATGTGTCTTTCTCTTTCTGATAGCATTTAGTATTTCCTCAAGATCTAAGTTATTTTTAAAACAAAATTTTCTCCATTCCTCAATAAAAGCAATATTAGTCGCTCTATAACTGTTTTCTATAATTTTACATGTTTCCGACTCACTTGAAGAATTAAATCCTATAATTTTATCCAAACTTAAACTAAAAATTTCCTTAAATATTTTTCTTGTTTTATGTAAAGACTCTTTATCAACTCCACCAATTATTCTTTCAACATTTTTCATAGATAAAAAATAATCTTTTCCAGGAGTAATTCTTTCAAAAGAATGACTTAAAAAAAAGTTTTTAATTCCTCTCTTTTTTAAAGTTTTTGCAATTATGGGCTTTAAAACTTTTTCAGTTGTACCCGGGGGCAAGGTGGACTGAATAATTAACAGACAGTTATTTTTGATTTTAGCCGAAATTTGCTTTATATTTTCAACATATTTTTCAATTTCAACTTTCTTTTTTTTAAAATTAAAGTCACAATTCGAGCAAACGAAAATTATATCAGCATCACAATACTCATTTTCATCTAAAGTTGCCTTTATTCTATTCATTTGATTTAATTTTTTATAAAAATTTTGAAATATTCTATCATCTACTTTTATTGGAATTTGATTTGAGTTTATTTTTTTTAAAATTTGCGATCCCTTTAAAGATTTTTTTTCAACTCCAACCACTTTATACAGATATCTATTATTCTTTTTTGCATTTGCGCAAAATGCTAACATAGCAAGACCAACATAACCTAAACCCTGAACTACTATTTTTTTCATTTTACCATATAATTATCGAAAATTAATTTAATTTAAAATTACTCCCCGCCTGTAATATTTACAATTTCATTAACAATAAAATTATTTTCATGAATTAAAAAAATAATATAATTAGCTATATCGTCAGCTGAAGCCATTTTTTTAACTGGAATTAATGAAGTTCTTCTAGCTAAATTTTTATTTTTTATCTTTTTATGAAATTTTGTGTCAGTCATACCAATTCTAAGAACGTTATATAAAACATTTTTTGTGCAAAGTTTTCTAATTTCATTAGGTATAAATTCATTAATGTGTTTACTGACTGAATATGAGAAAGTATTTTTACCTCCACCAAATTTGACACCTATACTTGAGGTATTAATAATTCGCCCATATTTTTTTTTTTCCATATTTTTTAAACAATTTCTTATTATTAAAAAAGGAACAAAACTATTAATCAAGGTTGTTTTGTAAATTTCTTCTAAAGTAAAATTTTGAAATGATTGATTGCTCACATACCCAATTAAATTAACAATTACATCGTAATCATTGGCAAAAATTTTTTTGACATTTTTTTCATTAACCTTAATAAGATCTTTTTTTATTAATTTTGAATTTTTAAAGTTTCTATCAGGTAAATTTTTATTGAAATGAATATAAAGAGATACGTCTTCACTATCTATTAATTTGTCTATAACCTTAATACCAATGTCAGAATTACCCCCTAAAATTAATATCTTTTTCATTTATTTAAAATATCTTGAGTTGACCTCACCCATTAACGTACCTTCCACATCACAAACGTTACATGGTTGAAATTTTCTATTACTATTAACTAAATTTTTTCTAATTTTCATCGATCTATCACTAAACCAAATGTCTAATAAATTTTCTTTTTTAAGATTTCCTAAAATGATTTTCTTTCCCCAATCATGAGGACACATTAAAACATCGCCAAGATAATCAAAAAATAATGTATAAGAAGGAATATAACACGGATTATCAAGTGGATTTTTTAGACTTGGAATTTTATACTCAGCATTTTCCATCATACCCGATCTGTTGCTTAATGTAATTCCAAAATCTTTTTCCTCTGGTAATGATCTATCCCTAATTATATATTGAGACTCACTTAAACCACACTCATTAACTAATTTTTGAAATTTAATAACATCATTATAGCCGTCATAAGCACTTATTAATAGTTTATCTAAACCACAATCAAATAATTTTTTTAATCTATTTAAATTCAATGGGTCCCCATTTGTCACAACTTCAACTCTAACTTTTGGAAGAGATTTTTTAAAAGTACTTATGTGATTAAAAATTTTCTTATCTAGAAGTGGTTCTACAAAACCACTAAATCTTATTACTCCAGCGTAATCTAATTGAATTAATTCTTTAACTACTTTTTGAATTAAATCATCAGAAATAAACTCTTTTATATCGCTAAAATCTGGTGCACTTCTTGGGCAAAATGAACATTTTCTGTTACAAGTGCCAGACTCACTAATTTCAATTTCAGTTGGAAGTGGAAATTGTTTATTTTTATATTCAAACAATTGAATTCTATTTTCTATAGTTTTATTTTTATGTTCAATATTAGGATCTAAAAAAAATTTTTTTATCATTTATTCAATCTTTTAATTATATTTTCTACTTTTTGGATATCATTATAAGTATCTATAGCATAAGAATGAGAATTTAATTTAATCATCTTCACTTTTTTCCCATTTTCTAAAAATCTTAGTATTTCAATATCCTCATAATTTTCTAAAAAAGTTTTTTTTTTAAAGTTGCTAAATAAATTAAGATCATTTTTACTGAAACCATATATGCATACTTGTTTGAAAAATTTAGGTTTTTTAATTTTTTTTCCTTTCAAGCTTGGTATAGCAGATCTAGATATATACATTAGCTCACTTTTTTTGTTCATCACTACTTTTGGAATATTCTTGTTATCAACACTTTCATCATTTCTTAAATTTGAATAACCACAGATAACATGTTTTGAGAATTTTATTTTTGCCTTAATTATCTTTTTTATATCGTCAGCATTAATTAATGGTTCATCACCTTGAACGTTAATATAAATATCTGCTTTAATTTTTTTTGAAACATCTGCGACTCTATCAGTTCCTGTAGAACATTTTTTTGATGTCATCAATGCTTCGAATTTGAAAAAATTTACTAAATTGAAAATCTTTTTATCATCCGTTGCAACTACAATTTTGATATTTTTTCTAAGCAATGGAGCGCAAGCTTCAATTACTCTTATAATCAGTTCTTTTCCACATATCTTTTTGAGTGGTTTTCCAGGTAACCTGGTAGAATTAAATCTTGCTGGAATTACAATTAAAATCCTCATTTATATAATCAGTGTTGGAATTTTATATTTTGACCTAGTAAGTGTTTTTAAACTATATTTGCTATATGTTTTTAAAAACTTTTTTAAATAATGATTAGTCTCATCAGAAAATGGATCATCATTTTTATAGCCGTCAAATCCTGCTAAATAAATTTTTTTAGCCTTTGCTGAAATAGCCACACTTAAAGAATAAAAAAAAACTAAAGGCTTAGGAATTGAACAATAATTCTTTCCAATAAAAATTTTTTTTTTGCCATTCAAATGGAGTCCGAAATCAAAAATAATTTTGTTATCTAATTTTAAGTAATTTTTAAGTTTATCTGGCATCGATGAAATCGGTGCAATAATTGGTGTATTAACTCTATTTAAAAAATCAAAGTCTGAAATAATTCTTTTGGGATGACAAATAGCCCTAATATTAACTAATTTTTCTTGTAAAAAGTTAAAAGAGTTTAATGCTATTACAAAAGGTCTTTTATCCTTAATAAATTTGATGAGTTTTTTCTTATTTTTTTTTGCATTTTCCCCCGGGCCTAAAATTAAAATTTTTTTATACGATAGGTCATTGAAAGGGAACCACTTTCCAGTTTTTTTTGATGCATAAATATTGTTTGGAATGAATAATTTATGCGGGTTAAATTTTTTTGAATTCTCTTTACTTAAATTATTGATAATTATTTTATAATTTTTTTTATTATATCTATCATCAGCAAGCATTTGCTGAATATAAGTTGGGTGAATTTTTTTAATTGCTGCGATTTTATAATATGGATTTGTACCCCACTTATATTTTTTTTTTAAACTTTTGAAATATTTTATTTTAAGTTTGTTAATAAATTTTAATTGATTTCTTTTAACTAGTTTTAAAATATCTTCAGTTTTTAAGTTCCCAGGTCCACGACCCATCCCCATTATTGTACTATCTATCCATTTGAAATTGTTCTTTACAGCTAGTTTGGAATTTTTTAACGCTAAACTCAAATTGTCATGAGCATGCAAACCAACGTCTCTTTTGTCCCAGAAATTTTTTAAATCTTTTTTCAAAAGTTTTATTTTCTTAGAATCTAAAGCCCCAAGACTATCTGCAAAATATAAAGCTTTAATATCTTTATCTTTTAAAAAATAACAAATTTTTTTTAAAATTTTTGAGTTAATTTCTGATACTTGCATAATATTTATGAAAACGAGGACTCCATTTTTGGATAGCCATTTTATACAATCTTCTAGAAAAAAAACTTCATCGTAATGACAGGCAAATCTTACAAAAGAAATCTTCTTATTAATTCTTGGAAATAGTCTTTTTAAATTTTTTAACGGGGTAAAACTATTTTTTCTTAACTCTGAGGCATTTACCATTACACCTATTTTAAGTAGTTTTGGAAAATTCAATTTATTAATTAATCTATCGTCTGTATAACCTGTTAATCCTAAATTTCTATTTGTCGTAAAATTTCTAAAACCCAATTCTATAAATTTGATTTCAGTATGTTGTATGGTATTTAAGTAATCTTGAATAAGTTTGACAGAAAAATTCCAATTATTATAGTAACCGCCATCTCGTAAGGTACAATCTAATATTTCAAACTTTTTATTATTTATTTTTTCTACTGACATCACTCTGAGCCTAACTATTTTTTTCAAATTTTAGATAAGATTTTCATTTTTTGTATTACCTTTAAATTTTTTATAAATATTCTATAAAAGCAAATTTACATTTTTTTATTAATAGTATTATCTACATCTTCTTTTGTCTCTTGAGAGTCACCAATTTCTTTTTTTAGTTCGTCATACTCTCTCATTTTTAATTTCATAAAATTGATAGTTAATTTTGTTTTTTCCGCTATACCTTTTGGGGTTAAAACATATAAATATCCAACTTTATTCTTATTTTTTTTAAAATTATTAATTTTTATTAGTCCTTTTTTTTTCAACTCATTCAAAATGAAATTAATTTTACCTAAACTGATGTCTAGCTCGTTAGCAAGTTCTCTCTGACTAGATGATGGTTTTTTTGATACTTTTCTTAATATCTGAAATTGTTCTTGATTAATTTTCATCGCTAAATTATGTTCAATATTTGAACATTTGTCAATCAATAAGTTCAATTTTTGAACAATGTTCACTCAATAGATGTATATATAATGTTTAAACGAGAAATAATTAATAAACAAAAAGTTATTATTACTGATGGTATGCCGTCGAGTGGAAAAGCACTCGTGTGTAATCTTATTTCTAGTTTGCCTAAAGTAGATCAATGGGTTCTGAATCATCATGTGGATCAAACAATCGCTTTAAACAATTTCGGTCTATTAAGTTTTGAAGCTTCTAAATACCTACTTTTAACAAATTATAATGCTTTTTTTTATGACAATTTATTACTCAGGCACTCAAATTTAAGAAAAAAAGATATTACTTCTTTGCAAAATCACAAACGATTTAACCTTTTAAAAAAAAGGATACATGGAAGTGAGGATAGAGTGATCAAAAAATTTAAGAATAAAGTAATAGTTCACTATTGTGTTCATTTTACATCAATTGCAAAAAAATTATTTTTTGAAACATTTAAAAAAAATTTAATTTATATTCAAGTGCTCAGGTCACCTATATCATTGGTCATGATTAGACGTATTTCTGAAATGTCAAATACAATTGAAAAAATCAAAGGAAGAGATGGCTATATAAAATATTTTGATAAAAAAACTAAAAAAAACATACCTTATTTTTTGAAAACTAAATCTAGAGAATATTTATCTGCCAACAAGTATGAAAAAGCAATTATGATTATCGAAACAAATTTAAATAGTAAAACAATAAATCTTAAAAATTATTGTAAAAAAAATAACTCAACAGAAATTATAGTTCCATTTGAAAATTTATTAAAGAATCCAATCAAATACCTTAATAAAGTGAGTAAATCTTTGAATGTAAAAACTGATAAAATTAGTTTAGCATCTATCAAAGAAAATAACTTACCAAGAAAATTTGATTATAATAAAGAAAGAAAGAAAACTTTAAACTACTTAAAAAAAAAAGTTGCAAAAAGGTATTATCTAAAACTTTTAAATTTAGAAAAATTTTATTTAAATCAAATAATTAAAAAATATTAAATACTATGAATAATATATACCTATTAGATAAAAAAAACTTTAAATTACTTTTAGTAAAGGATTATTTAAAAGAATTTTATTTAAATAAAGGTTTTTTTTTATTATCAAAAAATTATTTTTTACGTTTTTTTCAAATATTTATTTATATCAAACTTTTTAGAAAATTGAAAATTTTAATCAGATTGTTTAAGTTATGTGAGTTTAAATTTGAAAATCCAAATGAAAATAGAATAGTAATTTTAGGCTCAGAGAGATCTGATCTTATCACGACACACCTAGACTCGAAACAATTTATCATAATCCCTTTTAAAATAAGTCATTTCAAAACAATATTTGTTTCAAAAAAAATTTTATTATTTTTATTTAAGAATTTTTTTAAAAATACTTTCAAGGTTAACTATATTTGTGCATTAATAAATATTATTAAACCAAAAATAATAATTACAATGTTTGATCAATACTTAGAAGTTAATGAAATAGGAAAAATTTTTTCAAACCAAATTAAACTAATTGCAATACAACAGGCCAATAGAAATATTGAACATTATTCAATGGGAAAACTTAATTTTTATAAATACTATACAATTGGAGATTATGAAAAAAAATTGACTAAAAATTTCATTCAAGCAGAAAAGGTTCATTCGATAGGTTCGTTGACGGCTATCAAAGCAAAAAAATATTTTTATTTAAATAATATAAATTTAGATATTAAAAATGATATCTGTCTTCTTTCTGAGCCACATTTAAGTGTTAATGAAGAGTTAAAAGATGTTAAAAACGTCGAAAAATCAATAGGTTTAGTAGCTGAATACACAATAAAATTTTGTGAGAAAAATAATAAAAGACTTATTTTTTCCGGAAAAAGCGATTTAAAAAGAGACGAAAAATTCGCAGAAGAAATATTTTATAAAAATAATACTTGTTTTAATAATCTAGATATAGTGTTTCAAAATAAGGAGGAGTTTGGCACCTTAAGAAATGTGGCATCAAGTAAACTTGTAATAGGATGTTGTTCCACCGCACTTCGAGAAGCATTTGAATTTAATAGAAAAGTATTAGCTTGTGACTTTGTGGGAGATGAGAAAACTGCCTTTCAAAGTGACGGCATAGCTTTATTAAAATTATGTACTTATGAAGAATTTGAAACAAGAGTGAATTCAATATTAGAAATGAAATATAATGATTATCTTGATAAAATTAGAAATAAAGAAAACATTTATAATAAAAGCATTGATGTCATTAAGGCATTTCAAGCGGAATTAAATTCAAATATAATAAACAAAAATTAATATAAAAATGATTTTAAAAATTGACCGATCTTTAATATGAAAATACTTGGAATTAAATATGGTGGTCATGATACTTCAGCTGCATTAATGATTGATGGAAAATTGGTAGCTGCTTGTGCTCAAGAAAGATACACAAAAGATAAACATAGTAGGAGATTTCCATTAGAGGCAATTAATGATTGTTTAAAAATAGGCAAAATAAATTTAAGTGATATTGATGAAATAGCTTACGTAAATGACATTAAAACCTTTTTAAAAGAAATTTATCTAAAACCAGCTATCAAAAATTTTAGTAGACTTAAGTTTTTAATCAAAGATTTTAGAAAATTTCTAAGACTATTAAATACAGAAAAAATTGTCAGACGAGAACTTGAATATAAAGGAAAAATTAAGTTTTATAGACATCATCTCTGTCACATAGCAAGTGCATATTATCCAAGTGGTTTTGAAAAAGCTCTATGTTTAAGTTTAGACGGAATGGCTGAAAATGAAACTGGAATGATTGCAGAAGCAAACTCTGGCAAAATAAATATTTTAAATGCTAAAAATTTATATCCAGATTCTCTCGGGCTATTTTATTCTGCCATAACGGATTTTTTAGGATGGAAACATCATTGTGATGAAGGAATAATTATGGGGCTTGCTCCTTATGGAAACCCTCATGAAATAATTTCAAATACAAACAAAAGTTATAAAGAAGTTTTTGATGAAATTTTAATCGAAAAAAATGAATTTGAGTTTAAAATTAATTTAGACTTTATTGATTATTATACAACAAGAAATAAATGGGTCACTGAAAAATTTAAAAAAATATTTGGTGAAAAAAGAAAATACTCAGATCCTTTGACAGATCATCATAAGAATATTGCTGCTGCATTACAGCTCAAATTAGAAAATCTTGTAATTAACAAACTCAAAGCAGCTAAGGAAAAATACGGTTACAAAAAATTATGTTTATCAGGTGGCGTGGCTCTAAATTGTTCAATGAATGGAAAAATTGAACAATCTAGAATATTCGACGAAATTTACGTTCAGCCAGCTAGTGCAGATGATGGTTGTGCAATTGGTGCCTGTTATTTGGCTAATTGTAGAAACAATAAAAAAAAATTTTTCTCAAAATCTAATTATAATTCCTATTTAGGATCCAGATACTCAGATGATGAAATTGAAATAGAACTAAAAAATTTAAAGTTAGACTACTCTAAAAGTTTAAATATTTTTAGGGAAACAGCTGAAGAATTAAGTAAGGGTAAGATTATAGGATGGTTTCAAGGAGCTGCTGAATTTGGTCCAAGAGCTCTTGGAAATAGGTCAATATTATGTAAACCCTACCCTGCAGAAATGAAAGATTATTTGAATAATCAAGTTAAATTTAGAGAAAGCTTTAGACCTTTTGCCCCTGCAATTTTAAGTGAATATCAAAGGGATTTTTTTGAAATAAATCAGGATAGTTTTCACATGCTTATAGCCTCAAAAGTAAAAGAAGATAAAAAAGGCACTATACCCGCAGTTGTACATGTTGATAGATCCGCTAGAGTACAAACAGTAAATGAAAATTCAAATAAGAAATTTTATAATTTACTTAAAGAGTTTAATAATTTAACAAACATTCCTGTTTTACTTAACACATCTTTCAATGTAAAAGGTCAACCAATTGTTAATAACCCTAGAGATGCTATTGAGACTTTTAAAAAAACTAAAATAGATGTTTTATCGATTGGTAATTTTTTATTAAAAAAAAAGAATTAATGAAATTAAAATTAAATAAAAATAAATCATTCATTGTTGCTGAGATAGGATGGAATTTTTTGGGTGACATTAATCTAGCAAAAAAAATGATACTTTCAGCAAAAAGAAGTGGTGCTGATGCTGTAAAATTTCAAATCTGGAACCCAAAAAACCTTAGAAAAGGTTCTTGGGATAAAGATGGTAGAAGAAAACTTTACGAAAAATCATTTTTAGATAAAAAAAAGTATAAATCATTATACGACTTTTCCAAAAAAAATAATATATGTTGTTTTGCATCTGTATGGTCAAGCAAAGATCTAAAAATTTTATCAAGTGTTTCAAAAGAAATTGTTAAAATACCTTCTCCAGAAGCTTATAACATAGATTTAATTAAAGAAGCATTAAAAGTTTTTAAAAAAGTGGTCTTATCCGTGGGTTGCCTGAACAAAAGTGAACTCAAAAGATTAATTAAATTTAAAAAAAATAATAAATTAATAGTTTTACATTGTGTGAGTAGCTATCCATTAAAATCTGAGGATTGTAATTTTAAAAAATTCCATTATTTAAAAAAAATATTTAAATATGTTGGATATTCCGGACACATGGATGGTATTGGAGATGCAGTGTATGCTCTAGCAAATAAAGCAGTAATGATAGAAAAACATTTTACAACAAACAGAAAATTACAAGGTAGAGACAATAAATTTTCTTTAAATGAGAAAGATATATCCAAAATTTGTACTTTTAGAGAAATGTTTTATAATTTTAGTCTTGATCGCGGATTAGGAATTCAAAAAAAAGAAAGAGATATTTTTAGAAACTATAGAGGTAGATGGCAAGGTTAGATTATAATAGAGATAATTTATGAAAAAAATCGCACTTTTTAAATCACTTATAAACCAGTCAGATTATGATTTAATGTTTAAATCCTTAAAGACTGGTTGGCTAACACACGGAAAAAATAATTTAATTTTTGAAGAAAATTTTTCAAAACTAGTAGGATGTAGATATTCAATAGCAATGAATTCTTGCACTAGTGCGCTAGAATGTTCTCTTAAAGTCTTAAAAAAAAAGGGTGAAGTAATAATACCAAGCTGGACATGGGTATCTACAGCAAATGCTGTAATTAACACTGGAAATATTCCTGTTTTCGCTGATGTTGATGTCAATTCAAGAAACTTAACCGCGAAACATATAAAGGAAAAAATAACAAAAAAAACTGTTGCCGTGATAGTAGTTCATTATGCTGGGCTTCCATGTGAAATGACTGATATTATTAAAATCACAAAAAAAAATAAAATTTCTTTAATTGAAGATAGTGCAGAAACCTTAGGTGCTAAATGGAAGAATAGGTATACTGGCTCATTTGGGACTGGGTGTTTTTCTTTTTTTCCTACAAAAAATATAACAACTACTGAAGGTGGAATGTTAACAACTAATAGTAAAGATCATTACCAAAAAATTAAAAAAATCATAGCACATGGTATCGATAACAAAAAAAAGCCAGTCTTTTGGCATAGAGAAGCTGTTCTAGCAGGTCATAATTATAGATTACCAAATCATCTTGCAGCACTTGGAATTTCACAATTAAAAAAATTGAAATATTTTAATAATAAAAGAAGGGCGATTGCTAAAAAATATGATGATTTTCTAAAGAAATATAAAGATGTATTCTCTTTACAAAAAGTAAATAAAAATCTTACTCATTCTTATCAAATGTATACGTGTTTAATAAAGCCTGGTCTAAGAAGTAATTTTCTTAATTTTATGAAAAATAATGGAGTTGAGGTTTCAGCTCATTTTGTTCCTCCTTTACATAAACAAAATTACTTAAAAAAATACTCTAAAAAAAAACTAGTTAATACTGACTATTTATCTAAAAGTATTATAACGCTACCAATATATCCTAACTTAAAAGATAATGAGTTGAAATTTATTTTTAAAAAAATAAAAAACTGGTATGAAAAAAAATAACTATGTAATCACCGGTGGACTAGGTTTCATAGGATCAACAATAACAAAAATGTTGGTCAATAGAAAAGATACAGGTAAGTGTATTATAGTTGATAATTATACAAACTATATAAATCCATTAAGATGGACATTTGCGGAT
>MDTE01153374.1_pt1 | contig 19702 bp, 21 predicted proteins | sample 811231 | NCBI WGS metagenome assembly MDTE01 (sample SAMN05326651, study PRJNA326480) | marine metagenome | isolation source: seawater | place: Indian Ocean: Red Sea | collected 2010 | reverse complement strand
GGAAAAGATAACCGCTGAAAGCATCTAAGTGGGAAACTTACCTCAAAACTAGTTCTTCCTTTAGAGCCGTAGTAGACCACTACGTTGATAGGCTGGGTGTGGAAGCGCGGTAACGCGTGAAGCTGACCAGTACTAATAGCTCAATTGGCTTGATTTATGCACTGAAAAAGATTTTCAGAAAATTAATTTGATATTAATAGAAAAAGTTAAAAAAGGCCTGTAAGAAATTACAGGCCTTTTTATTTGCAATACATAACTAATAAATAACAACTTGATTATTGTTCAAAAATTGAACATTATACTAATAAAGTTATGATTTTAAAAAGATTAAACTCAGCTTTAAAAACATTGATAAATGCCAAGTACATTTTTCAAGATCCTAAAAAAAATAAACTTTTAATTTTTGACGATACAAGCTTGGATGACTTAGAGCACGTTCTAAAAGGCATGAGTTATTTCGTCTTAGAAACCAGGATAGAGAGAATTAAAAAAATTTATTTAAATTTTAAAGTTATCCTTCTTGTAATTAAAAATTTTAGAGGTAATTTACTCAGCGCTTACCTTATGTCTTTAATAGAAATAGTAAACCCAAAAATCATTTTTACGTTTATAGACAACAGCTATAAATTCAGTTATTTCGCAAGAATTAAACATAAAAATTATCATTTTGTAGCTCTTCAAAATGGAGCCAGATATGAGCAAAATACTTTAAAATATTTAAAAGAAAAAAAAATTTATACTATGAAATATTATAAATTTTTTATACCAACATATTTATGTTTCGGACAAAATGAAATCAATGACTACAAAAAAAACAAGATTCAGGTTAACAAATTTATAAAAGTAGGAAGTCTAAGAGTATCTAATTTTGAACATCAGGCAAAAAAGAAAAAATTAGTTATAAAAAAGCCTATTTATGATATTTGTTTGATTTCCGATGTTTTTGCTTGGGACGATATAGCCAATATCAAGAATATAAGAGTTATAGAGGGCATTGTAAAACTTTGGAAATTTTTAATTAAATATTCTATTGAGAATAAAAAAAAATTCATTTTAGCAACAAGACAAAGAAAAAAAACCTTCAAAATTGAAAAAGATTTTTTTGAAAAATATCTCACAAAACAAGAGTTTAATTTCATTTGTAAAAGACTTTATTATAGAAAAGAAAAGTTTAAGACTTATAAATTATTATGCCAAAGTAAAGTATTAGTGGGAACATTATCAACAACATTAAGAGAAAACTTATACTTAAAAAACAAGGTATTAGCTTGCAATTTCAGTAATACAAGGTTTCATGATTTTCCACTTAAAGGAATTTGTACTTTGAAAGATTGTAATTATAATACTTTCGAAAAAAGAATGTCGAAAGTATTATCTATTTCAAAAAAAAATTATTTTTCAAAAATTAAAAATAGATTTTATGCCATTGAAAATAACAAAATTTCCACTATAGATAATGTAAGGAATCAATTAGAGTCGTTCTTAAAATGAAAAATGAAAATAAAGAAAAAAATCTATTAAAACGCTTTTTTGATTTAATCAAAAATTTTTTTAATTCAAACAAAGTAAAAGAAGAAAGCAAACAAAAAGAAAATAATGAAAAAAAAACAGATGATATTTACCCATTATGGTGATCAGTTTAATAAAAATATTAAGATTTTTTATAAATAATTCGTTTTATGGACCTATAATTTTTTTAATTTTCTACTTTTTATTGCCCTTTTTTTTTAGCATTTATTTCTTTGAAACATTCAAAAGTTCTTTTTTTAGTTTTATTTTTATTTTTTTTATACTTTTATTAAGTTCTGAAGCTTTATTTTTATTACTTTTTAACTTCATAAATAAATCAAAATATATATATAAAAAAAAGATTCCCTTTGATAAACTCATAGTCGAACCCGATGAAAATCTTCCATTTGTTTATAAAAAAAATTTTAAAAGCCCTCCTAAGGAGTTACTTAATTTCCCTTTGCACGCTAAAAAGTTTTTTTCTGCACAATTAACAACAAATAGTTTAGGTTTTTTTAATGGAGAAGAAGGAGATAGAGAGATTGTTTTACCTAAACCCAATGGATTGATTAGAATAAATTGTATTGGAGCATCTACAACACAAAATTATTTGTCTCATGAAAACAAAAATTATTCTTATCCTTTAGAGCTAGAAAAAATTTTAAAAAAAAAATATAATAAGAAACTAGAGGTGAATAATTTTGGAACTGGGGGCTATACTTCACTAGACTTATTAAAACTGTTAAAATTGAGACTCTTAAATACTGAACCAGATTTTGTAATTTTGTACCATGCTTATAATGATATAAGATCTTACTTAACTCCAAATTTTAAACCTGATTATTCTCACAGCAGAAAAAGCATAGGCGAGATTTATCATAAATTTTACATCTCATCCAAAATTCCAGAGGTACCAATTAACTTTTTTAATTATTTAATTAACAAATGGTTTCCATCCAATAATAGATACGCATTATTAGAGTCCATCTCCAAGGGAGAAATTAACTTAGAGCAGGACATTACAAATGGCCTCAAAACCTTTGAAAACAACATACAAGAGATTATTGACGAGTGTAAAAGTCAAAAAATTAAAATAATATTAAGCACTTTTTGTTTTAACTTTCATTATAAAGTTCAAAAATTAAATATACACAAAAAATATAACGAAATTGTTAAAGAAGAAAATAAAATTATAAAAGACTTAGCAAATAAAAACAACATTCCACTTGTAGACGCAAATCTTAAAATACCAAAGGAGAACTCTAACTTCGTAGATACAATTCATTTTACTCCGAAGGGCATGAGTCTCTTAGCTTACGAAATAAGCAAATCTATCGATATTTAGACTCAAATATTTTATTTTTTTATTTAAATATTAGCTATTTTGTTCAATTTTTGAACATGTAAGTAGATTTTCGTTGATTTTATGTTATAAATGTTTACTTAATTATAAAATTTATGAAAAAATTAATAAAATTGAATACCGATAAATTATTTACTGACATAACTGATCAAGTTTTAAAATTTGCAAAAGATTGGGGTAAATCAGGAATAGTAAATGTTTTTTCTAAACACACAACATTTTGCATATGGTGCAGTGAAAATGAAACTTTGCACAAAGCAGATGTACGATTTTTTTTAGATAAAGTGGCTCCAAGATGGAAACAACCAGAAGGAGACCAACAAAATATAAAATATCTACATGATCTGATTTCCTTAAGAGATGAAGCCCCCGCAGATGAAAGAATAAATGGTCATTCACACATAAGAAGTATGTTTTTTAATTCTTCCGAGACCATACCCGTAGAAAACGGAAAACTTATATTAGGAGAATACAAGAAAATCTTTGGAATTGAATTAGATCCAAAAAGATCAAGAGAAATTGTTTGTACTTTTATAAAAGAGTAAAGCGCATGCTTTTTTTTATAATAATCAAAGAAAAATCTGAAAGAATCAAAAATAAAAATTTCCTTAAGATAGGCAATCTAGAAATGTGGAAACATCTTGTCAAAAGTTTAAAAAAACATAAAGTATTTATAGACACTGACAGCAAAAAAATAATAAAAGATTGCAAAAGATTATTTCCTTGGGTTACTCCTTACAAAAGAGATAAGAAATTTATTTCCTTAGAAAAAAGTCGAAAAGCAAGCCCAACTTTGTCAATGATCAAGAATTTTTTAACGAAATATGTAAATAATGATAATGAAATTATAGTAACAACGCATGTCACATCTCCATTTATTAAAATTAAGACTATTAAAAATGCTATTAAAAAATTAAAAAATTATGACAGTGTTGCTGCAGTCACAAAAGATTATAACTTTGCCTGGGTTAAGAACAAAAGCAACAAACTAATTCCTATAAATTTTAACCCAAGGGTTGTAACTAAAACTCAAAATTTAAACCCAATTATTCAATCAAATGGAGCCTTTTTTATATTTAAAAAAAAAACTTTTATGAAATATAATAATCGAATTGGAAAAAAACCATACTACTATGAGATAAATTTTCCAGAGTCTATTGAAATAGATAGTCAAGAAGATCTTAATTTAGCAAGGAAAGTATGCAAATAATTGATGTAACTTTAAGAGACGGTGGGCATGTAAGAGATTTTAATTGGCCAATTAAATATGCTCAACAACACTATTTATCTTTAAGCAAAATTCCAGAAATCAAGTTTATCGAGCTTGGTTATTGGATGCAAACATCGAAAAGTAAAAATACATTTTATAATTTAAACTTTAAAAAAGTAAAAAAAATCACAAAACAAAAAAAGTTGAAAAATGTATCTATTATGATTGACTATCACTATTGTTCCAAAAATATATCGGATTATCCTAACTACAAACAGAAGATCATCGGAATGATAAGAGTTTGTTCAAGGAAAGAGGATATTCCAAAAGCTTTAAAATTTGCTGAAAGTCTTAAGAAGCATACAAAATTGAATGTTAGCTTCAATATATTTAATTCTACAAATTATAAAAAAAGTGAACTTTTAAGAGTCTGCAAGGAAGTAGCGAAGCATAAAGTTGACTACGTCTATTTCGCAGATACACATGGAGATATGGACCTAGAAAAATTATACATGAAATTCAAAAAACCTTTATCTATATTAGAAAAATCAGGAAAGAAAATAGGTATGCATTTACACGATCATAGTGGAAAGGGATACTTTAATTTTAGACAACTAAAAAAATATAACATAGACAAATGCGACTCTTCAGTTAGAGGAATGGGTAAGGGATTTGGGAATTTGAGAACTGAACAAATTGTAAATCCGAAATATTTTAATATTATAGCTTCTTTAGTTAGAAATTTTAACGATCTTTTAACAATGCCACAAAATGTTTATACTTTAATAACTGCAAAATATGGAATTAGCGATAATTATGCTACAAAAGCCAAAAAAACAAACATGCCGATTGTAAAATTTAATAAATTGTGTAGTAAAGTAAAGGGTAAAGACAAAGATAACTTTAATAATAAATTTTTTAAAAAAAATTCTTAAATTGATAAAAAGAAAAAAAATTTTAATAACAGGAATCTCCTCTGGTTTAGGAAAATCTTTGTCATCAATTTTAATTCAAAATAAGAACAAAATATATAGTCTTGGAAAATCAGCTGTTAAAAACAAAAACATTAAGTATGTTAAGTGTAATTTTAAAAATATAAATAGCATACATTCAAAACTAAAAAAATTGATTGACACAAAAAAAATTGATTATGTTTTTTTAAATGCTGGGATTTTAGGAAAAATTGATAAAATTGAAAAACTTAGCCTAAAAGATTTAAATGAAGTTTTCAAAATAAATGTTTTTGCAAACAAAAAGGTTATAGACTTTTTAATTAAAAAAAAGATTAAAACAAAATTAATCGTTGCAATATCTTCAGGAGCAGCAATAAAGCCAAAGTTAGGTTGGCATCTTTATTGTAGTTCTAAAGCAGCATTTAAATTTTTAATAGAGTCATATGCTAATGAACATAAAGATCGAAAATTTGTAAGTATTGCACCTGGTCTTATAAAAACTAATATGCAAAAACAAATATGCAAAGTTAATGAAAATAAAATTTCATCTGTAAAAAAATTCAAGATAATGAATAAGAAAAATCTTGTCCCTACACCTGAAGAGGTAGCAAAAAATATTATAAAATCTATTTCAGTTTTAAAAATAGAAAGTGGACAATATTTTGATATAAGAAAAAAATAAAAGGTTTTATAAACTTTCTAATTCTTCTTTGATCCTTTTAGAAATTTTTTTATCAGTTAGGTTATTTTCCTCTAAAATATATGAATAGTCTCCACTAACTTTATACTCATCTCTCAAGCCAAATTTAACTAGCTTAGGAGAATTTTTTATTTCTGAACATATTTCAGATATCGATGATCCTAAACCACCAATAATATTGTGCTCTTCAACGGATATAAATAACTTTGATTTTTTTGCAGATTTAATAATTTGTTCCTTATCAATCGGTTTAATTGTATGCATGTTTATAAGCTCTGATGAAATTCCCTCTGCCTCTAAAATTTTGATAATTTTTTGAGATACTGCTACCATGGAGCCAGTTGCAAATATTGTAATGTCCTCACCTTTACTTAGTACAATAGATTTCCCTATCTTAAAATTATAATCATTTTGGTACACCATTGGATTATTAGAACCACCAGTCAATCTAATATATACAGACTCATGATGACTCACCGCAGCTGATAATGCTTTAACTACTTCTGTACTGTCCGCGGGAGAAACTATACTTATATTTGGTATGGATTTTATGACCGCTACATCCTCTATTGAACAATGAGTGTAACCAAGACTTCCTAAAACCACACCACTAGCCAAACCAACTATGCATACTTTATGTTTCATGTATCCAAGATTTACCTTGATCTGTTCTAAACATCTTAAAGTTTGAAATGGGGAAAAAGTAGTTGTGATAACATTAAAACCCTCGCTAGATATTCCAGCCGCAACCCCTATTAAATTTTGTTCAGCTATCCCTAAATCTAGATACTTATTTGGAAACTGTTTTCTATATCTATCAAGCCCCGCAGAAGTAGAAACATCAGAAGTAAGTACCATCAGCTTGTTATTTTCGTCCTCGTTAGCCAGATTTAAACAAGCGAGTCCAAATGTTGCTCTAGGGCCAATCTGAGACCAAACTTTGAAATTTTTTGTATCAATTTTCATAATATACCTATTCTTTATCTAGTTCTGCCAACGCAAGATCATAATTTTTTTTTGCTAAAATAGAATGATGCCACTGATTATTATTTTCAGTAAAACTTAGCCCTTTTCCTTTAATGGTATTTGCTATAACCATAACAGGCTTATCACTTTCATTTTTTTGTTTAAAAACTTTTAAAAGTTCATCTACATTATGTCCATCAACCTCATAGGTTTGCCATCCAAAGCTATTTAACTTACTGGTTAAATTACCTAAATTTAAAATATCTTTGTTGCTTCCTGTTTGCTGTAAATTATTTTTATCAATGATAGCAGTTAAATTATTTAATTTCAGATGCGGTGCTGACAAAAATGATTCCCAAACAGAACCTTCATTACATTCACCATCTCCAAGAACTACATAAGTATTATATTTTTGTTTTCTTTTTTTTCCAGAAAAAGCCACTCCCATTCCTAAGGCTAGTCCCATACCTAAGCTACCTGTAGAAAATTCTATACCTTTTTCTTTATTCATGACTGGATGACCAAGTAAAAAACTACCGGATTTTTCAAAATTTTTTAGTTCTTCCCTGCTGAAAAAATTTAATTCAACTAAAGCAGAATATAATGCCAAACAGGCGTGACCCTTACTTAAAATAAATCTATCTCTTTCTGGGTTAAGAGGTTTTTTGGAGTCAACATTCATAACATCTCCATACAATGTAGCTACTATATCTGCAATTGAAAGTGCACCACCTATATGAGCACTTTTTGCTCCAGCACTAAATGCTGAAAATAAAATATTTTTTCTTATTTTTTTGGCGAGAGATTTGATTTCCGAAGAACTCATTATACACCCCCGTCTACTTTAATATTTTGACCGTTAATATAAGAAGATTGATCTGAAGCTAGGAAAACTGCTACATTAGCTATTTCATCTGTTTCAGCAATTCTTTGTAATGAAATTTTTTTTATTTCTTCTTTCAAAACCTCAGGTTTAGTATTTTTGCTTACCATTTCAGTATTTGTCAAACCTGGGCTTATAGAGTTTACTCTTATAGAACTAGAACCAAGCTCTTTTGCCAAAATTCGAGTAGTTGATAAAATAGCAGCCTTGGTACCTGAATAAGCAAACCTTCCTGGGTCGTTTCTTTCAGCAGAAGTAGATGAAATGAAAATAATATTTCCTTTTTTATTTTTTGCCATTTCTCTAGAAATAAGTTGAGTTATATAGACTTGGGAAAAAAAATTTATTTGAAATATTTCTTTAAGCTTTTTGTCACTTGTCATTTGAAACAGTGAATTGAATATAGTTCCTGCATTATTTACCAATATGTCTATATTTTTACTTATATTAAATATTTTTTTAATTCCATCAGCGATTTCATTTTGAATTGATAGATCAAAAGAAACTATATTTATCTTAGTATTATTACTTTCCCCCAGACTTTTGCAATAACTCTCAAATTCAGTATTTGACTTTCTTACACAGGCTATACAATTTGCGCCATTTTCAGAAAATCTTTTTAAAATTGATTTTCCTATTCCTCTATTACATCCAGTAATTATAGCTGTTTTATTTTTAAGCAAGTAATTATTCCTTTATTTAATTGGCAATTAAAACCATTTAATTTTTAAACTTCTTTATAACAAAAAGCAATTTTTCACTAAAAACTGTTGCATTTTTAGCATATATGCATTAAATGTTCAATTATTGAACATATATGAAAAATAGTATTTTTTTAGAAATATTGAGAAAAATTAATAGTAACCCAAAGCATACCCAACGTACTTTGTCTAAAGAATTGGGCTATAGTCTAGGGAAGATTAATTACTGTCTCTCAGCCCTGAAAGACAAGGGGCTAATAAAAGTTAAAAATTTTCAAAAAAATAAAGCAAAATTAAATTATTTTTATCTTCTTACACCAAAAGGTGTAAAAGAAAAAACAACACTTACCATTGCATTTATGAAAAGAAAAATGGCTGAGTATGACGAGTTAAAAAAAGAATTAGATAATAAATGATATTAGTTTTAGTTAGAGTTTGTTCTTAAAATCTTTAACTTTAATACTAATTAATCACGGTAATTATGAAATATTTAATCCATTTAAATAATTTATTTTCATTAAAACAAAAAAAAACAGCCTTTTATCTAACAATTCTTATGTTAGTCGCTATGATGCTAGAAATTTTGTCTCTAAATTTTTTATTTTTGCTTATTAGCTATATGGTTGATCCTTCAGATATTGTTAAATTTAAATTTTATCCCTTGTTAAACAATTTTTCTGAAGCAAATGAAATTTCAGTAATTTTATCTATAACAATTTTTTTTCTTGGGATATTTGTTTTAAAAACATTTTCAACAGTATTTTTAAGCTTTAAACAGTCAAAATTCTTTGCTGATACTCGAGAAGATTTAAGTCATAATTTTTTGAGAGGGTATTTATATATGCCAAGAATTTTTCACTTAAGGTCAAATACATCTAATCTAATTAAAAATATTACTTTTGAGATTGATAGTCTTATCGTTTCGCTTCGTTCATTCTCGATTATTGTAATGGAGATAATTTTTTTGATAGGAGTCTCTATATTTTTACTTTTTATAAATTATAAGATTACTATTATTGCATTTGGTCTTTTAACCATTTTTTCTGGGCTCTACTCAGTTTTAAATTCTAAAAAAATCTTAGAGATAGGAAAATCTAGAATTAAAGTTATCCAAGATAGATTGCAAAAAATAATAGAAGGCTTAACAGGTTCTAAAGTTTATGAATTAACAGGATCTCAGGAAAATTTACTAGATGATTTTAGAATTCTTAATAAAAAAAATACAAAAATAAATTATATTTTAGAATTTAGAAACTCTTTACCAAGACCTTTGTTTGAATTATTTATTTTGCTAATTATAATTTTTTTTTTTATAATAATTCATAAAGATAGTGAATTATTAAAAAATTCTTTTCCTTTAATCGCAGTTTTTTTGACAGCTGCATATAGACTAGTTCCTTCATTCAGCAGGATAATGTCAAGTTTCCAACAATTTCAATTTTATGTTCAAACTGCAGGGAGATTAGCTAGGGACAAAGAAAATTTTGTATCTGGAAACATCTCAAAACAAAATGAACTAAAAAATTTTAGTTTTTCTAATTTAATAGAAATTAAAAATCTAAGTTTTTCTTATGATAAAAATTATAGATCCATAAAAAATTTAATTTTAAAAGATGTTAATTTTAAAATTTATAAAGGTAGCAAAGTAGGAATTTATGGTGAAAGTGGATCTGGCAAAAGTACAATACTTGATTTAATTATGGGTTTAAGCAGTGCCCAATTAGGCGAAATATTAGTTGACGATAGAAAAATCGAAAATGTAAAAAAAAATTGGCAAAAGTCAATTGGCTGTGTTCCTCAAGATGTTTTTATAATAAATGATACTTTAAAAAAGAATATTGCCTTTGGCGTTCCTGAAAACAAAATAGATGAAAATAAGCTAGATAATGCTATTAAAAATTCTCAGTTATCTGAATTTAAAAAAAGTCTTAAGTTTGGATACAATACTTTGTTAGGTGACTCCGGGTCTAGATTGTCAGGAGGACAAAAACAAAGATTAGGAATAGCAAGAGCATTATATAATGATCCACAAGTTTTAATCTTCGACGAGTCTACAAGTGCGCTGGATCCTTTAACGGAAAAAATTATTATAGAAGAAATATTTTTAAACAATAAAGACAAAACAATTATTTTTGTCTCTCATAACAAAAACAACTTAAAATTTTGTGACAATGTGTATGAAATTGCCGATCGAAGTATAATTACAAAGAATAATGAGTTTAAATAATAATGATAATGAAATATAAGAATAAAAGAAAGCAGAGCAAATCGTATGTTTAAAAATAAAACTATTTTAATAACAGGTGGAACAGGTTCTTTTGGTCAAGCATGTATAAAGTTTCTTGTAAAAAATCATAATTTAAAAAAAATTATAATTTTTTCTAGAGATGAGAACAAACAATACGAAATGAATAAAAGATTCCCGCAAAGTAATATAAGATTTTTTTTAGGTGACATAAGAGACAGAGAAAGGCTAACGATGGCAATGAAAGACGTTGACTATGTTATACATGCCGCAGCATTAAAACATGTTCCTATCGGAGAGTACAATCCTATAGAGTTTATAAAAACCAACGTTTATGGAGCGCAAAATATAATAACAGCTGCCATTGATGCAAAAGTAGAAAAAGTTTTAGCTTTGTCTACAGATAAGGCAACAAATCCTATTAATCTTTATGGAGCAAGTAAATTAGCTGCTGAAAAACTATTTATAGCTGCAAACAATATGGTTGGAAAACAACATACAAAGTTTTCAGTGGTTAGATATGGTAATGTTTTATCTTCTAGAGGATCGATAGTTCCATTATTTATTAACCTTATAAAACAAAAAAATAATATCTTTCCACTAACCGATGAAAAAATGACGAGATTTTTTATTAATTTACCTGACGCAATAAAATTTGTTTTAAGCTGTTTACAAAATATGACAAGGGGTGAAATTTTTGTTCCAAAAATGCCATCATTTAAAATTTCTGATTTAGCTAAAACTTTAAACCCAAAAGTTAAATTCAAAATCATTGGTATCAGGCCAGGAGAAAAATTACATGAAATACTAATTTCAGATAATGAAAGTAGGGATACTTTTGAGTCAAAAAATTACTATCTTATAGCTTCTAAAATTTTAGATCAGGACTATAAAAAAATAAAAAAGAAATTTAAAAAAGTTCGTTCAGATTTTATTTACCAGTCAAATGTAAATAAAGATTTTTATAATAATAAAAATAAAATTAAAAATTTATTAATTAATTCAAAGATTATTAATAAAAAATCATAATAAATTTTATTGAAAAATTTTTACGATGTCACAATTATTTATAAAAAGGTTTAAAAATAAAAAAGTAATAATAACTGGGCATACTGGCTTTAAGGGATCATGGTTGTCTCTATGGTTAGTAAACCTTGGAGCTAAAGTAACGGGTTTATCAATAGATGTTCCTTCAAAACCTTCACATTTTAAAGCAATAAATCTTCAAAAAAGAATTAATCACAAAAAGGTAGACATTAGAAACCTTAAGTCATTAAAGGCAATTTTTAAAAAAACTAATCCTGACTATGTTTTTCACTTGGCTGCTCAATCTTTAGTTAAAAAGTCTTATGCAAAACCAATTTATACTTGGACCACTAATACTCTAGGCACTCTAAATGTTTTAGAGTCTCTAAGAACAATTAATAAAAACTGTGTTGCTATACTTATTACTAGTGATAAAGCTTATAAAAATCTTGAGATTAAAAGAGGATATAACGAGGATGATAGACTAGGGGGTAAAGATCCATATAGCGCATCTAAAGCTTCAGCCGACTTAGCGATACAATCTTACATAAGTGCTTATTTTGGAAATAAAAATCAAAAAATTAAAATTGGAATTGCAAGAGCAGGTAATGTTATTGGTGGGGGAGACTGGTCAGAGGATAGACTGATACCAGATTGTGTAAAATCTTGGTCAAAAAATAAAAAAGTTTTGATAAGAAGCCCAAGATCAACAAGACCGTGGCAGCATGTTTTAGAAGCCATTAGCGGATATATTTTTTTGGCATTAAAGCTTAAGAATAATTCAAAACTTCATGGTGAAGCTTTTAATTTTGGACCTAATAATTCTGAAAATAACAATGTATTAAAATTAGTTAAAACAATGAAAAAATTTTGGGAAAGAGTTTCTTGGAAAATAGAGTCTAAAAATAATAAGAAATTTTTCGAGTCCGGTCTATTAAAATTAAACTCACAAAAAGCTTATAAAAAACTTAAATGGAAAAGCATACTTAGTTTTAAAGAGACTATCATGTTAGTTTCAGACTGGTATAAGATGTATTATTCGAAACCAAAAAATTCGTTTGAGAAATCAATAGAGCAAATTGAAAAATATGAAAAACTTTTAAAAAAAAGATTACTAATTTAAAAAATTAATTTATGAAAGTTGTTATTTTAGCAGGAGGATTTGGAACAAGATTATCAGAGTACACAAAGACTATTCCTAAACCTATGGTTAACGTTGCAGGAAAACCAATTCTTTTACATATTATGAGTCATTACGCAAAATATGGTTTTAAAGATTTTTACATTGCGCTTGGTTATAAATCTCAAGTAATAAAAAAATATTTCAATAAAAAATTTTATGATTGGAATGTAAACTTGATAGAAACTGGCAAAACAACAATGACGGGAGGTAGATTAAAAAGACTTAAAAAATATTTAGATAAAGAAACATTTATGTTGACATATGGAGACGGTGCATCGGATATAAATATTAAAAAGCTATTAAGATTTCATAAAAAAAATAAAAGAATGGTAACACTAACGGCGGTAAGACCTCCTGCTAGATTTGGAGCAATAAAAATTAAAGGAAATTATGTAAGTTATTTTAAAGAAAAATCAAAAATGGATGAGGGTTGGATTAATGGAGGATTTTTTGTAATGGAGCCAAAATTTTTAAAACTTATTAAAAACGATAAAACTTTTTTAGAAAGAGAGCCTTTAGAAAAAGCATCCAAAAGATCACAGCTTATTGCCTATAAACATGAGGGATTTTGGCAATGTTTAGACACCAAAAGAGATAAAGATAAATTAGAAAAAATCTTAAAAAAAAAGAAATATAAGCTTTGAAATTAAATAAAAAATTATTAATTGTTGGAGGCACTGGTTTTATTGGATCTAAATTAGCCAAAAAAACCGTAGAAAAAGGCTGGAAAGTTTTTAGTATTTCAACAAATAAACCAAAAAAATTGAGAAAAGTTTCTAAAGTAAAATATCTCATTTGTGATATTTCTAAGAAAAGATTATTAAAAAAAAAAATCAAAACAAATTTTGATTATGTTGTTAATCTTGGTGGTTTCGTTGATCACAGAAATAAAGTTAAAACATATAATAGTCATTACATTGGATGTAAAAACTTAGCTCAAATTTTTCTAAAAAAATCTATCAAATCATTTATTCAAATTGGAAGTGGACTTGAATACGGTAATTTCAGTTCTCCTCAAAAAGAAAATAATAGTTGTAAACCTAATTCTATTAGATCAATATACGGAAGGTCAAAACTATTATCGACTCTTTATCTTAAGAAGCTTTACAGAAAAAAAAAATTTCCTGTGACAATTTTAAGACTGTATCAAGCATATGGTCCCGAACAAGATACAAATAGATTTATTCCAATAATTATAAACGGATGTATAAAAAATAAGAAATTTGCATGCACTGAAGGAAAACAATTTAGAGATTTTATACATGTAGATGATGTTATTGACTCAATATTAAAGTCGTTAACCAATAAAAAAGCAAAAGGAGAAATTTTTAATATTGGCTCTGGAAAACCCAAAAAAATTAAAAATATTATCGTAGAGATAAAGAAAATTATTAAAAGTGGTCAGCCTCAATATGGAAAAATAAAAATGAGGAAAGATGAAAGATTAAAAATGTATCCTTCGATTAAAAAAGTAAGAAAATTAATTAATTGGTCACCAAAAATTTCTTTTAAGAAGGGAATAAAAAATACTATTAAATCCTATTATGAATAATAATAAAGAAGCTAAAAGACCTCTTATCAGTATTATAATAAATTGTTTTAATGGCGAGAGATTTCTTAAAGATACTTTAAAGAGCGTAATAGAACAAACCTATAAAAATTGGGAAATTATTTTTTGGGATAATCAGTCTAAAGATAAAAGTAAAAAAATTTTTTTAGATTTTAAAGATAAAAGATTAAAATATTTTTATGCAAAGAAACACACTGTTCTGTACGAAGCAAGAAACTTGGCAATTAAAAAAGCAAAAGGAGATTTAATTGCATTTTTAGACACCGATGATGTTTGGGAAAAACATAAATTAGCTCAACAAGTTCCTTTATTTAAAAAAAAGGATGTGGCCATGACATATAGCAATATTTGGATAAGTGACACCAATCTAAAAAGAAAAAAAATTCATATTAAAAAAATGCAGTCTAGCGGTTTTATTTATGACAGATTAATAGAAAATTATAACGTTCCAATTATATCAACTATCATAAGAACTAAATACTTATCAAAATTGAAAAAAAAATTTGATAGAAGATTTTCAGTAATAGGAGACTTCGAACTTTTTTTAAGAATTTCTAAAAAACACAAAATTGCTTATATTCACGCTCCATTAGCCACATACAGACTTCACAAAAATAATTATTCATCTCTAAATAAATCCAGGGAAATCAATGAATTTCAGATCTGGTTGAATGAAAATAAAAAACATTTAAACGAAAAACAGTTTAAAAGTATCAAATTAAGGTTAAATGATAGAAAATTTTTATATTTCAAGATTAACGGGGAATACAAGAAATGCTTTCAAACGATCTCAGAAAAAAAATATTTTAGGCTATCTTTAAAAAATTTATTTATATTATTAACACCAAATTTTTTACTAAAAAGATTACTAAGATTTTAATCTTCTTTTTTATGTAAGAAAAAACCTAAGAAAAAGAAAATTGTAGCTGCATTAGCTGTGCTAAAAAAACTTCCTGTGCTTCTAAGAGGAAATATTTCACTTATTAGAGTTATAAATATAATAACACTAAACAAAGCTATATTATTTTTTTCTTTATTTCTTAAAACGCTAAAAAATTTTTCTAAGATAAAAAGATAGAAAATTATTATGAACATTGATAGTCCAATTATCCCGAGCTCAGCTAATATTTCAAAATAATAATTGTGTGGATGAGTTGAGCAATTGTAGGTAGGTGAGTCTTTTGTATTTTCTGCAGTATAAGTCGCACATTTTTTCCTAAAACTTTTTATACCGTTACCAATGAAAATATTTTCTTGCCAAACTCTCAAAGAAGTTAAAATCAACTGATTGTGATTATGAACATTAGTTACCGGTGCTACTTTCTCTTGATTTAAAGAACTGGTTTCTATTTTTTCTTTAAAAATATTTTTAACTAATTGAACAGGCATAAACTTCAACTTATGGTAAAAACTATCGTAATAGTCCTTAAAATTGCTATTAGAATTATAATTAAGAGAAAACATTACAAAACATAAAATCACTGAGATTAAAACAATAATTCTTTGTTCTTTTAAAAACAAAATAAGTAAAAAAAGACTTATAATAAACATCATAAGTGGAATTTTATTTCCAGAAAACATAATTCCCAAAAATATAAATGTGATTATAATAATTAATGAAATTGGAATCTTTTTAGTATTTTTTGATAAGACCATTAAAGGGTAAATAATTGCAAAAAGAGAAAACTTTATAATGTAACCTCCCGCCACATATTCATCTTTAAAAATACCAGAATTATGAACTGATCCTGAAGGATAACCAAAAAAATTTTTTCCATAAAAAGACTGGAAGATAATATCTATAATAATAAAAGATAATGAAATTAGGCACACTAAACAAAATAATTTAAAATCAAAATGCTGGTACTTTATTGTAAGGTAAATTACTACTGAAAGAAAAAAGAATCTTAAAAATAAAATAGATTTGAGAACATCTTCAAAATTAAGGTGATTTTCATAACCATAATTTTTTCCAAACAACGTATAATTTAAAAAAGTTGTTAATATAATGAATAAAAAGAAACTAAATAAAAATATTAAATTTTTTGATAAATTTAAATAGCCTCTATAATGATACAAACCCAAAAAACAAATTAAAACCAAGTTTGCATTAATAAACAAGTTACCTAAAAAACAAGAAATAGGAAAAAAACAAATTAATAAATTTAAAGGGTTATTTTTTGAAATCTTTTCTAAAGTATTCATTGATAGTTAAGTATGAATACTTTAATAAATTTTATTATTCAAGTTTGCATTAGTCCTATTCTTAAGCTAAATATCTAGCTAATAAAAGTTAGGGCGTGTAGTTCAATGGTAGAACGCTACGTTGACATCGTAGAGGCCATAAGTTCGATTCTTATCACGCCCACCATATTAATTTATTCTATATTTTTCTTTACTGTTCAATAAATGAACGGTATATTGAATTTCTAAATATGAGTAAGTCTAAAAAAATACCTGTTTTTGATATTCTAATTGGCTCAAAGGAAAAGGAATTTGTAAATGACTGTCTAGATAAATCTTTCCTTGGTCAAGGATCTTATATTAAAGATTTTGAGAATGAGTTTAGTAAATTTGTTAATTGTAAATATGGAATAACGACCACAAGCGGTACAACCGCTCTACATTTAGCTTGTAAAACTATAGGTTTAAAAAAAGAGGATGAGGTTCTTGTTTCATCAAGCACTAATATGGCTAGTGCATTTTCAATTGATTACTGTGGAGCAATTCCAATTCCAATAGATATAGATAAAGATACGTGGCAAATGGATGTAAACAAGATTGAAAAAAAAATTAATAGTAAAACAAAAGCTATAATGGTTGTTCATTTATTTGGACATCCAGTTGATATGGACAAAGTTTTAGATATTGCAAAAAAGCATAATTTGAGAGTAATAGAAGATTGTGCAGAATCTCATGGAGTAGAGTATAAAGGAAAAAAGGTAGGTTCAATTGGAGACATAGGAGCATTTAGTTTTTATGCCAATAAAACTATCACCTGCGGGGAGGGCGGGATGATTGTGACAAACTCTACAAATCTCGCAGAAAAAGCTGCAAGTTTAAAAAATTTGTCATATGGAAAAAAAAATAAGTTTATACATGAAGATATTGGATTTAATTATAGATTACCTAATATTAGCGCTGCCATAGGCTTGGCTCAATTAAAAAAGATTAAAGAAATATTTTCTGAAAAAGATAGAATTTATAATAGATACAAAAAAAATCTTGAAAATTTAAAAGGAGTAAAAATACCTACCATAAAAGAATGGGCAACAAGATATATAATGTGGGTTTTTAACCTTCAGGTCGATAAAAATTTTCCAGTTAGTAGAGATGAACTAATTAAAAAACTAAAAGAAAAAAATATAGAAACACGAAACGCATTTGTGCCAATTAATAAACAACCAATATTAATAAAAAAGTATGGTCTTTATAAAGAAAAAGAATGTCCTAACGCTAACTACATTATGGATAATGGTTTTTACTTACCATCAGGAAACAACATTACAAATGAAGAAATCGATTACATATGTAATGAAATTAAACAAATTTCAAAATTATGAACACACAAGTAAAAACAAAAAAAATCGGTATATTTGTTGACTCTGAAAAAACTTCAGGTGGAGCCTATCAAGAGCTTTTAACTTTTATAAAAAATTTTGAAAAGTTTAATGAAAAATATAATCTGAATTTTACAATTGTATGTACTTCTAAGGATTTAGGTTTTGATAACAAATTAACTAAATTTAAAGTAATCTACTTCAGTTTGGGTTTTATAAATAGGTATATTCACTACCTATTTAATTTTCATCATTTTTTCAGAAGAATTAGAAAGTTTTTACTCTTTAAAAATAAATTTGAATCTTTTTTAGATAAAAATGATATTGATTATTTAGTATTTACTGGACCTTCACAATATCCGCTTTATATAGAAAAAACAAATTTTTGCATGATAGTTCCCGATGTAAATCATAGAGAAAATAATGAATTTCCTGAACTTTCATTTACTCCTGAGTACTCAAGAAAGGACGAGATATTTACCAAATCCTTGCCTAGAAGTACTATGATCATAGCAAATTCCCAGGATATTAAAAAAAGAATATCTTTTTTTTATAAAATTCTAGAAGAAAGAATAATCGTTATTAATCAACAGCCTTCTGAAAGTATAAAAAACTTCAATTATAAACAAAAAGAGATCGAGTCTGTAAAATATAAAGAAAAAAAGAATTTACCTGAAAATTATGTCTATTATCCTGCAATGTACCTACCTCATAAAAATCATAAATATATTATTGATGGTATAAAAAAACTAAACTTATTAAAAGAAATTGATATAAGCGCTGTTTTTTGTGGAAGTGATAAAGGTTATTTAAAAAATCTAAAAGAATATGCAAAAAAAAATAATATAGACAAAAAAATAATATTTTTAAATTTTGTTAATGATGATGAGCTTCCATTTTTATATATAAATTCTAAAGCTCTTGTTATGCCAACTTTAATGGGACCAACAAATATTCCTCCGTGGGAAGCCTTCAAGCTTAATGTTCCGGTCTTTTATACTGATTTTAAAAATATTAAATCAGTTCTTAAAGACGCAGTATATTATATAGATCCCTTAAATCCCGATACTATGGTAGAAGGAATTAAAAAGATTTTAACTGATGAAAACTTTAAAAAAGAACTTATAGCGAAAGGTTCTAGTCTAATTGATAGTATAAATGAGGAAAAAGAATATGAGCAATTTTTTGAAAATGTTATTAAAAATCGTAAAATAAGAGAAAGATGGATTTTTAATTAAATTCTTATAAATAAAATGACTGAAGAAATAATATATAAAAAAACTATTTTCGCTCTTATAATAAGAGGAAAAAAATATAAAAAGAAAAGAGGTATAAATTTTTTTACAAAGAATAGTTTTCCTTTACAAGTAGCTTTTATTAATCATAAAAAAAATCATATAATACTACCCCATGTTCATTTGAGAAAAAAAAGGAAAATTTTTCAAACCTCAGAAGTTTTAATAATTTTAAGGGGAAAACTAAAGGTTGACTTTTATACTCAAAAAGAAAAATATTTGAAAAGTCGAGTACTTAAAAAAGATGACATAATCGTTTTTCTTAATGGCGGACATGGTTTTTATGTAAAAGAAAAATGTTCATTTATTGAAGTAAAGCAGGGACCATTTTTTCCCTCTTCTGATAAAAAGAGAATATAGAAACTATAAAAACTAGATTTTAAGCAATAATTTTCTATTTACATTAATTTATAAAGACAATATAAGACATTGCCTGGTAATTTTTGCGAAGGGGTAATACCCGATACCATTCCGAACTCGGAAGTTAAGTCCTTCAGCGCCGATGGTACTTTGTCTTAAGACATGGGAGAGTAGGACG
>MDTE01053510.1_pt1 | contig 19702 bp, 17 predicted proteins | sample 811231 | NCBI WGS metagenome assembly MDTE01 (sample SAMN05326651, study PRJNA326480) | marine metagenome | isolation source: seawater | place: Indian Ocean: Red Sea | collected 2010 | reverse complement strand
TGATTTCATATCATCACGAAATGATATTATTGAAAATAAAAATGCACAAAAATAGAATATGTAAAATTTGTTAGGTAATGAATTTTTAAAGATGTTATCAAATATATAAAAATTACAAGTACCGATTAAAAATAAAATTAGAAATATTATTCCAGCACCAGTTGGGGTTATCTCATTTCCTACATAATAATCTTTTTTATTAGGTTTTATTTTTTTTATTTTTTTTTTTAAGTATAAATCAAATAAAAAGAAACCTAGAGCAAATGCAAAGATGAAATACACTAAGTATATAATCATCATAATTTATTTATTTTTTGAGATTTGAAAGATAACATTAAACCTAAATTAAACCAAAAAAAGGAGCCATAAAATGATGAGAATATGCTGCCACTACTTTTTAAAGGCCACACGTAAAAAAGTAATGTTATTAATAGTCCTGTTGCAAATCCAAGAAGTCTATCATCAGTACTTTTTAAAATAAGTATTGTTTGAAATGATTTTTTAAAAATAAAATATACAAAAATCAAATATAAAGTTAATCCAAAATATCCTGTCTCTACCAATAATTCAAAAAAGTTGTTATGAGGGTGTGTTGAGCATAAATTTGGAAGATTTGTGTATTTATTTTTTATTTTTTCATCACATAAAATTCTATAATTTTTTAGACCAACCCCAAATAATTTTCTCTCATTTGAAAGTTCAACTGCTGAACTAAATAATCTAAAATAACCAAAAGATTTATAATTTTTTAGTTCATAAAAAGTTTCTGAATATCTATCATTTACAGATGGAATAAGTTTGAAACATATTGCTAAAAATATAAATATAAAAAAAAAAATTTTTGTAAAGTTTTTGAAACCAAAAAAAATATAAAATATTAAAATTAAACTTGTAAAAAATAAAATTGTTGCCATTCGATCGCCTGTTATAATTATAGAATATGAATTGATTACGATAAATAAAATGTTGAATATTTTATTTTTAATACTGTAAGTTTTAAATTTTTTAAAAATATCTGCTATTATCGGGATTGAAAAAAAAAAAATATAAGTTCCTGCAACTAATTCATCTCCAAATAACCCACTAAACCTTCTAGGATCATTGCCTCCAGGTTCAATACCAAATAAATTAGTTCCAAATATAAATTGAAAAATTAGGTCAGAACAAAATACAATCAAAAGATATTTAGTGAATTGTATATATTTTTCCAAGAATTTAATATCTCTATCGAGTAAGTAAAAAATTAATAGAGCTGTTAAGAAAAATCTTATTTGTGATGTTGAGGATTTAATAGATTGTAAATCATTATCTGAAAATATTGAAATTAATACAATATAAAAATAAAAAGCTAAAAAAGAGTAAATTATTAAATTAAGATCTTTGAGAACTGACTTATTCTTTAAAAAAAGAAATATAAAAACGAAGCTTGAAATTACCAAAAAAAAATTTAAGGCAAATGATCTAAATAGTAAGACAATAGGAAAAATTAAGATAATAAAGTTAATATTAAAGTTTTTTTTTTGTAACATTTGTTTCCTTAATTTATTGGAATGACTATTTATAAAACTTTAGTCAACTTTTTATATAATTTCATGTGCTCCTGAGCAATAAAGTTTGATGAAAAATTTTTTTCTGCAAATATTCTTGCATTTTTTCCCATCCTTGATCGTAATTTATTTTTTGACGCTAAAAATTCTAACTTATCGGCAAGCCTTTTGGAATTTTTTATAGGCACTAAATATCCAGTCACATTTGGAATTATTGCTTCTCTACAGCCTGGATGATTAGAAGTTACAACTGATCTTCCAGCTGCTGCGGCCTCCAATAAAACCTTTGGCAATCCTTCACCATAAAATGAAGGCAAACACACTATGTTTGTATTCTTTAAAACATTATTTATATTTTTTGAGTAACCGTAAAATTTAACAAAACCATCTTTTTTCCATTTTTTTAATTCTATTTTTGTAATACTTTGTGGGTTACCTGAGTCAATTGAACCATATACTCTAAACCTTAGATTTAGATTTGTTCTTTTTTTGATTATTTCAGCAGCTAAAATAAAATATTTAATTCCCTTTTCAATTATTAATCTAGAAATAAATGATATTACAATTGGATTTGTTCTTTCCTTAACAAAATTATAATTGTTTAGGTTTACACCAGAACCTTTTATAATTTTAACTTTATTCTGATCTATTATTTTTTTCTTTAAGAAATAACGTTTATCAGAATTGTTTTGAAGTAATAAAAAACAGTTATGTATTTTAAACAAAACTTTAAAAATAAAATTTATTAAATTTTTTATTATAATTAATTTAATTTTTTTTGAGTTATAGATTGTGCCTAAACCAGGCAGAGCAAATATAATTGCTTTTATATTCAGAAAACATGAAGCTATTCCGCCATAAAGACATGGTTTCAAAGTCACCAGGTGAACAACTGAAGGATTTATTTTTTTTAACAGACAATAAATTGAGTATATCGACTTTATTTCAATAAATGGATTTATGTTTCCTCTTCTAATTGAAACTTGAAAAAATTTAAAATATTTTCTTGTTTTAAAATTATTATTTTTTATTTTATTTTCTCCATAACAAATATGAACGTCATAACCTTTTTTTTTTGCTTCAGTTGCAATATTAAGTCTGTGGGATAGAAAATAACTTAATTCATTTACAACTATTAATAATTTCTTGTTCATCTGTTTCTATTTATCCAAGATTGAAACATTAAAATACACCAAATTTGATTTTCTAATACATTTTGTCCTTTTAAAAATCGTGACCATTTTTTTATAACTTCTTTAGAATTAAGAAACCCTTGTTCTTGAATTCTTTTTGTATCAAGTAAACTTTCTGCCCACTCTCTTAAAGGGCCTCTTAAGAAACTTCCGATTGGTAAATTAAAACCCATTTTTTTACTTGTTACATATTCATTTGGTAAATATTTTTTAAGTAATTTTTTTAAAATCCATTTTCTCTCATTTCCTTTTATTTTATAATCTGTTGGAAGGTTTATACAATGTTCAACCAAGTTGTGATCCAAATATGGAATGCGTACCTCTAAACCAACTGACATACTTGCTCTATCAACTTTTGTAAGTATATCGTCTGGTAAATAAGATTTTACATCATAAAATATAAATTCTTCAGTTAAGTTATCAAATTTTATACTATCTGAATGAACCAAATTTTGATTTGAATGATTCAATATCATATTTTCTTCTTTAGAGAATGTTCTTAATAATTTATAAAATTCCAGTGAATTTTTTGCATCTAAAGATGAAAGTATTTTATAAATTTGATTTTGAAACTCTGTGTTAGATTTTCTGAACTTTAATAATTGATAAAGTTTGAGGAATAAAAATTTTGATTTATCATTAGATATCATTTTTCTCAAAGAATAAGGTATATTTTTTAAAACAGACCAAATTTTTGGACCAAAAAGATATCTCTGATAACCTCCAAACATTTCGTCACCACCATCCCCAGATAAACAAACTTTTACTTGCTTTTTCGCTAATTGACTTACCATTAAAGTTGGTATCTGTGATGCATCTGCAAAAGGTTCATCGAATATTTCTGGAATTTTTGGAATAATCTCTTGAATTTTATTTGTGTCAATATAAAGGTGCTCATGATCAGTTCCAAGATGATCAGCAATCTTACTTGCCTTACCCGCTTCATCATAGTATTCATCTATATTTCCTATAGAGAAAGTTTTTATTTTTTTTTCGGATAGAGATTGCATTAAAGCCACAATATAAGAGGAGTCTATACCACCAGAAAGAAATGCTCCAACCGGAACATCTGCTAACATTCTTAAATTGACTGAATTTTTTATAAGTTTTTCTGAATTATCTAAAATTTCTTTTTGACTTAAATTAGAAAGATTATTCTTGTTTTTATAGAATTCATTTACATCCCAAAAGCATACAGGATCTGAAATACTTTCTCCGTTATTACTAATCTTAATAAAATGTGCGGGTGGTAATTTTTTAATTTTTTTATAGATTGTATTTGGTGAGGGTACAAAACTATATCTTATGAATTGGGATAACGATACTCTATCAATATCTCTATCCCACATAGGGTATTCGTCTAAGGCTTTTAATTCCGAGGTAAATACAAATGCATCTTTAATATATCCATAATATAAAGGCTTTTCTCCAATTCTATCTTTGCAAAGAAACAATTCTTTTTTTTGTTTATCCCATAAAGCAAAGGCAAACATTCCATTTATGTTTTGTAATGTTTTTTTTAAACCTAATTTTTCAATAAGCATGATAAGTGTCTCTGTATCCGATGTTCCCTTCCAAGATATTTTATGTCCGGCTTTTTCAAGCTCTTTTCTTAATATTTTGTGATTATAAATTTCGCCATTAAAACTTATCAACCATTGTTTGTTATGTGATAACATTGGTTGATTTCCTTTATCAGATAAATCTAAAATAGATAACCTTCTATGAGCTATTCCAAAATTAAAATTTTCATCAATCACAATCCCAGCCCCATCGGGCCCACGGTGAGATAATGAATTATTCATTTTTTTCAATAAATTTACATCAACTTTTGATTTACTTAAAATTCCTAATATTCCACACATTAATAATTACCTTAAATAAGTTTTTTTTTTCAAATATTTTTTAATTAAAAAAAAAACAATTGAAAATAATATTTCTGAAATTTCTGCTCGTCCATAAAATTTTAGAGGCGTCATTGAACTTCTAATATTAGTCTCGAGATTAGAAAAATCAAATTCAGTTAAAAATAACATAATTATTTTTTTCGGAAAAAATCTATAATTTTCTTTGTCTCTAATATCCTTTGAATATTTTTGTTTTTGTTTTGCTTAAAGTAATTAGTGTCATTTATTTCTGTATATTTCATACTATTAATCTCATTAATTTTTATGTTGCCTTTGTCTATGATCATTTCTTCTATTTGAACTGTAGGGATGTTATTTACTGAACTTTCAAAGAGAAAACTTGAATAATCTCCCAGTATAAGTTTTGCATAAGTTGATAGCTGGTAAGGTGATTTATTCGATATTATTATACCAAGGCTCTTAATCTTTTTAAGAAAAGATTTATTTGTTTCCATTGGGTGCGGACAAAATATAAAATTTTCATAAATTAAATTTTTTTTTAAATAGTTTAAAATTTTAAAAAACTTTTTATCTTTTTTTACTTTTTTTAATAAATAATATGGTGATCCAACATAAATAATGTCATTGGAATTTGGCTTATTCAATATTAAATTTGCCTTAATACCCTTAACATAGATTGCTTTTTTCTTTACACAATTGTTTATTTTTTTTTCGATTTGCTTTGACCAAACAAAAATTTTTTGTGATTGTGATGGTAAAATAGACAAAAATTTTGGATTATTGTTAAAAATACCGTGAGCCAGAACTGCGGTTTTTATATTAAGATTATTTCCTAAATTTACTATTAGGTTATTAAATGGTGTTTGGTCGTTATGCAAAATAATTCCAATAATATTTAAATTTTTAAATATTTTGCTAATAAATGACATGTCTTTTTCCAAAGAAAATTTTAAATTTTTCAAAAAATTCTTTTTTTTAATTAATTTTTTTAACTTCGATATGTTGTCACAATCATACGAATTTAACGTCTTGTAGATTTCTGAACTTCTCTCAAGTAAATCAAAGTACCAACAATGAGAAATTAAATATGATAAAGTTGTTTTAAAATTTTTTTGGTAATTTCCTATACCTATAACTGAAAGATTTTTTTTTTTAAAATCATTTTCTAATTTTTTTTGAGAGTAAGTACTTAAAACATTTGATCTTATAAATATTTTAGAGTTTGAAGAAAAAAAGCCGTAAATTTTAGTATAATAAAATATAAATTCTTTTATTAAAACATTACTAAAAAAAAAAAGCTTTTTTTGTAATATGTAGTAAATTTTTATTTGCTAATTCTGAATTTCCAGTAAAATCTAATCTTAACTGAAGATTAAATAAATTTAAAATTTGTTCAAAATTTTTTAAATAATTGTATTTCTTTTTAATTTGATTATTTAATTTTAAATAATCAATAAAATTAGATTTTTGATATTTGATAATTGACATAAAAAATATTTAAAACATCTTAAGTTTTTCTAGCAAAAATGTTTAATTCTGTCTCAAAATTATTAAATTTTTTGTTTTTTGAAGTATCGTCAATTTCACTTGCAGAAAAAGCAATTCTTGTGAAGTTTTTTTTGTCAACAAGTTTATGAGTTACGAGCCCCACCAAAGCCGATTGCGATTTATCAAATTTAATTATTATTTTTTTTTTATTGTCTCCTAATTCAATTTCTCCCTCTGTTACTCCAATTGACTGGTTTGCTGATATAAGATGAGATTCAAGTCTACCGTGATCGAAGCTTTCATGATTGTCCAGTTTAAAAAATTCCTTTTTGAATCCACCGTTATGAGATGCATAATATAGTTTATTTTTATTAAATGTTTCAGGTATTAAAGTAATATAGCCCAATCTAAGTGAACCTAAAATTGGTTTATCCCAATCTAATTTAATTTTTAAATTAATTTTTCCGGTCATATCATCTATTACCCATTCTTTTTTTATCAGCCCTAATGAAGTTTCAATTGATGATTTAATCACTAGCTGATTATTTAAATTTATTATTTTAGGTTTTGCTTTGTGCATATCTGTTACTTTATGTTTTCCGGGAGGTTCAAAAGATAGATGTCCAGAAAACCAATCAGCCCCTAAACTTATATTTTGAAAATATTCATGATCTAATTTACCAAATAAAGGTTTTTTAGAAATTTTATTATCAATAAAACTATCTAATGAAATACCTTTATTACAATTAAATTTTAAGCTTAAACGTTTACCTTTCACAAGAAGGAAATTTTTTTCAAATTCTATTAATTCCTTTTTTTTATTTTTTTTAACATTAATTGTTTTATTATATTTGGATAAATTTTTTTTAGTTTTTAAGTTTTTTTGAAAGTTTCTTATTTCTGATATTAGTTTCACCCATCTTTTAGAGGTTATATGTGTACGAAAATCGCTACCCCAAAAATAACAGAGTTTTTTCCAATCATTTTCTGTAGAATTTTTAATATTTTTTAATTTGTTATATATTTTCCAACATTGGGTGTTTATAAAATAGTCGTTTCTTCCAGTAACAGCCCATCTTAAAATATTATATTTTCTTTGCTTTTTTACAACTATCGGACTACTAGCTGAAGTCAAATTTAGTTTGTTACTTGAATATTTTTTTTTTTTAATTTTCAAAACATCAGATGGTTTTATAAAATTAAAATTACTCTCTTTACTAAAAGATTTGTATAACTTATCAATACGTTCCCATTCATTATTAGAAATAACAGCCTCAGTCATATAACGACCTGGTCTAAAATTAAACACTTCAACATCGTTTCCGTAAATAGGAAAAGCCTTTTTGAATTTTGATTTATGGCTTTTTATAAATTTTAAAATCTCTGATAATTCTATTTCTCCATGTGCATATCTTTGAAATTTTTGAAAAGAAATTGTTTCGTTCCAAATTAAATTAATATTTTTTTTTTCAAAAGCGGCTTTTTGAGGGAAATATTTAAGGTTATTGTTCCAATCTAAGTTTGCAGAAGAAGGATTGTTCCACTCCATTATAATAGTATCAAATGCAGATTTTTTATAAATTTCTACCAGACTTTTTGAAAAAGCTTGTTCATTAACTAAGGCAATCTTTGGTATGATATTAAATACTTCTTTATAAATTTTGTTACCTAATTTTAGATTTTTGAGATTTATTTCTGCCGGAGCTAATGGAGCTATAATTTGAGAATAACCACTGCCAATTAGTTCACATATATTTTTTTCAATTAATTTTTTGAATTCCGATATCCAACTTTGATCAATTTCTATTATTTGTTCTATAGTATTTCCTGAAATTTCTATTCCAAAAGGTAGTTTATTTTTTTTTGCAATTTCGATTAGAGGCCAATAACATTTATCAATAACTTTTCTTCTATCTGATTTTTCAATTGAAGAATAAGACAAGTTTAAATGAAATATCGAGTATAAATCTAGTGACATTTTAAATTTATTTATATGAATTATATGGATAATTTAAATTAATTTTTTAATTTCTCTTTCTAATTTATTTAATCCAGATACTTTTAACATTATTCGAGCGTTTGTTGATATATTTGAAGCTCTTTTATTATCTTTAATAAGTTTCATTAACAATTTGATTGCTTGATTTTTATCAGTTGCCACTTCAGACAAATTAAAACTTTTAATTAAATTTAACTCTCGATTAAGTTTATTTTTATGTTTTTTTGCTGGGAATGTAACTGTTGGAATATTTGCATATAAAAGTTCAAAGAAGCTTACTCCATAATAAGTTACTGCATAGTTTGCTCGATTTATAAGGTTATTTAAATTTTTTGGAGCCCGATACTCTTTAAAATAAATTCTTTTATTATTTGGAGTGTTGATTTTTTTTGCAAAAGGGCCTGAAACCCAAATTATTTTTGTTCCAATAGGAAGAATTTTTTCAAATAACTTTGGCCAAGATTTCCCTAAACCATCTATATCACCTCCTCCAGTCAGAACTAAAATAGTATTACCTATTTTCCAATTTTTTTTTTTTTATTATTAATAATATAAGAATCCCATCCATAAACTATTTTGGCCTTGCTTTTGTAATTTTTTTTTAATTTTAAATTAAATGAAGGAATAAATATTAAATCTAATATTGACGTAAAATTCATTAAGCCATCTATTGATACTAATTTTGCTTTAAAAGATGATATTTTTTTTAAAAAGAACACAAGTTTTTTTGGAATAAATTTTGGATCAAGGTCGAAAAAAATTAAATTAAATTCATCTTTAATTGAAATTTTTGAAAAATTATTTTTAGAATCTATTAACTGATAATTTTTTAATTTAAATATATTTTTATTTGGGAGTTCGCCTAAAATAAAAGTCTTAATATTTGCTTTAAATTTTTTTTTTAACATTTTTGAAATCGACACAGTTCTTGATAGATGTCCTAATCCAGTCTTTTTTCCTGAATGGCAAATCATTAATACTTTGATCATTAAATTTTTTAAATAAAATACTTAAACAATATTATTCTTTAGTTAATCTTTTAAAACCAAGATGATGCTTAGGAGAAATTAGATTTTTACATTCTAAATCTTGAGAAATTATTTTAAATACCTTTTTTACAGCTTTATTATACTTAGATATTTCGCTATCTGTGTGAGCAAGAGATGGTTTGAATTGACGAAAACCAAGAAAACCCTCTTTGAGCATTTCTATAGTAAAAATAGTATTCATCTCAGTTTGTTTTTTGTAATCAAAAGTAAATGACGCTAGTGAAGGCAAGCCTGAAACTTTTATATTTAAACTATTTGACTTTGCGTTTTCAATCCAAATTTTTTTTACTTTTTTACCGCTTGCAATAATCTTCTGATTAACTTTATTTTTTTTATATTTTTTAATCGTAGCTAATGCGGCTGCAGGACCAATTCTATCTGTCCAATTTGTACTGGATATAAATGTAGATTGTGCAGACTCCATCACTTTTTCACTTCCTGTAATAGCTGAAATTGCATATCCATTTCCCATACTTTTGGCAAAAACCGCTAGATCAGGATAGACTTTATATTTTCTATGGATACCACCTGCGCACATCCTAAATCCACTGGTTATCTCATCAAAAACCAATATAGCCCCAATTTCTTTTGCTCTATCTTTCAATTTTTCAAGATATTTAGGTTTAGCTTCCTCTCCTCTAGCTGGTTCTATTACAATAGCTGCTATGTTTTTTTCTTTACCTTTAATTTTATCATTTAATGAAGTTATATCATTGGCTTCAAATGGTATCGAAGTTCCTTTTAACCCTCTAGGAATACCATTAGGTTTTAAACCTGGCATCAATTGTCCATCTAAATTTTTATTATCACTTAAATTAGATGAAATGTACCAGTCATTCCATCCGTGATAACCACTAAACATTACAATATCTCTTTTTGTATAAGCTCTTGATATCCTTACGGCAATATTTACAGCCTCACCTCCACTTCTTGCAAATCTAACCATTCCAAACCAAGGATGTAGTTCAATCAATTCCCTTGCTAATTGGATCTCTTCATAACAATTAAGTGAACTACTGACACCATCCTTCAATGCTTTTACTACTGCATTATCCACCTCGTCATCAGCATATCCTAGTATGCAGGCACCAACTGACATTATTGACATATCTATAAACTCTCGTCCGTCTAAATCCCAAACTTTGCAACCTTTTGCTTTACTATAATATGAGGGCCATATGTCAGGGGCAAACATTTCTGGTCGTTTTGATAAAAGTTGTGTACCACCTGGAATTATTTTTTTTGCCCTTTTGTAATAAGAGTTTCCTTTTCCTTTTAACAAATCACTGAATGAGTACATATTTTAATAACTATCTAATTTTATTGATTTTTTATATCCTGCATTTCTAACTATTCCACTATTTATTTTTAATAATTTAGGCTCCTTTTTAAGCAATTTCAAAATTTCTTTTGTATAAAAATTTTTATTAAAATTTTTAAAAAGTTTTTTAAAAATTTTTTTTAAAAACTTATAATCACGTGGCTCGTCAATAGTCCATCTATGGTGTGAAAGTTTTTTAAATTTTTTATAAGCTCCTATTTTAAACTTATTTCTATTAGTATTTTCAATATACGTTCCAACGTGTTCTCTATCAGACTTTAGTTTTGCCTCAATAAATGATTTTTTAAGGGCTTCAAATGAAAAAACTTGACAATCTAGTCCATCTGGAAAATTTCCTCCTAAGCTATAAAAGTCATAATTTTTTTTCTTAAACCTTATTATTACTTCGTCTATAATTTTTGGATCAATTACAGGACAATCGCCGGTAACTCTCACAATTATATCAGCTTTATAAATAATTGAGGCTTTAAAATACCTATCTAAAACATCATTTAAACTTCCTTGAAAGAAATTAATGTTATTTTTTTTGCACCAATTTACAATTGGTAAATCAACTTTTCTTCTGGAAGTTGCAACAACTATGGTATTTATTTTTTTAGACTCTTTTACTCTTCTTACCACATGCTCGATAACGGGATAACCACATAATGGCAAAAGAACTTTGCCAGGGAGTCTTTTTGAACTCATTCTAGCTTGTATAATGGCGACAATTTTCATAATTTTTTCCAATACTGCGGCTCTAAAAGTAATTTTCGATTGGAACTTATATCTGGAAATTTTTTTTTTTTTTTACTTTTATAGATTTTAACTATTTCTTTGATTTCACTTACATTATTGAATCCAATGATAATTTTATCAATTTCAGATAAAGATTTAATATAAGAAATACATGCCTCTTTAGAATTTACATCGTGATGAACGTCTAACCAATTATACCAATCTTTAAATATTTTTTTATATCTTAAGAATTTTTTTGGAATTTTATCTTTAGGAAGTAAAAGTAAACCCTGCAGAAATATAGATCGGGCATGTATTTCTATTCCTTTATATTTTAGTTTTTTTAACCATCCACTTTTTTCCATTCTTCTATCAAACAAATTTATTGGAAGCTGGATTATATCAATAGAGAGATGTTTTATAATTTCATTCAAATCTTTTGGATTATAAACTGATATACCAAATTTTTTAATTATTCCTGTCTCTTTAAAATTTTTAAAAATTTTATTTGTTGCTTCATAGTGATATTTTTTTAATAGTTTTGGATTGTGTATCAAAACACCATATAAAGATTTCAATTTTAATCTATCTAGTGAATTTTTAATTTTTTTTTTTATTGATAGCTCTAGATTTGAAGTTTCTTTACTTGAAATTGATATTTTTGTAATTATTTTAGCTCTTTTTAAAGCCAACCTTCCTAAAACTCTTTCACTTTCGCCATAATTATTAGCTGTATCAATCGTATCTATGCTTGAACTAAAACCTGTATATAAGATTTTTCTTGCAACTTTTTCGCTAACTTTGCCAGAAAAATTAGATATTCCATAATTTAAACCAAACTGAACTGTGCCAATTCCAATTTTCATTACAACAATTTGTTTATCAATTTTATCACAAAAAACTGATCTTTTTTTTTCAGACTTGGATAAATTGGTAAACTTATTGCAGAGTTATAATAACTTTCTGTATTTGGAAAATCTCCTTTTTTAAAACCAATTGATCTATAAAAAGGATGCATGTGTATAGGAATATAATGAACATTAACCCCTATGCCTTTTTTTCTTAGATAATTAAAAATATTTCTTTTTTTAACATTTATTGAATTCAATTTTAATTTAATTACATATAAATGGTAAGAAGAGTAAGTTTTTTTTGGTTGAATTTGTTTATTTAATTTTTGAAAATTTAAATATTTATCATACAATTTCGCTTTTTCATGTCTAGCTTTAACGAATAAATCTATTCTTTTGCATTGCTCAATACCTAATGCGGACTGAATATCATTCATTCTATAATTTAAGCCAAGTTTAATTTGCTCAAAATACCATGGATCTTTTGATTTAGTTTTCATAAATTTTTTTGATTTTGTTATTCCATGAGTTCTAAGTAATTTTATTCTTTCGTCAATTTTGCTATCATTTGTAAGGGCCATCCCACCTTCTGCTGTTGTAATGATTTTTACAGGATGAAAACTAAAAACTGTAATATCGCTATGTGTGCATGATCCAATTTTAATATATTTTTTTTTCTTTGAATTTTTAAGTTTGTAATGAGCGCCAATCGCATGAGATGCATCTTCAATTATTTTGAATTTATATTGTTTACTAAGAGTAAATATTTTCTCCATATCACATGGCTGTCCAGCAAAATGAACTGGTATTAATACTTTTGGAAGTTTTTTTTCTTTTTTAGCTTTAATAAGTTTTATTTCTAATTGCTTAACACAGATGTTAAAAGTTTTTTCATCAATATCCACAAAATCTATTTTTGCTCCACAATAAATTGCACAATTTGCACTTGCTACAAAACTGTTTGGACTTGTCCATACCCAATCACCTGGACCAACATTTAATGCCATACAAGCAAGGTGAAGAGCACTAGTAGCACTATTTACAGCAGACGCATACTTTGCATTAGAATATTTTGAAATCATATTTTCAAACTTTTTAACCATCGGTCCCTGGGTAAGCCAAGGTGATCTCATTACTTTAATTACTGCTGCAATATCTTTGTTGATTATTTCCTGTTTACTATAGGGAATCATTATTTGATTTCGATCTTTTCAATATTTTTTTTAACCCATTTTTTAAGTTGATTTATTCTCATCCATTCTTTATTATTATCTGAAGTATATGAAAATCCCTCTGGGACTAATTTACCTTTTTTGATTCTTTTTTTATCAAGATTCCAATTATTAATTGCTGGCAAAATTTTATAATAATCTTTGTACTCATAGGTATAATATGAGTCATCGAAGCCTATCATTTCCTCGTGTAATTTTTCTCCAGGTCTAATACCTATATATTCTAATTTTAATTTTGGATTAATTGACTTAGCTATATCAGTTACTTTCATCGATGGAATTTTTTTTACATAAATTTCACCTCCCACCATATCTTTGAAAGCATGCAGAACTAAATCAATACCTTGCTCTAACGTAATCATAAAGCGCGTCATTCTTTTATCTGTAATTGTAAAAGTGTTTCCATCTCTCATCTCATAAAAAAAGGGGATAACAGAGCCTCTTGAGCCCATTACATTGCCATATCTCACTACTGAAAAAATTGTATCATGGCCTGATGCATATGATGCGTTGCTTGCAACAAAAAGTTTGTCAGAAGCCAATTTCGTGGCACCATATAAATTTATTGGACTACTTGCTTTATCGGTTGATAGTGCAACCACCCGCTTTACACCTTGATCAATACTTGCATCAATAAGATTCATTGCACCATTTATGTTTGTTTTTATACACTCAAAAGGATCATATTCAGCTGTTGGCACTATTTTGGTAGCTGCAGCATGTACAACAAAATCTACACCATCTAAAGCTCTGTAGAGCCTATCCTTATCTCTTACATCGCCAATAAAAAACATAAGTCTTTTTTCATTTTTATATTTTTTTGCCATTTCCCATTGTTTCATTTCATCTCTTGAGAGAACAATTAGCCTTCGAGGTTTGAATTTTTTTAAAAAAATTTTTACAAAGGCTTGTCCAAATGAACCTGTGCCGCCAGTTATTAATATTGAAGAATTTTTAAACATTGTAATTTATATAATTAATTTAGAGAGGAAACCATAGATTTGAATGAAGTATTTTTATTCAATAAGTCGTTAAAAGTTCCTGTGTCCTTTATTGATCCATTTTCAAAAAAATATATTTGGTCACAATTATTAAGAGTTTCTATATTATGAGTAATTAAGATTACAGTTAATTTGTCCCTAAGTTCATAAATTGATTTCATTAAATTTTTTTCCGTAAGTTTGTCTAAAGCATTTGTTGCTTCATCCAAAATTAGTATATCAGGATTATTATATAACGCTCTAGAAATTCCTAATCGTTGTCTTTGTCCTCCTGATAATTTTGAACCATTTTCTCCTATATTTGTTTTATATCCCTGGGGCAAATCATTTATTATAAAATCATGGATCTGAGCAATTTTTGCTGACTTTATTATTGACAAATTGTCAATTGTTTCTTTTTTTATACCAAAAGCAATGTTTGCCTCTACACTTTCATCTGCTAAATAAACTTTCTGAGGTACATAACCGATGGAGTTTTGCCATGACCTAATATTATGATTTTCAACTTTTTCTCCATCTACTTCCATAAAACCTTTTTCAGGTTTTAATAATCCCATGATAATATCTATTGCAGTTGTTTTTCCGCTTCCAGTGACTCCGATAAATCCCACGATAGTCTTTGCTTTAATATCTAGAGAAAAATTTTTTAAAGTTGGTTTTTTTGAATTCTCATAACTAAAATCAATATTTCTCAAAACAATACTTTTCCTAACTTTGATATTAATTTTTTTAGAATCTAAATTAATGGAATTTCTATTAAAATTTTTTAAATCATTATAAAGGTTATCAATTGATGGACCAGAAAATCTTAATTGTGAATAACCTCTATAAATCATTTGCAAAGAAGGTAGCAACCTATACCCAGCAACAGCATAAAGAGTAATCAAAGGCACTGAATCTAAAAAATCTCTTTTTACTGAAATTAGATATAAAAGCACTAATATCATTCCTCCAAAAGCAAGGCCTTCAAAAATAAATCTTGGTATTTGTGCAATTACCTCTGCTTTAGTTTGGTTTTGAGCATATCTTTTTGCTGGTAATGAAAATTTCTCAATACACACTTCCTCTAAATTTCTAGACTTTATTTCTTTAATAGCGTTAAAAGCTTCCATAATATAAGTAAATCTGTATTTGTTGGATATTAATCTTAAATTTCCAAACTTGCTTAATCTTGATCCCATAATGCTATAAACGCATACATAAAATAATATTGATACAATTCCAACTAATGCTGAGGTTAAAGGATCAATTAAAATCAATAAAATTAAGATTGCAATCGATATAGCTAAATTTGATATTATCACCAAGCAAGGCATTAAACCATTCAAAATTATAGTTTGCACCTCGGATAAAATATTTTTTCCAAGATCTGCGCTATTTTTATTTAAATACCATGGATATGGCTGGAACAAATAATTCTCGACTAATTTTTTTGAAAAATTAAACTCTTGTGTCATAGCAAATTTAATCTGAAAGTATGTAGTGAGGGATTTAAAAATAAGTGAAACAATTAATAAAATAAAAGTTAAAACTCCCAAAAATATTGAAAACGATCTTAAGCTCGTAAGTCCAGAAAGTTCATATAAGTGATTTAAATATACATTGTTGATAGCTATAGTTGGATCTACTAATACTGACATAAAAGGCATTATCGATGCTATGCCAACAATATCTAGCAAGGCCATTATTATAATCATAGCCAACAAAATAATTGAATTTTTTTTTTCTGATTTATTAAATAAGCTAAATAATTTTAAAATTTTTAACATTTATTTATAATAATTTTTAAACCATTTAATGAATTTTTTAATGCCCTCATCAATATTTGTTGTCGGTTGAAAATTAAATTCTTTATTTATTTGCGTAATATCTGCAAAAGTTTCTACAACATCTCCTGGTTGAAGGGGTAGAAACTCTTTTATTGCTTTTTTTTCTAATTCATTTTCTAAAATATTTATAAAATCCACCAATTTTACTGAACGATTATTTCCTAAATTATATATTTTCCAAGGCGCTAAACTGGAACTTGGATCAGGATTATTACCAGACCAATTTAAATTTATTTTTGCAGGTACTTTAATTACCCTGGCAACACCATCAACTATATCATCAATATAAGTAAAATCTCTTTTATGATTTCCATTATTATAGATTTGTATTTTTTCACCTCTTACTATTGAGTGACAAAATTTTTGTAATGCCATATCTGGTCTGTCCCAGGGACCGTAAACTGTAAAAAATCTTAAGCCTGTTGTTGGTAAGTTATATAAATAACTATAAGTATGAGCCATTAGTTCATTACTTTTTTTTGTGGCAGCATATAAACTTAATGGGTGATCAATGTTTTGGTTTGTTGAAAATGGTTTTTGAGTATTAGCTCCATAAACACTGGAGGAACTTGCATATATTAAATGTTCCACTTGATTAAATCTACATGCTTCAAGAATATTACAAAAACCCAATATATTGCTATTAATATAAGTATCAGGATTTTTTAGAGAATACCTTACGCCTGCTTGCGCCGCTAAGTTAACGACGTACTTGGGCTTATGTTTTTTAAAAACTTTAAATAAATTTGATTTATCAGAAATATCTATCTTATAGTGGACATAGTGTTCATTATCTATATGTCTTTTTAAACGCGCTTCTTTGAGATTTATATCATAATAATCATTATGATTATCTATACCTACTATTTCATTTCCATCCTCTAACAGTTTTAAAGTAAGTGCTGAACCGATAAACCCAGCAGATCCTGTTATTAAAATTTTATTCATAGTTTTGCTAGCTAATATAAACTATTCTTTTAATTTAAAACTAATTTTGCATAAAATTATATAAATTAATAATTCATGGGCGTTTAAAACTCTAAATAATTTTAAGAAATACATTGAATTAAAAATCTTTTATCTGATCATGGCAAGTGAATTTGAATCATTATTTTTAAAATATTTTTTTTTACAATAAAAGCAAATTATCAAATAACCTCTTAATAATATTTATTTCTTTTTCTTTGCGATACCGATAAGTGATGTGGCTTTGCCTTTTAAGATACTTGGGAGAATTTTGTAGTTATTTGTAAAAGGAATTAATTTAGCTGCAATCCAAAACCTAAGTTTTCCAGTATAATACCATTTTGGTTTACAACGCAATCCAGGTAAAATATTTATTTTTTCAAAATTGTACGTATCTAAAATATATCTAAGTGACTCTGCTGTATAGGGTTTTACATGAGTATAGTCATCATAAAAACTTTCATAACAATAAGTAAAATTTGGAGTGGTAAGGTATATCAATCCATCTTTTTTCAAACAACGCATCGCATTTTGAAAAAAATTATCTGGGTTTTGTATATGCTCAACAACTGCTAAAGAAATTATAAAATCAAAATAATTCTCATCAAAATTTAAGTTGTCTGTTTCCAAGTTGCATTGTTCAATATCTACGCCAAAATATTCCATTCCTTCTTTCTCAAAAAATTTTTGAAGTATACGATCTCCACATCCTATTTCTAAAATTTTTTTATTTTTAAATTCACTGTTATTATAGAATTCTTTAATTAAAAATTTAAATGTAAGTATTTCTCTTGATGATAAATAATCTCTATTCGTAGATGTTCTGGAAATTTCATCTCTTTTATTTTTATATTTTAAGTGATAATTCATTAGTCTTTATAAATAAGATAGTTGTGCATTGATAAGTACTTTTTTTCATATTTACACAACTTTTTTTCATATATTTGATATAAAGAAAAAGAGTTAAATTCTTTTTCAACAACTTTTAAGAATTTATTAAAATTTATTTTTAAAACTTCGACATATACGATAGGTTTCTTTTTTAGGATCAAATCTCTAAAACCCTGTAATATTGGAATTTCATATCCTTCAACATCAATCTTGATTAGATCAATTTTTTTAATTTTATTAAGCTCTTTATTGACTAACTTATCAATTTTATAGTTTTTAACTTTTAATGGTTCAATATCTAAATGTTTATTAAACTTTTTAATTAAAGATGACCTTCCAGAAAATATTAAATTCTCTTTTTTTGGAATATATAATTTTAAAAATTTATTATTTCTATTAGAAATACAGCTGTTAATTATTTTATATTCTTTAAAATTAAACTTTTTAAATAGAATTTGCATAGAATTACACATGTGCTTTTGTGGCTCAATTATAAAAGAGAAATTAATCTTACCTTTAAGATACAAAAATAATGAAAAAAAACCTACATTACCCCCCACATCAATAATATTTGATTTTTGTTTTAAGATTTCATTTGATACTAAAAAATCAGGTTGATGTGATATAATGTTGAAAAATATTTTTTTTTTAAAATTATATTCAAAAAAAAACTTTATTTTATTTGAAAGATTGCTTTTTTTTAATTGTTTATAAATATTATAAAATTGACTTGAACAAATAATTATATCATTTTTATTTTTAATTTTTAATAATTCACTAAATCTTAAAACTTTTCTTTTTTGAAAAAATTTAATTGTTTTATCGTTATCTACAAATATAACGTTTTTAATATATTTGTTTAATTTTAGAAAATACTTTGCGGTATTGTTCGCTCCAAAAATAATATACTGTTTCATTTTAATTAAATTTTGAATAATAAAATTGGTTAGCTAAGTCTAATTTTTTTTTTGCATCATCTAAATTTTTTCCAACTATAAATATGCTGGCTAAACCTGATAGATTATTTTTTGAAAAGTTATAATCATTAACTTTATACTTATAATTTGCAAATACTCCTGGTGATCTTAAAATTTTTTTTCTAAATCCAAATGATAAAGGTTTTCTTTTTTCTAAAAAAACCTTACATATTGCTACTTTTTTCGTCTTGAGTTTGCTTGACATTATTTTTTTTGCTTTTGTATCGTTGCAAAGTGAATATGCCAAAAATTCAATTATTTTTAAACCTGATGCTTTTGGCATTATCTTTAAAGACCCGTTTGGACCATGTAATCTTGGTCCAACTTCAATTATATAAACTTTATCATCTCGAACAATAAAATCTGCACCAACTGGTCCAGTATTTATTTTCATTGCAGCGCATATTTTTTTTAAGATATTAAATGATTTTTTTATTATTTTATCGGGAAGTTGTGAAGGTGAGATATTCATATATTCTACAGGGTTGTAAGATTTAAATTTATTTAAATTATTCGAAAAATAAGAATCACTTGTCCCAGCTTCATAAAATTTTTTTTTATAAAAAATTGCCTGCAGGTCTAAGTATTTTCCTTTTATTTCTTCTTCTACTATCATAGTTTTTTTACCAAATTCATGAATAAGACTGTTATATATTTTGGAATAGTTTTTATAATTCACTCTTTTAATTCCTCGACCACCATTGCTATCAGGAATTTTCAAATAATAAGATTTATTGTTTTTAATGAAATGC
>MDTE01141734.1_pt1 | contig 19703 bp, 20 predicted proteins | sample 811231 | NCBI WGS metagenome assembly MDTE01 (sample SAMN05326651, study PRJNA326480) | marine metagenome | isolation source: seawater | place: Indian Ocean: Red Sea | collected 2010 | reverse complement strand
TTATATTGATTATATCTAATTAAAAACCTCCCAAAATATGAACATTCAAGAATTAAAAGAAAAAAGCTCAGAAAAACTTATTAATGAAGCAGAAAACCTAGGAATAGAAAACGCGAGCACTCTAAGACGACAGGAAATTTATTTTGCGATACTTAAAAAATTAGCTGAAAAAGGTGAAGAAATAACTGGTGGTGGTGTTCTTCAATTACTTCAAGATGGCTTCGGCTTTCTAAGAGCTATTGAATCAAATTATCTTCCCGGTGCAGACGATATTTATGTAAGTCCAAATCAGATAAGAAGATTTGGATTAAGAACAGGTGATACTGTTGAAGGACCAATCAGAGCGCCAAAAGAGGGTGAAAGATATTTTGCTTTACTTCAAGTTAGTAAAATTAATTTCGAGGAAACAGATAAATTTAAACACAAAATTGCTTTTGACAATCTAACCCCTCTTTATCCAAATAAACAATTAATCATGGAGATGGAAAGCAATAAAGTAGAAAAAAAAATTGATTTAACTCCAAGACTAATCGATTTAGTTAGTCCTATAGGAAAAGGACAAAGATCGTTAATAATTTCACCACCAAAAGCTGGAAAAACTATGATTTTACAAAGCATAGCAAATTCAATAACTGCAAATCATCCCGAGTGTTATTTAATGGTATTATTGATTGATGAGAGACCAGAAGAAGTTACAGATATGCAAAGAACAGTTAAAGGAGAAGTAATTAGTTCTACCTTTGATGAACCAGCTCAAAGGCATGTTGCGGTTGCTGAAATGGTAATCGAAAAAGCAAAGAGATTAACAGAGCATAAAAAAGATGTAGTTATACTTCTTGATTCTATAACAAGACTTGGAAGAGCTTATAACGCCGTAGTTCCTAGTTCTGGTAAAGTCCTAACAGGAGGGGTAGATGCGAATGCATTACAAAGACCAAAAAGATTTTTTGGAGCTGCAAGAAATATCGAAGAGGGTGGTTCTTTAACAATTATTGCTACAGCTTTAATTGATACAGGTAGCAGAATGGATGAAGTTATATTTGAGGAGTTTAAAGGCACAGGAAATAGTGAGACTATTTTAGATAGAAAAATTTCTGAGAAAAGAATTTATCCCGCTATTGATATTACTAAGTCAGGTACAAGGAGAGAAGAGCTAATTTTTGAAAAAAGTGATCTGCAAAAGATGAATGTTTTAAGGAGAATAATTGCCCCAATGGGATCTATGGATGCAATAGAATTTATAAATTCTAAATTAAAAGATACTAAAAATAATTCTGATTTTTTTAATTCAATGAATAAACCGTCTTAAGGATTTTTTAACACCAGTTTAGTATATATATTTTCAAGATCTTTTGTATATTTTTTCGAGTTAGATAAATTATCGATATTTTTTAAAAGCTTAAGTTTTATGTCTCTATAACTTTTTTTGTTAGATGCTACTTCACATGCAGTTTCAATATAACTATTTATATTGCTGCATATCAAATAATTTAACCCTAACGCGCTAAGCAAACTACCCGCAACTCTGGATGCAAAAGTATTTCCCATAATTGTGAGAGTTGGAACACCTCTTCTTAATGCCTCCATAGCAGTTGTGTGAGCGTTATAAGGGAACGTATCAAGAAATAAATCCATATTCTCAAATCTCTTTAAATGGTCAGCATAATTTAATTTTTCTGCAAATATTATTCTTGAATTATCAATACCAAGCTTTTTTGCCTCTTGTTTTAAATTATTCATTGCAGCTGAATTTTTATTTAATAACCATAGTATACTATTATCAATCCTCTTAAGTATTTCGATCCAAGCAAAAAAGATATCTGGTGTAATTTTATAGCTATTATTAAAGCTACCAAAAACAAAACAATTTTCTGGAATGTTCAAGTTTTTTTTTTTGTAATCTTTTTTTGAGATATTCAAAATTTTAGGACTTGGAAAAAAACTGTTTGGCATGTTTAAAATTTTTTCATCATAAAATTTATAATTTTTTTTAGGTATTAAAACATCATCCGAAATGATGTAATCCATAAACTTTGATCCCATTGTACCTGAATAACCAATATAACTTACTTGAATAGGGGCAACTCTCTTAAAAAATATTTCATTTCTAGAATCTGCGGTGTAGCCGGTTAAATTTATAGCAATATCTATATCAATTTTATGACTTAATTTTACAATTTCATTATTTGACATTTTTTCAACATCATAAAATTTTTTAAAGTAATTTTTTACTTCATAATGTAATTCATCTTTTATTCTACCATGATAAAATCCATAAATTTCAAATTTAGACCTATCATGATTTTTAAATATATCCTTTGTTACTTGTAAAACTGGATGATTGTAAAATTCAGCTCCATAATACCCTATTTTTATTTTTTCTTTTTTTTTTATTTTTTTTATTTCTGTATTTTTCTTATCATCCTTAAATTTAATTTTGGAATATAAATTAGCATTTTTTTTTTGTAACCCTAAATCATCTACTAAAGATAATAGTGGAAATGGCTCTATTATTTTTAAATTATTTTTTACTCCTAAAATTATTTTTTCTCTTTCTTCTTTATAATTATGCCAGTCACACAAATGCATTTTAGAGTGTAATAATTTTCCATGTACAAACGGAAAATCGGGTTCTATTTTCAAAACTTTTTGATACATTTTAATTGCCTCACCAAACTTTTTGAGTGAAACAAGTAACTCAGCTTTGTTGTTGTAAGTTTCGGCATTATTTTTGTTTAACTCTATCGCTTTATTATAAGAATTTATTGCATCATTATTTTTTCCTAAAATTTTAAACAGATTACCGATATTATTGTAGACAATAGAATTATTTGGTGAAATTTTTAGAGATATTTTAAAATATTTTATGGCTTCATCAATTTTTAATAATTTTTTATACTCAATAGCTAAGTTAATATTTGCGTCTAAAAATTTATCATTCAACTTTAATGCTTTTAAATAATTTTCAACTGCTTTTTGACTGTTACTTAAATTACTTAAAGCAATACCGATATTGTTGTAATAATTTGGTATATCGGGTTTAATTTTTATAGCATTTTCAATATAAAAAACTGTTTTCTTATAATTTTTTTTTTGAAGATGAGCTGTCCCTAAAAAAAAATAAATTTGATGATCTTTTTTATTTTTCGCAACTAAATCTTCGTAAATTTTAATAGCTTCATCAAGTTTTCCTTTTTGATGGTACTTCTTTGCTTTATCAAAATTTTCGCTTCTAGAAATCATAATCAAGAATATTTTATTATAAGTACCCCAATTCTCTCATCTCTTTATAAAATTCTTTTTCAATTTTTTTATAAATATCTAAATTTGAATTTTTTTGCCAATCGTTGTTAAAACCCATATTAAAAAATGTATTTTTTTTTCCACTTTTTCTATCTCTAGTCGCTTCTTCAAATCCTTGAGATTTTTCCATTTTCTTCAGTTTTTCAAAATCTGTTGTCTCTATTGCTTTTCTCAATTTAATCTCATTTATGCTGTCATTTGTTTTTAATAATTTATTAGTAAAAATTATTATATCTCTAAATGTTTTGTATTTATTTAACTTTAAATCCTCATATCGAACAAACAATCTTTCATAATGCGATGCATTTCTCCATGATTTATAGTTGTTAGACCAACTACTTATCAAATGATAAGTGCTATAATCATTTCTATTATGAAAAATTACCATATTGGGGTCTGTCATCCACTTAAGTGCTTTTTCTTTGGTTAGATTGTAGAAATTCATCATTGAGTTTAATATATTTCTTGGATCTCTAACTACATAAATTACTCCTAAAGTATATTTTGAATTTGTAAAATTATTGCCTTTAATTAATCCATGTATATTATGTGTTTTTAAAAATTTACCTTTTTTTTTATCAACAATATTTTTTTGAGATACTAGGTAATTTTTTTGTAAATCATCAAAATTATTTAATTTTTTGTCAAAAAAAATTGTATCTGGATATTGTTGGATATTTTTTAATTGTTCAAAACTAAATCCTCCATCTTGAGAGAAATAATATGCTGATAGAAAAGATCTAATATATGTATTTCCACTTTTTGGATAAGATGCTAGCCAAATAATCATTGAATTATTTTTATATTAAATTCATATTGTAGCTATAATAAAATGACTATTTATGCTCTATCATCTGGATCGGGTCTTTCTGGAATTGCTGTAATAAGAATTTCCGGGCCAAATACAAAAAAAGTGTTGAAAAATTTAACATTTTTACCAATTCCTAGCCCTAAAGTAGCTTCTTTAAGAAAATTTATAAATCCTGAGACAAATGAGTTAATAGATGAAGGAATTTTATTGTGGTTTCCATGCCCAGAGAGCTACACAGGCGAAGATATGGCTGAGCTTCATGTCCATGGAAGCAAAGCTGTTATTGAGGCTATTTACTTGTCTCTCTCAAAAATTGAAGGATGTAGATTAGCTGAGCCAGGTGAATTTACTAAAATTGCATTTCAGAATGGAAAAATAAATTTACTTAAAGCTGAAAGTATTTCGGATTTAATAGCATCTGAAACAGAATTGCAGAGGCAACAAGCTATAAAAATTATGTCTGGTAAAAGCTCAGATAAATTTAATTCTTTGAGACTAAGATTATTAAAATTATTGTCTAACATTGAAGCTAAAATAGATTTTCCAGATGAAGATTTGCCTAATAATATTTTGAATAATATTCACTCTGAAACAAAAAGTATAAAAACTGAAATAGGAAGAATATTAAATGATCAAAAAGTAGGAGAAAGAATCAGAGAAGGCTTTAAAATTGCAATTATTGGACCCACAAATGCTGGTAAATCTTCTTTATTGAATTATTTATCAAAAAGAGAAGTAGCTATTGTCTCTGAAATTGCTGGAACCACTAGAGACGTTATTGAGGTACATTTAAATTTAAATGGTTTTCCCACAATAATATCTGATACCGCAGGAATAAGGGAGTCAATAGATGAAATCGAAAATAAAGGTATTAAATTAGCCCTGAGGGAGGCAGAAAATGCGGATTTAATTTTAATTGTATTAGAGCCCAAAAACGTTGATATTTCTAGCTTTTTAAAGAATTTTGGATTAAATAAATCGATTTTAGTAATTAATAAAATAGATCTTGGTGTTAATCACATTGCACATGAAATAAAAAAATATGATCCAATCCTGATCTCAATAAAAGAGGAAAAAAATTTAGACAAACTTATAAATGTGATTGAAAAAAAATTAAAAAATAAATTTATCCTTCATGAAAATATATTTATTACACGACAAAGGCATAGAACTAATCTTGAAAAATGTTTTGAACATCTAACAAACTTTGAAGAAAAAAATTCCATAGAAGATTTTGACAAAGCTGCTGAAGATTTACGGTTAGCTACTAGATATCTAGGAAACATAGTTGGAAAAGTTGACGTTGAAGAGATTTTGGGATCAATTTTTAATGATTTTTGTATAGGTAAATAATCGTTGGAATAATTGACTTTTTCAACAATTTTAAGTGTTTTCTTGTAAATTTTAAGATCAATAATAAATTACAAATGTGAAAAAAGAATTAACATTTGATGTAGTTGTAATTGGCGGTGGTCATGCTGGCTGCGAGGCAGCAACAGCTTCTGCAAGATTGGGTGTTAATACTGCTCTATTCACTCATAGATTTGATACCATTGGAGAGATGTCTTGCAATCCAGCAATTGGTGGTCTTGGTAAAGGCCATTTGGTTAGAGAGATAGATGCTCTGGATGGCGTTATGGGAGAAGTTGCAGATAAATCAGGTATTCAATTTAGACTTCTAAATAGAAGTAGGGGGCCAGCAGTTAGAGGACCAAGAACTCAGAGCGATCGATCATTATACAAGAAATTTATGCAAGAAAAACTTGTAAACTACTGTAATTTAAGCATTTTTTCTGATCCTGTAATTAAGTTTAATTTTAAAAATAATGCTATAATTGGATTTATAACGCAATCTGGTAAGGAGATTAAATCGTCTAAGTTAATTTTAACAACTGGCACATTTTTAAATGGATTGATTCATATTGGTGAAGAAAAAACACCAGCTGGAAGATTTAATGAAAAACCTTCAACTGGTTTAAGTGAACAGTTAGAAAAGTATAATTTTAAAATAGGAAGATTAAAAACAGGAACCCCGCCTAGGCTTGATGCTCGTACAATAAATTTTGCAAATTTAGAAAAACAGCATGCAGATGATGATCCTTATTTTTTTTCTTTTCTTACAAAAAAAAATATCAATAAACAAATTGTATGTAGGATGACTTATACTAATGAGGCAGTCCATAAAATTATTTCTAAGAATATAAAATTAAGCGCCATCTACTCTGGTAGTATTAAAGGTGTTGGGCCAAGATATTGTCCTTCAATAGAAGATAAAGTAAAAAAATTCGCAGATAAGGAAAGACACCAGATTTTCTTAGAGCCAGAAGGTTTAAATGATAATACAATTTATCCAAATGGGATTTCAACATCATTACCTTTTGAAATACAACAAGAAATATGTAGTAAAATCAGTGGTTTAGAAAGGGTAAAAATTTTAAGGCCGGGATATGCTATAGAATACGATTTTGTAGATCCAAGAGAGCTTTTTTTGACTCTAGAGACTAAGAAAATAAAGAATCTATATTTAGCAGGACAGATAAATGGAACAACGGGCTATGAAGAGGCTGCGGCTCAGGGATTAGTTGCTGGAGCGAATGCTGCACTTTCTATTAAAAGAAAAGAGCCTTTAATTTTGGATAGGTCAGAAGCGTATATAGGAGTTATGATTGATGATCTTGTAACTAAAGGTGTTGCTGAACCATATAGAATGTTTACATCAAGAGCCGAATATAGACTTTCTCTTAGGTCTGATAATGCAGATATAAGATTAACTAAAAAAGGAATAGATTTAGGATTAGTACTAAAAAAGAGAGAAGAGATTTACAAAGAGAAATTCAACGAGTTATCAAGAATTCAGTTTCAGATGGATAAATTGATGATTACTCCTTCAAAAGCAAGCAAATATGGTGTGAATATTGCAAAAGATGGTGTAAGCCGTTCTGCAAGTCAAATATTAGGACAAAAATCAGTTAATATGAATAAAATTAGGGAAATATGGCCAGTTGTTAGTTATTTTTCACGTGAAATTGATGAGCAATTAGAAATAAATTCACATTACAAAGGTTATTTAAAGAAACAAAAAGCTGATATTTTAGCATTTAAAAGAGATGAAAATTTAATAATACCTGAAAACCTAAATTATGACATTTTTGCTGGATTATCTAACGAAGTAAAGTCTAAATTTAAGAAAATAAGGCCTAAAACAATGGGGCAAGCATTAAGGATTGACGGTATTACTCCAGCTGCTGTATATATTTTGTTGTCTCATCTAAAAAGAAAGTCTATTAAACATATAGCTTGATTGATTCGAATATTTTAAAACTTAATAATATTGTTCTCAAAAATGTTTCACATGAAACATTAAATGAACTAGATGATTATTCTAATGCAATTATTTTGAAGAATAAAAGTATAAACTTGATCAGCAAAAGTACAGAAAAGTCTATAAAACATAGGCATATTGAAGATAGTGCACAAACTATTGATTTTATTGATAAAAATGATATTAATATTTGTACTGATCTTGGCGCTGGCGCTGGTTTGCCTGGTATAGTTCTGAGTATTTTGATGAAGCCAAAAAAACCATTATTTAAGGTAATTTTCTATGAGAAAAGCTATCACAAGAGTCTTTTTTTACAAGAGATGACAGATAAATTTAATTTAAATACAGAAATACATCGAAAAAATATTTTTAATGAGAAAGAATTAATAACAGATGTAATAATTTCAAGAGCATTTAAACCTTTGCCAGTAATTTTTCAAATTGCAAAAAAAAATTTTAAAAGTTTTAAGTACATTATTTTATTTTTAGGTAAGAGTGGAAAAATAATTTTAGATGATGCGCTTAAATTTTGGAATTTTGATTATGAAAAAAAAAAAGCTCAACAAGCAGCCAGTCAACAATAGTTAAAATCTCAAATTTAAAAAAAAAAAATGTATAGTAAAATTTTTTTATATAAAAGAATTATAAATTAAATATTTAAAAGATTATAGAAATGAAAAATAGAAAATAAAATGAATAAAAAAATCATTTCAGTCATAAATCAAAAAGGTGTGGTGGGAAAGACGACTACTGTTATAAATTTAGCAGCAGGTTTGTCTATGAAAGGAAAAAAAATTTTAGTTATAGACCTAGATCCCCAGGGAAATGCTACAACTGGTCTTGGATTATCAAACACAAGTAACTCAAACAAAACAATTTATAGCGTTCTCAATGGAAACAGGAAAATTTCAGAGGTCATTCAACAAACAAGCTTTGATAATCTAAATCTTATCACTTCTAATGTAGATTTGTCAGGTCTGGAGGTCGAAACGGCGGGAGACAGTCGTAGAGCCTTTAAATTAAAGGACGAATTAAGCCTGATTTTAAATGATTCTAGAGCATTATATGATTATATTATAGTAGACTGTCCTCCATCTTTAAGTTTGCTCACGATTATGGCGCTAGTGGCCTCAGATGCATTGGTTGTTCCTCTTCAGACCGAGTTTTTTGCATTGGAAGGACTAACTCAATTAATGAAAACTATCGAGAGAATAAAATCCAATTTAAATCCACTTTTAGAGATTAGAGGAATACTTCTTACAATGTTTGATAAAAGAAATAAGCTCTCAAGTCAGGTGGAGATAGAGGCAAGGAACTATTTTAAAGAAAAAGTTTACGCCACAGCAGTTCCAAGAAATGTAAGGTTGTCAGAAGCACCATCACATGGCATACCCGTCCTACTCTATGACAAAATATGCCCTGGAAGTAAGGCTTACTTCAAATTTACAGAAGAGTTTTTAGAACAAGATAAACAAGTGGAGAGTGCCGCATGATAAATCCTTTTAAAAACAAAAGGGGTTTAGGCAGAGGTTTATCGTCTCTAATAGGTGATTCAGATATAAAATCCTCTCAAAATAAAATTTCAATAGATTCTATTGTTCCAAATAGAAATCAACCAAGAAAATTATTTGAAAAAGAATCCTTAGAAGATTTAAAAAATTCAATCAAAGAGAGAGGCATAATTCAACCATTAATAGTTAGAAAATCTGAAGATCAAGATAATAAATTTGAATTAATAGCTGGTGAAAGAAGATGGCAAGCAGCCCAGTTAGCTGGCCTTCACGAAGTTCCTGTAGTTATTATTGAGGCAGATAATCTAAAATCATTAGAATTGGCAATTATAGAAAACGTACAAAGAAAAGACTTAAATCCTGTAGAAGAGGCTGAAAGTTATAACAATTTAATTGAAAACTTCGGATATGATCATCAACAAGTTTCACAATTTATCGGAAAAAGTAGATCTCATATCTCAAACACTTTACGCTTACTTTCTCTTCCTACAAAGATATTAGATTTGATAAGGAAAAATAAAATCTCACAAGGTCACGCCAAAGTTTTAGTAGGTCTAGAAAACGCAGTTTTATTAACAGATAAAATAATAAAAAAAAATCTTTCTGTAAGGCAGTTAGAAAGCTTGGTCAGAATTTTAAAAAAAGGATCTAAAAAATTAATTAAATCAAAAGATGCAAATATAATTTCAGTAGAAAACGATTTATCAGAGAAAATTGGTATGAGAGTTATTTTAAGTAACAAAAAAAATAATTCTGGAACCCTATCATTCGAATATAAAGGTATAGATCAGCTTGATAGATTAATTGATGTGATAAAAAAAAATTATTAATAATTTACAATAAAGTCTGAGACCATATTTAACGTATTTTTTGAATTGCTTTTTACTAAACTTTCTATGTCATTAATCTGATAAAGTTTGACTTTTAGGTCTTCTAGTTTCCAAGTATTTGCTTGTTTTTTCACAATTTCTTTATCTTTCCAGAATATCGGAGGCTTAATAGTTGATATTACTTCATCTACATTTTTTATTATAGAGTTCTTCTCTAAAATACTTAGTAATCTTTTGGACTTATGCAAGATTGTCCTTAAAATTAATAAACAATCTTCGTCTGAATAATTATTTTCGTTAAGTATTCTGAATATATTAGCTCTATTTTTACTTAAAAAATTATCTGCTAGCTCACTAACACTGTGATTTTCCGCCAAATTTGTAAGTTTTTTTAAAGTCAATAAATCAATTTTTTTATTTGAATATGAGTAATTTAAAATTTTATCTAATTCGGTTTTTAAATTTTGTCTATCACCACTTGATCTATTTATTAGTAAGTTTACCCCTTCCCTTGATAAATTAATTTTATTTTTACTTATAAATTCATTAATTATATTCAAAAGATCTTTGTAATTATCTTCGTAAACTGGAATCGTGATAAGTTCTCTATCTTTCTCAAAATAGCTCCGTAACTTTGATTTTTTTTCAAGAGATATGCTTTTTAAAATAATTATAAAATCCTGCATTTTAATTTCTGAAATTTCTTTTATGAAACTTAATATTTTATCGGTGGTTCTTGAAATAATTATAATTTTTTTATTTTCGAATAAAGACTTTGTTTTTAGATCTACCAGTATACTTTCATTATTAGTTATAAATTCACTTTCTTCGTATTTATTAATTTGTCCATTAAAATTCTCTATGAATTTTTTTTGAATTAATTCATTTTGCAATCCCTCATTTTTTCCATAAAATAAAAATAAATGAATATTTGTCAAATCAGTTTTATTCAAATCGAATGATTTAATTATCATGAAGATATTTCCAATAATGACAACAATATTTCGCTACTTATATTTTCTATAAGATTATTTTGTATATTTTCTTCGTATTGTGATAATTCAAATTTATCAGTCAAATTGTCATAAACCGTCTCCTTACTTATCAAATTTACCACAAGTTTGGTATCCTCTTTGTAAATCTCATAATTTACTTTTATGATTAGTTTAAATTTCTGAGGATCACCTTTTTCATTTGATGATACAACTTCTTTATTTTTATCACTATTTAAATATATATCATATATTTTACTACCGTTACTCTTCTCGATTAATTTATCTTTTAATTTTTTATTAATATCATAGTTACCTTCTGTATTAATTTTTTCAAATTTAATGTCATAATTTTTTTCAACTAACATTGGTTTGAAACCGCATCCATAAAGAATTATAAAAGATAATAATAGGATAAAAAATTTATTCATTTAATAAAATATTCATTAATCTGTTTTGTATGAATATAACTTTAATAATTTTTTTTTCATATAAATGTTTTTGCATAGTTGCATTCTGTTTTACTATTTCTAAAAGTTCTTTTTCACTAATATTTTTCTTTTCATTTATTATTAACCTTTTTTTTCCATTTATCTGAACTACAAAATTAATTTTGTCTTTTTCTAAAAGTTTAGCATCATATTTTGGCCAGATAGCATCAATCTCTTCATTGATATCCATAATACATTCGCTTGCAAAATGTGGAATGATTGGTGAAAAGCAAATTAAAATTTTATAGTAATTAGATCCTAAATTTTTTATTCCTTTATTTATTTTAATGTACTTATAAAAATAATTGTATGTTTCATACATATTAGCAATTATGACATTGTAGTTAAATTTCTCAAGATTATTTGTTATTTTTGATATTATTTCATTTGTAAATAAATCAATTTGGCTTTCATAACTTTCTCCCTCTTCATTTAAAATTTTTTCTTTTATATCTTTATGTAATTGCCACAATTTTTGTATAAATTTATATGACGATACCATTCCCTGGTCTGACCATTGAACATCTTTTTCAGGAGGGCTATCAGATAAAATAAATAATCTTACTGCATCTGCTCCATAATTTTCTATTATAAATTCTGGATCAATGACATTTTTTTTAGATTTTGACATCGATTCTGAGGGGCCGACTTTTATAATTTCATTATGGTCATCTTTTTTTACATAATTATTATTTATTTTTTCAACTTCATTTGGAGTTAACCAATTATTGTTTTTATCTTTATAAGTTTCATGACACACCATGCCTTGCGTAAATAGACTTTTGAAAGGCTCAGTTATATTAAAATTCTTATTATTGTAACTAACCGCCCTCATAAAAAATCTAGAATAAAGAAGATGTAAAATTGCATGTTCGACGCCTCCAATATATTGATCTACAGGCATCCAATAATCAATTTCATCTTTATTGTATCCGTAAGAAGTTTCATTTGGTGAACAAAATCTTACATAATACCAAGACGAGCAAACAAACGTATCCAAAGTATCAGTTTCTCTTGTTAATTTTTTACCATCTATTAAAATCTCCTTCCAATCATTTTGTTCATTTAGTGGATTACCTTTTACATTTAAGTCTATCTTATCAGGAAGTTTTACAGGTAGCATTGATTTAGGGATAACATGAACATTTCCATCATCATCATATGCTACAGGTATCGGACAACCCCAATACCTTTGTCTAGAAACTCCCCAATCTTTTAATCTAAAGTTAATCTTTTTTTTTCCTATTTTTTTCTCCTCTAGTATTTTAATTGTTTCTGAAACTGAGTTTTTAGGAGCCTCAAAACCATTTAAGAAATCCGAATTTATTATTACACCAGGACCGGGATATGCTTCATTTTTTACTTTAAAACTTTCATCTTCTTTAAAAGGTTTAACTACGGTTAAAATTTCAAGATTATATTTTTTTGCAAAATCAAAATCTCTTTGATCATGCGCTGGACATCCAAATACAGCCCCAAATCCATAGTCCATCAACACAAAATTAGCAAAGTAAACAGGAACTTTTTTCGCAGGATCTAAAGGATTAATTGCCATTAAACTTGTTTTAAATCCAATCTTATCACCAACAGCTATAGCTTCCTCTGTAGTTCCTGTTTTAGAACATTCCTCTTTAAATTTGATAAAGTCTTTATCTTTCTCATAAAATTTTGCTATTTGATGATCAACAGATATTGCTAAAAAAGAAAAACCAAATAATGTGTCTGGTCTAGTAGTAAAACATTTTATACTTTTCACGGGTAAATCTCCTTCAACTTTAAATTCAATCTCACAACCAAATGATTTACCAATCCAATTTTTTTGCATTATTTTAACTTTATTAGGCCAATTTTCTAATCTATCTAATCCATCTAGTAATTCTTGTGAAAACTTAGAAATATTAAAAAACCATTGGTTTAATTTCTTTCTTTCTACAATTGCACCAGACCTCCATCCTTTACCATCTATAACTTGTTCATTAGCCAAGACGGTTTGATCTACAGGATCCCAATTTACGTAATTCTCTTTTCTATAAACTAGCTTTTTTTCTAGTAATTCTAAAAAGAAGATTTGTTGATGTTTATAGTAGTCTTCAGAACAAGTTGAAATTTCCCTACTCCAATCAATGGAAAGTCCTAATTTTTTTAATTGATTTTTCATTGTATTAATATTTGAATTGGTCCAATCTTTTGGATTTATATTATTTTCTTTGGCCGCATTTTCTGCTGGCATCCCAAAAGCATCCCATCCCATAGGATGTAATACATTAAATCCTCTTAATTTTTTATATCTGGAAAGCACATCTCCTATAGTGTAGTTTCTCACATGTCCCATATGAATCTTACCTGAGGGGTAAGGAAACATTTCCAAACAATAGTATTTTTTTTTATTTTTATTTATGATTGATTTAAAAGTTTGATTTTTTTCCCAGTAACTTTGCCATTTTTTTTCTACTGTTTTAAAATTATATCTTGACACTTTTAAGAAATTTAAAATTAATTTGGTTTCTTTGGATCACTTCTTACGTAAGGTTCACTCTTACTACCTTTTTCTTTTTCGTATACGGCTGCTTTTGTTAAAATTTTCCTTGATAATTCTTCCGCTAGCGCATCAGATCTATCTGATACTTTACAGTCTGTAGCCATGCTACAACTTTTATAAAAAACTTTAACTGATAATGCATCTGATCTTATTTCATTAGATAAAAATCTTATAGATATTTTTACTGACTCATTGTTCGAACTGCCATCACTGTACCAATCAGTTACAATAATACCTCCACTATAATTTGCGAGAGCAAGAGGCATAAATTCTAATGTATCCAAGGATGCTCTCCAAAGCTCATTAGAGCTTGCAAAATCAAAAGTTCCACTGTTAGATTTACCAAAATTAGATAATCTAAATCCTCTTCCTTCTTCTATATTTTTTGCTACTCTTTCTCTTGGATCAGGAGAAATCTTTCTTGCATCTGCACCGGGTAACTTCCCACCTTTGCAAGAATTTAAAAGAATCGATGAAATTATTATTATAATTAAATTAAGTCTGAATTTTTTTAATTTCATAAAATACGGGTTTAAATAAATTATTTAACTCATTTTTTTAATATATTGCATGAAAAAATCAAAAAAGCTTGAATTCATTAGGTTTTTTAATAGATGTAAATTTGCAACACTTTGTTAAAAATTTTTAACGTATAGCTTAATTCTCGAGTATTTACTAGCTTTTTTGGTAAATACACAATGTTTAATATTAATATTAAAAAATACAAAGGAGTATTTAATATGAACAAATACGGAAAAATTGGGTTAACAGCATTAGCTGGATCCCTAGTTGCAGGCTCAGTATCTGCTGCTACTCTAGGAGTATCAGGTGGAGCTGCAATGTACTTCAGTGGTGGTGACGATAAAGCTACAACTGGTAACGGTTGGACAATGTCTGACTCAGTTACATTTTCTGCTTCAGGAGATGTAAATGATATTGGTGTAACATTATCTATCGAATTAGATGGTGATGCTGCGTCTCAAAAAACTAACTCAGGAACTGGTTACGATTCTACAACTACTATGAACGTAGTTGATAGTCATTCAATTTCATTAGATTTTGGTGAAGCTGGTAGCTTAACATTTGCTGGTCACGGCGGTGATGGTGCTATGAGTGCAATCGACGATGTTGTTCCAAATGCTTACGAAGAAGCGTGGGATGTAGTTACTGGTGCTGATACATCAATTATTAATGGTCACAGTGGTAACAACATGTTTACTTATAAGTACAGCCATGATTCAGGTCTTAACGTAACGATAGGTTACATTAATGCATCTGATGCAGTAACAGACGTATCATACACTGATTATGGTGTATCATATACTGGTGTTGATGGTTTAACAGTTGGTTATGCACAAGGTGATGTTGAAGCAGTAACTAACACTAAAAGTGATGAGCACACAATGTATGCTAAATATGCAATGGGTCCATTAACTGTTGGTGTACAAACATCAGAAAAAGATGTTGATGGTGGTTCTACTTCTGATACAGAGTCAACTGGTGTTGGTATAACTTACCAAGTAAATGATGATTTAACTGTTGGTTTCGGTAACCATACAGTTGAGTTTAATACTGGTGAAGACCAAGAGGCAACTGGTGTTAGTGCATCTTACACAATGGGATCACTTACAATCGGTGGTGCTTTCAACAATGTTGATAACATAGCTAACTCAAGAACAAATGACAGATCAGCTTACGAGCTAGGTTTAACATTTGCATTCTAATTTAGTATAAATAGTTTTAAAAAGGCCCCTTGATGGGGCCTTTTTTTTATTCAAAATAAGAAATCCCAGCTATACCATAACAATTAATTAAATTAATCTTCTTCTCATTCAAGTGTGAAATACCACCTAGTGATATAATTTTACGGCCTGTCATATTTTGAAGAATTTTAAATTTATAAATACCAAGATAATTTTTATTTTTTTTAAAAATAGATGACAAAAAAATTAATTCCACTCTCTGCCTTTCTTTAGTCCTAATTTCTTTTATGTTGTGAGCTGATCCTAGAATTTTAAAACTTTTTTTTAAATCAAAATTTAGATGTTTAAAATCATTATTAAAAGAGGGTAAATATACACCATCAAGATCTAATTTAAGTGCAATCTTAAAATTATTAGCTAAGTAAAATTTTAATTTTTTTTTTTTACAATAATTTTTAATATTAATTATTTCTTTTAAATTCAATTTATCACTATAATTTCTATAAATTATCCCTATTTTATTCTCTAAATTATCAATATTATTTTTCTTAAAACTGTTTATAAAATAATATTTTTTTGGAATAACAATATGCATACAACTGTAAAAAATTTACTCAAAATCAAAGAAAATGTTAAGGCAAATTTTTCTAATGATACTAACTTAATTAAATTTCCTAACATTATAGCTGTATCAAAAACTTTTAAAATCAACCATATTTTACCTTTAATTGAATATGGCCATATTCACTTTGGCGAAAATAAAGTGCAAGAAGCAGTTGAAAAATGGACAAGCGTCAAGGAAAAAAATAATAGTATTAAACTTCATTTAATTGGTCGTCTACAAACTAATAAAGCTAAAATAGCGATAAAATTTTTTGATTATATTCATTCATTAGACAGTGAAAAACTTGCAAATAAAATTTCTCAGTTACAAAATGAACTTAATTTAAAAAAAAAGTTGTTTATTCAAGTGAATATAGGAAATGAAATACAAAAATCAGGCATTTCTTTAGATGAGCTCACAGATTTTTACAATTATTGTAAAGAGCTCAATTTAGACATTATAGGACTAATGTGCATCCCTCCATTTAATAAAGATACTTCTCAATATTTTAAAAAAATGAAATCTCTTAAAGAAAAACTTCAATTAAAAGAATTAAGTATGGGTATGTCTTCTGATTATTTAAACGCTATAGATAATAGTTCAACTTACATTCGTATTGGTTCTAATATTTTTGGTCAAAGGTTTTAAAGAATTTTTATTTGTGTATTTTTTTTAATTAATTTAATAAGAATTAAAAAATCTTTTATAGATAAACCAATACATCCAGCCGTAGGTTTATAGTTTTTTGTTAAATGAATAAAAATAGCACTTCCTTTGCCCAATATGGATTTTTTCCAATTGTATTTTATAGGTATAAAGTAATTATATTTGTTGTCACGTCTATATAGTTTTTCATGCTTCAAGTTAGTTTTAATGTTTATAATTTTATTATAATAATCATTTGAACCTTCGTCATCACACCAACCCATGTTCTTTTTTATTTCAAGTATATTTAAGTTAGTTTCAGGTCTAATCATTCGGTCTTTTCTAAAATATAGACAGTCCAATTTAAATTTTCCAATAGGAGTTTTTTTGTCTCCCTCAATTTTTGATTTTGTAAATCCCCCTTCGCCAACACAACATCTAAAAATAAAATCATCGAATATCATAGTATCTTTATTTTTTATTATAATTGTCATAATATGTTTTAATGACTAACTCTAATATTCTTGTAATTCATAAATCTAAAGTATTATTTAGTATTTTATATGAAATTAAAAGTATTTTAAATTTTCAAATTAAATTTATTAACGAAATTAAAATGAACAGCAATCTAAATAAAAGTAATTTGGTCGTTATTTCAAGTGATAATAAATTTAATATTAAAAACCAAATAAAAATTGAGACTTTTCCTGTCTCGATCAATAAATTAATTGAAATTGTAAATATCCAGTTTTTAAAAAATAAATTTAATCAACAAAATAACATAAGCATTGGAAAATATCATATTAACTTAAATTCAAGAACTATGTTTTACAAGGACATATCTTTGTCTTTGACAGAAAAAGAAACCAAAATCATAAATTACTTAAATAATTCAAAAAAACCAAAATCAATAAATAATTTACAATCTGAGGTCTGGGATTATAAATCTAAGCTAGAAACACATACAGTCGAGACTCACGTATATAGGTTAAGGAAAAAAATAGAAAAAAAATTTAACGACAAATCATTCATACTAAGTTTAAAGAATGGCTACAAAATTGAAAATTAAAAGAAATAAAATTGCAAGGGATCTTTTTTCAGCAAAATATAAAACTAGAATTTTAAAACCAAAAAAAGGAAAAGGGAGTTACAATCGAAAAAAAACTAAAGTCTAGCTCCAATTTGTTGAATAATTTTAGAGGACATTTCCCTCCCTTTATCTAAACATTCCAACAAACTTAAATTATTAATATGTCCATGCAAAAAGCCTGCAGCAAACAAATCACCAGCACCAGTTAGGTCTTTTATATCTAGATTTTCTTCAATCCCATTTTCTACAACTTTATTATTTAATATTGATATTGCTCCCTTATCTCCTCGGGTTATTACCAAGAGCTTTTTCAAATTTTTTCCAAAATCAATTACTTCCTCAAATTTTTTAGCATTTATTAAAGACATGATTTCTTGTTCATTTGAGAAGGTTATATCTAATTTATTTCTAACTAAATCAAGAAAATGAGACTTGTGTCTATCAACACAAAACTGATCAGAAAGCGACATGGCAACTTTATTAGCGTTGTTAATTGCTTTATCAAAGGCTTTTTTTGGTTCTCCCTCATCCCACAAGTAACCTTCTAAGAAAATAATATCTGAACTTTTGATTATATCTTTATCTACATCATTCTGGTTAATTTTGCCTGCAGTTCCTAAGAATGTACACATAGTTCGTTCGGAATCTGGAGTTACTAAGATTAAGCAAGTTCCAGTTGGTAATTGTTCTCTTTTTTTAGAATAAAAATATTTAACATTTTCAGATTTTAATCCCTCTTCATATTTGTTCCCTAATTCGTCATCACTTACTTTACCAATAAAACCAACCTTATTTCCTAATTGGGATAATCCAACAATAGAATTTGCAACCGAGCCTCCAGAAATAGTTTTTTCAATTTTAAGATTTGATAACAATGATTTAAATTCCTTATCGTCAAAGATAAGTTTCATTGTACCCTTTGTTAAATTATTATTTTTAATAAAGTTTTCATCAACTTTGCAAATAACATCGACTATCGCATTTCCTATTCCTAAAATTTTCATTATATTTTTGTCCATTCACTTAGAGGTGGCATACCCATTTCTAAAAGATTTGAATCTTTGGCAACACAAACAACATCAGCCGATATTGAAATTCTTTCATCATTATTTTGTGATGGTTGAGTTGAATGTATTGTTTTAGATGGAAAAATAACTATATCATTCTCCTCTACGTTAACAATTGCCTGAGTAACATTGAATTGATTCATTTTTTTAACAATACCTTTTTGCAATGCTGTTTCAGATCTAAATATACCTGGCATTACTTCATTTTTGTAACTTTCATCAAAAACAACAAAATTTGAATCTTGCGCATTTTTTTTTAAATAATATGCGAAAGAAATATGAGATTGAAAATGTCTGTGTTTTTTTATTCTCTCATTTCTTTCTGAAATAGTGGCCCAAGATCTTTGGATATATAAATCTACAAGTTTGTTATCAATTTCAATACAACTCAAATATCCCCAAATTCTCTTCATAATCTCTTCAAAAAGTTTTTTAAATTTTTCATTTTTATGAATGAATTCATAGCCTTGTGTATCTCCTGTCCATGCATTTGTTTTAGATTGGTAGCCTAAGTTTTTTGAATTTATTTTCATTTTTCTAACTTCTTCTATCATAAGATTTCTTTCTTTTTCTGTAATAGCAATTTTATCTTTAATAATCGTAAGTGGAAAAAGATTAATTAAATTCATTTAAGCTTTTTTGGTTTTTACTGGTTTAATTCTTTTAGGATAACAAGAAGTACAAATTTTACAAGAAATACCGTAACACTCTCTCGCTTTACAATATTCCCTTCCGTAATAAATTATTTGAAGATGTAGCTTGTTCCAATATTTTTTTGGGAATAAACGCTTTAAG
>MDTE01020771.1_pt1 | contig 19706 bp, 17 predicted proteins | sample 811231 | NCBI WGS metagenome assembly MDTE01 (sample SAMN05326651, study PRJNA326480) | marine metagenome | isolation source: seawater | place: Indian Ocean: Red Sea | collected 2010 | reverse complement strand
ATTCTTTTTTATATTGATTTAAAACTGAAAGATTTATAAATTTAAAATTTTCTAATGAACCAGTATAGTTTGTATTACATTGCATTAATACTACCTCTGAAGTATATTTATTGATGATTTTCATAGCTTTTCTTACATCATTTATTGATGAAGCACCTGTTGCTAGAAGTACTGGTTTATTTTTCTTAGATAATATTTCTATCAGTTCATGCCAAGTAATATCGCCAGAACCTATTTTCCATGCTTCAACAAAGTCATTTAATTGGTCAACTATATTAATATCGTAAGGAGCAGTAAAGTAATCTATCCCTGCACATTTGCAAGCATTTTTTAAGTTTGAAGTCCACTCTAAAGATATAGAGGCTGCATCATAAACTTCAAATACGCTTTTTTTCCAATCTGATTGATGTGATTGTTTTTTCTGCAAATTTTTAAATCCTAAATCTGAAACAATTGTCTCAGCCTTGAAATTTTGGAATTTAGCTGCATTTGCTCCTGAGTCTGCACATATTTTTATTAACTCAATTGCCCTTGATAATTTACCATCATGATTAGCAGCGATATCAGCCACAAAATAGGTAGGATAATTATCTCCTATAGTAGAATTACCGATCTTAAATTTTTTCAATTTTTAAAATTTTATTTTTTTGAATTTTACACTAAATTAGTTTTTTTTTCTAAGAGGTTTGTTCATTGCATTTTTTTATTAGATAAAATAAATTAAATTTAAATTTCGTTAAAAATTTAAAAGGATTATTTAAAGTATTTTTAAAAATTATCTTTATTTTCGATGGCAAATAAAAAAGAATTTATAGAGTGTTCAGTTGTAAATTTTTTTTCTATTATTAATCTTAACTCTGTTTTTATTTGATTAAAGTAATCTTCATCATCTAACAACTGAACAAGTTGACTTGAAATGGAAGTTGGATTATCGGATACCATAAAGTATTTATAGTTTATTGGAAGAAAATCCTCTGTACCTCTATTTCTATTAACAAGCAAAGGAATTCCTAAATATGCTGCTTCAAGGGCAACTCTTGAAAGACCTTCACCATAAGTTGTTGGAACTACAAGAGCTTTAGATTCTGAATAATATTTATAAGGACTTTCTAAGTATGGTTTTAAAATTATTCCTAAACTTTTTAAATAATTTAAATCATCGGAAGAAATAGATTCAATATCTGAACTTGGTGTAATGATTCTAAATTTGTATATCTCTGCGATCTTAGGGTAATACTTTAGTAAATTTAATCTAATATAAACAAATTTATAAATACCCTTTTCTGCAATTAATCTAGCCATAAAATCAATATAAATAGGATTTTTTTTATTTGAATTAGAAAATTGATTAACTTTCTGAATATCTAAACCAGTTCCAGGTATAACTTTAATTTTGCATAGAGGTGCAATTGACATTTCGGCTAGATAAGTCGCATCAGAATAGTTCAATGCAATTACGGAGAAACAATTTAAAAATAAAAATTTATATATGGCAGCGACAATTCTCCTTAAAACTCTATAAATTAACTTTCTTGAAACAAAAACCCTTCCTAATCCCTCAAGAACATAAGAAGTTTGACTTCTATATTTTACAAAAACTATACTTGATAACAATATAGGAGAAAGAGTAAAAACTAAAACTTTATCCGGTTTCAGAGTTGGTTCATATTTCAAACCTAAATTAAAAGATATTCTCGTTAATAATTTTATAGTTAAATAGAATGTTAATATTTGAAAATTTACTCCTTTGTCTTTTAAAGTATCAACCCTTTTTTTATCTATGGGTGGGCCTTTTTTTAAGTATAAGCAATATACATTATATTTTTCTTGAAGATTTATAATTAATTCGTACTTAAACTTCTCAAAAAACCAGAGAGTATTAGCAAATAAAACTATATTTTTTTTTTCGTTCTTTTTTTTCATTTATTAAGTTTTTAAATTTTTAATAATTTAAAAAGATTAGATTATTAATAAAATTTTTTTAGGTTATTTATTTTTCCAAAATCTAACAATTTTTGAATTAAAAATAAAGTCTTTATATAATTCTATTACTAAACAGCTTTAAGAAATTTTTTTGAATAGAATAAAAATTTTACACGTAATTACTACGCTTGAAAGAGGTGGAGCACAAAGAGTACTATTTGATTTAATTAAACATAATAATAATAAAAGGATTGAAAATATAATAATTTGTTTATCTAAAAAGACTTCATACTCAGAAATTTTTAGAGAAATAGGAACAGAAATAATATTTTTAAATGGTAAAAGAATAGCTGAAACACCTATAATATTTTTTCGATTAATAAAACTTATAAAGAAAATAAAGCCTGATTTGATTCATTCTTGGCTTTATCATTCAGATTTTTTGGTAACATTAGCAAAGATTTTTTTAATTAGTTCAGTTCCGGTTTTATGGTCAGTGCATCATGCTAGTGAAAGTCTATTTGGAGAGACACTTCATACAAGAATAAGTATAAAATTTTTGACCTTACTATCATATATTATCCCGAAAAAAATCATATATTGCTCAAAAATATCAAGAGAAATACATCATAAGTTTGGCTATTGTAGGGAAAAATCATTAATTATTAATAACTCGGTAGATACATCTATATTTCGACCAAGCAAGATTTTCAGAAAAGAAACAAGAAAAAAACTTGGGATTCAAGAAAATGAAATATTAATTGGTTTAATAGCAAGAAATGATCCAAATAAAGGAATTGGTATGTTTATAGAAATTATTAAAAATCTTCTAAAAGAAGATAATTTATATAAGTTTGTAATTTGTGGGGAAAATATGGAATATAAATATTTAAAGAATTCTTTTAATTTTAATTATGAAGAATATAGTGAAAAAATAATTTTGCTCGGCGAGATAGCTTATCCTCAAAAAGTTTTAAATGGCATTGATATCTTAGTTTGTCCATCAATTACAGAATCCTTTGGTCTTATTGCTCTTGAGGGGATTTGCTGTGGAACACCAGTAATTGCTACAAATTTAATTCCTTTTAAAGAGATTTTAAATAAAAACTTCATAGTAAATTCTTACACTGCTGAAAGTTTTATTTCTAAAATAAAGCTTTTAAGCCAAAAAGCGCAACCTAAAATTAGATGGACTACTCATAAAGAAAGTCAAAAAATAAGTGATGTTTTTTCAACAGTCTCGATGATTAAAAAGTTTAACTTTCTCTATAAAAATTTTTGAATAAATTATTTAGAGAAAATATGATTCTAAACTAATTAATTTTATGTTAACGTTACTTGCAAAGATTATTAAATTCTAATATAAGAATCTCCTGCAATTTATTAAAAATGTACACAAAAAAGTGGGTAGAATATCCTTTTCCTCATCTAATAATAGATAACTTTTTACCCGAAGAAATTTTTTTAGAGCTTAAAAAAGAGCTTAATCAAAACTTAAATATTATCCAACGAAAATTTGAATCCCCCTTAGAAAGTAAAACTATTTATAAAAATTCCAAAATGAAAAATAGTTCTAAAAATTTGGTGAGTTTAATGGCTTCTCGAGAAATTAAAAAAGTTATTAAAGAGAAAACGGGTGAGATGGAAATTTTAAGTATGGGTGAAACCAAAGATTATTCTGGATATTCCCCTTATCACATTACAAATAATAATGGATTTCTGGGTTCTCATATTGATCATTCAAATATTCAATCTGGAAAATTTAGACATATTGCGAATACAATATTTTTTGCAAGTAATTCATGGGAAGAGAAATGGGGTGGACAGACAATTTTCTTCTCAAATAATGGTCTAAATCAAGAAATATTAGTAGAGCCAATTCCTAATAGATTACTAGTATTTATTCATACTGCTAATTCTTTCCATGGAGTGAAAAATTATTTTAGTGATAAGAATATAGAAAGGAGAACTTTTTACCATGACTACTACATTAATTCAATAGATCTTCCTGTAGCAATGCATAATATTAATAAACAACGTAAAAAAAAGTTAAAGCATTCTTTCCATACAACAACTTTCATCCCTTTCTTCCCATTTGGTGTGAGAAATAATAATTTTAAGAATTTTTTTGATATTAAAAATCTTTTTTATTTAAATGCCTACTTAATTTATTTATATAATTACGCTTTTAACAAAAAAGTATTATCCTTTAAGAATTTATTTTTAAAGAAATTTCAAAAGCTAAATATTTTAAAATAAGGTATGTGAAAAATAATTGATTTTTTTTTAAATTGGTTTAAAGTTTTTATCTATATTATTTTTTATTAAAAAACGAATTTCTTCAATATTTAAAAAATGATCATTTGTCCCAGAGTCATATGTAAAACCTTCTTTCACAAATTTTATTTTTTCATGTTTATTTTTAAAAAGTTCTAGTACATTTAAATCTGGAGGAAGAATAGCATAATAGTTATTAATATCATAAGTAGATTGACTATCTGATCTAGTTATCATTTCTTCATGTATTTTTTCACCTGGTCTTATACCTACATAATTTAATTTACAACTAGGGCCAATTGCCTTAGCTAGGTCCAAAATTTTATAACTTGGTATTTTTGGCACAAATATCTCTCCGCCAACTGAATTATTCAAGGCCCAATTAACCATAGATACGCCTTGATCTAATGTAATATTGAACCTTGTCATATCTTTATGAGTGATAGGTAAGATTCCTTTTTTTGCTTGGTTCAAAAAAAAAGGAACGACAGATCCCCTTGATCCTAAGACATTTCCATACCTTACAACAGAAACCCTAAAATCTCTTGTTCCCTTTATATTGTTTGCCGCTATAAACAATTTATCAGAACATAATTTAGTAGCTCCATAAAGATTGACTGGCGAGGCAGCTTTATCAGTACTCAAACTGACAATATTTTTAACATCCATAGATAATGATGCCTCTATCAAATTTTCTGCCCCAATAATATTTGTCTTTATAAATTCAGTAGGATTATATTCGGCAGCTGGAACTTGTTTAAGCGCAGCAGCATGAACAATCACATCTATATCTTCTAGTGCTCTCTTTAGTCTATCTTTATCTCGCACATCTCCTAAAAAAAATCTTAACTGTGGAAACTTATTTTTTGGAAATTTTTCTTGCAATTTCCATTGCTTAAGTTCATCTCTACTAAAAATAACAACTCTCTTTATTTCTGGAAAATTCTTAAAAATATCTGAAAGAAAAGCTTCACCAAAACTGCCTGTTCCACCAGTTATAAGAATTTTAGATTCAGAATCGAACTTAGACATATAAATTGTTATGAAGAGTTTGTTTGAGAATTATTAATTTTTTAAGAATTTACTAAAGTATTCATATTGATAATATTACCATTAGCTCCCATCAATTTTCCCTAATATAAAATACGAATATATTCTATAATGAAGGCGCATCAAAGTTATTAATATTTCTTAAATGGATTTAAAGGTTTTAATTATTGGTGCATATGGTCTTCTTGGATCATCATTATCAAAATATTTAGTTCAAAAAGGATTCAAGGTTTATAAGGCGAGTAGAAGTTTAAGTGCAGATTATGTTATCAATGCAACAAATAAAAAAGAGTTAAATATTCAAATTTCAAATCTAAAGCCAGATTATGTTTTAAACTTGTGCGCTTTAACTAATGTAGACTACTGCGAAAATAATCCTAAAGAAGCATTCTTAATAAATAGTGAAGTTCCTAAAAAGATTTCAAGCTTAACTAAGGACCATAATTTTAAATTAATTCATATATCAACTGATCAGATCTATGCAGGAAAGGGGCCTCATATTGAAGAAAATACTGATCCTCTTAATATTTATGCAAAAAGTAAGCTTAAAGGTGAGTCATTCGTTTTAGATAATAAAGGAATGGTTATAAGAACTAACTTTGTTGGTAAAAGTCAAACATGCCAAAGAGTATCATTTACAGATTGGTTAATTAAAAAAGTAAATAGTAATGATAATTTTCAATTATTTAATGATGTAATATTTAATCCATTACATATTTTAGATTTAAATGATTTCATTTATTTTTCTTGTTTAAACTTCAGGGATGGATGTTTTAATGTTGGATCACTAAAATATATTTCCAAAGCAGATTTTGCATTGAGTTTTCTTAAAAAACTTAATTATAGTATTAATAATATTAAAATATGCTCCATAAAAGAATCCAAACTTTTAGCTAGAAGACCTCTAGATATGAGTATGAATTTACAAAATTTAAAAAAAAATTTTAAATGGGAAATACCAGACATTAATACAACAATTGAAAAGTGCATAGAGGAATATAAATGAAAAAATAAGATTTTAATCTTTTATTATTTTTCTAATTTTTTTCTGAAAATAAAAAAGATTAATACAATCAAACTTAAACCTAAATATATTTGCAAATTAAATAAACCCATTATTGAAATTAAAGTAAAGCAAAGAAATAAATCCGAATAAATAATCAATTTAACAGTAGAGTTGTGACTAAAACCCATTTTGAGAATTCTATGATGAATATGATTTCGATCAGCTATGAAGGGAGACTTTCTATTTAATAATCTCATCAATATCACAAAAAACATATCAATAAGGGGAACAAATAATATAAAAAAAGGTATGAAAATACTTAAACTCCCTTTTGACAAAGAACTATAGTTAGTTGCCATAATACTAAATATGGCAAATGTAAATCCAAGGAAATAAGAACCACTATCTCCCATAAGCAATTTTGCAGGATATTTATTAAAAGGTAAAAACCCAAGATTACAGCCCGAAATAGCTGTTAAAATTATTGCCATATCATAATTTCCTAAAGAAAGACAAAATATCATTAATGTAATTGATGAAATAAATGAAATACTTGATGCAAGACCATCCAAGCCATCTATCCAATTAAGAGCATTTGTTATTCCAGTTATCCAGAGAATGGTAATTATAAGGCTTGATATATTAGAAATTTCAAAAGAATTTAAAGAACTATTAAATATTGAAAAATCAATATTATTGATTTGAATACCAATAAACCACAATATGCCTGATAAAATTATCTGAAAGAAAAGCCTTACAATGGGTGAAAGATTGTAAAGATCATCGAATAAACCTACTAAAAAAAATAAAGCTATACAAAATAACTTTCCCTTAGATAAATATGTAAAAGTAAAATTAAAAAAATCATAAAAATTATTTAAAAAATATAATGATAAAACTGAAACTATGAAACCAAGCATAATTGAAATGCCCCCAATTCTTGAGATTGGGAATGAGTGTTGCTTTCTTCGATTAGGTTCATCTAATAAATTATATTTTTTCGAGATTTTTATTATTAAAGGACTTACTAAAGCACTTGAGGATGATGCTAAAAAAAATATTATTAAAAAAACAAAAAGTGGAATAGATTGTTCAGTCAAATTAAATTACTAATTTAAATTTTGATACATATCTTTGATCAGATAATATTTATTATTCTCTAGCTGAAACTTCATTTACAATATTTCTTATAAAATTTAATATTTATTTTTACATTTCTTTCTATGCTAACCAATATAACTTAAGATATTAATTTAGTCTCACGATTAGATTTAATATATTTATCAAAAATTCTTTAAATGATTAAAAAATATAAAAAGTTTTCATTTTTAACTACCAAATTCTTTAACGAAAAGGGGAAAAACTATTCATATTTATTTATAAAAATACTTTCACCTCTTAGAGAAGATTTAAATTATGAATATATTAAGAATACTTTTTACAGGAAAAATTTTTTTGCTTTTTTACTAATAAATTTATTTATCTTTAATAAGAATATCCTCATATATATAAAACAATTAATTGAAAATATAATAGATGAATTTTTAAATATAAGTTTTTCAAAAGAAAATCAAATTTTAAATAATCAAAATAGTAGCATTTGTTTCCTTAGTCATTGTGATACTTTAAAACAAATCAAAAACCCGATCGATTCATATTATGGAATTAATAAACAAGATAAAAACATTCATTTTATTTTTTTAAATAAAACTAAAATTAATTCAAAGAAGTTTAATCTAGAAAGTTCTTATAACTCATATTTCATTAATATAAATGGATCATTAAATATTTTTATTTATTGTTCTATTAAAGCTTTAGCTTCAAGTATCACTTTATTCATTAAATGGATGATGAATCCAAAAGAAAAAATAAAACTAATGGCTGCAGTAGATTCTATTTCAGTCGGAAGCATAACAAATTTAATCATATTTAGAAGTATTAAAATTTATATAGAGAAATTAAATGTTAGAAAAATAATAGTTACCTGGGAAGGCCATCCCTGGGAAAGGTATCTCGCAAAATATTGTTATTTTAATAACATAAGCTTATTTGGATATGTACATGCGGGTCCTTTTTTAACTCAATATTCAGCTTATAGATATTTAGGAGATTGTTATGAGCCAAAATTACTACTTGCTCCCACAATAATTGCAAAAAATTTAATAGATAAATATTTTTCAAAAAAAGCCCATTTGATAGGTTCAAATAAGTCAGATTTAATTACTAATAAAATTAAAAATGTTAGAGATATGGATAAGAAAACCAAAACAATACTTGTTATTCCAATGGGAACTTTTGATGATTTAAAAACTCTTTTAAATATCTCGCTCAAAGTAGTTGATTTAAATACATTAATTAGAATAAGACTTCACCCTGCACTTCAAAATAATAAAAAGATTGAAAATTATATTAAAAGAAGGATTAAAAATAAACAATTCACAAAAAATATATTTTTTTCAAAAGAAAGTATTAAAAATGATATTATTTTTTCAACTCATTTTTTATATACATGTTCGACTGCCGCACTTGAATGTTTAGCGGAGGGGTTAACTCCGATACATTATAATCAAACATCAATTATTAATTCTCTAGAAGGGTATAATTTGCCTAAAAAGTATGAGGCCAAAAATATTGAAGATATAAAAAGAATCCTTACCCAAAAAATCTCAAAAAGATTAGTAAAAAAAATAACAAAAATCCATGAAAAATCTTTTGATATCAATTTTATTAAAAATTACAAGTAGTTATATATCTATTCTCTAGAAAATTATTATTTTATCTTTTATATTATAAGTATAAGTAATTTAAATGGATTAAAATATAATTTTGAAAAATAGAACTCCACTTTTGCTTTTTGCTCTTTGGGCTCATATTAGAAAAAAAAGAAAAAATCAAATAATTTTATCTTTTTTCTTAATGCTATTTAGTGCATTTCTTGAAATAATTTCAATAGCTTCAGTAAGTCCATTCATAATTTTGATTGCAGAACCTAAGCAATTTAATAATAATAAATTTTTGAACACAATTCTTACGAATTTGAATTTATCTGAGAACAAACAAGCATTAATATTTTTTTCATCGATATTTATCTTTTTAATAATTCTCTCTTGCTTTATTAGAATTATTAATTATAAATTTGCTTTAGATATTGCAGCTGAAATAGCAAATGATTTTGGCTCAGACTCCTACTTTCGTTCTTTACATCAAGAATATGAAATCCATTTATCAAGAAATAGTAATGAATTAATTGCTAATAATTTAATTGAAATAAATAGAGTTGAAGGGGCTATTTTTTACGCTTTGACATTTTTAACAGGTGCAATAATTTCATTAGCAATCATTGTGACCTTATTTAAATTTAATTTTTTCATGACATTATCTTCTGGATTAATTTTGGGAGTCGGATATCTTTTTATGGGGAATTGGTCAAGAGTTGTTTTGAGAAAAAACAGCTTTATTATTTCCCAAGCAAACAAAGCGCAAGTGAAAGCAATACAAGAAGGTTTAGGATCTATAAGAGATATTCTTATTGAGGGTTGGCAAAAAGTTTATGCTGAAAAATATAAAGAATATGATTTTCTAGCTAGAAAAAAATTAGCTGATAAAAATTTAATAACCATTATTCCTAGATATAGTTTCGAAGCTTTAGCAATAACTCTTATGGTATTTTTTGCTCTAATCTACTCACTCTTTTCGTTTAATAATAGTTCTTTTCTTCCAACTTTAGCTCTTTTCGCTTTAGCTTCTCAAAAGCTTCTCCCTGCAATGCAACAATGCTATAGTTCACTTTCAAACATTAGAGCAAATCATTCTGCAATAGTTTGCCTTCTTGAAATGCTTAATCAAAAAGTAATTATTAGAGCCAACCATCAAAAAATTGAAAGTTATATCCTAAAAAAACAAATAGTTTTTAATAATATCAAGTTTGGCTATAAAAACAATAAACCTATTTTTAATAATCTAAATTTTGAGATTTTTCAAGGCGAAACTACAGGTATTTTTGGGGAAACTGGCTCAGGGAAAAGTACTTTGATTGATTTACTTTTAGGTTTACTTAAACCTCTAGAAGGCAAAATTATTATTGATGATAAAAAACTTGACCATTTCAAAAATGATTATTTTTCTGTTTCTTGGCAAAAATCACTAGCCCATGTTCCCCAATATATATTTTTGAATGACTGCAGCATTAGAGAAAATATTGCACTTGGTTCTCCACTAAATCAGATTAATGAAAAATTGATGAAAGAGTCAATAGAAAAAGCAATGCTCAAAGAATTTATTTCATCCTTGCCAAATGGATTAAATACAATTGTGGGTGAAAGAGGCTTTCTCTTGAGCGGTGGGCAAAGGCAAAGAATCGGATTGGCTAGAGCCATATATAAAAATTCAAAAGTATTAATTCTAGATGAAGCGACAAATGCACTTGATCAAAAAACCGAAGAAAAAATACTCTCAAACTTGTGTTCAATTAAACCTAAAATAACTTTAATAATAATTACTCATAATAAAAATGTTTTAGATTTTTGCGACAGAATTATTTCACTTAAATAAAGAAGCTTTTAGTTCAATTTAGTTAAAGTTATTATCAATATTCAAGACTCAGACGATTATAACTTTTTGTGCCGTTGCATAGTAATGTATATATTAGGTATCAATTTGTATTTCAAGGATATATAAAATGGCTGCCAAAGCAAAAGTTTTTACAATTGGGTCAGATGATGTAGATAAAGTCAAGATTGGTTTAAATCAACCATTAGTTTTTATAGGAGGACCTTGCGCAATTGAAAGTCGTGATCATGCCTTTATGATGGCTGAGAAAATTATGGAAATTTGTAGAAGAGTTGATATAAAGTGGATTTACAAATCTTGCTATGACAAAGATTGTCGTTCCTCTCCAAAAAGTTTTCATGGCCTTGGTCTTGATCACGGATTATCAATATTAAAAGACTTAAGAAAAGAATTTTCAATCCCAATAGTTTCTGACTTTTCAGATCCTTCATGGGCTAATGCTACTGGCGAAGTTTGTGATTTAGTACAGGTCCCTGCATATTTATGTAGGCAAACTTCAATACTAAGATCAGCCGCTCTTACCTCAAAACCAGTTCATCTTAAAAAAGGACAATTTATGAGTCCTTGGAATATGAAAAATTCAGTTAAGAAGTTAGAGTCTTTTGGTTGCCATGAAATAATACTTGCTGATAGGGGAAGCTTTTTTGGATACAATCAATTAGTAAATGATATGACTTCATTCCCAATCATGAGTAAAACTGGTTACCCAGTATGCTTTGATGCAACACACTCAATTCAGATGCCAACTTCTATGGGTAATGTCTCTGGAGGGCAAAGAGAATTTATTCCATATCTTGTAAGAGCTGCTGTAGCTTGTGGAATTAATGCCTTATTTATGGAAGTACACAATGATCCTCCCAATGCATTATCAGATCCAAATACAGTTCTCGATATCAAAAATCTTGAAAATATATTAAAGCAAGCAAAATTAATACATGAATTAAGAATCTCATTAAACGATTAAAAACCAATGGATAAAGGAATTGAAAAAATTATTTTTGTTAATGAGGTTATGTTAACTTGTGAACAATTTCCTATTGTCAAGGATGATGAGATGTTTAGAGAAACATTAGAAATAATGAACATATTTAAATTAGGAATTACATGTATTGTGAATAATAAAAATAAATTACTTGGGGTAATAACAGATGGAGATATACGAAGGATTTTATTATCAGAACAGAAACCACTTGGGTCTTTATTTGTTGACGACATAATTGATTATTCATCTCAAAATTTTAAATATGTACATCCTGAAGAAAATTTAAATAACGCCATCAAAATAATGGGTAAAAATAAAATTTGGGATTTACCAGTGGTCGATAAACAAAAAACCTTAATTGGTTTATTGCACTTACATCCAGCACTAACAAAAGTTCTTGAAAAAGCAAAATATAATTAAATTGATAAAAAGAATTTCTTCTGGGGTTTATTAAGTAAACAAACAATTTTTGATAAATTAATAGTATTATTTGTATTGATGATTTGAAAAAATATGACTATTGGGAGCTTTAATAATAAGTTAAAATCTAAGTTCAGATCGAGAAGTCTAGTATTTGGATCTTGGGTTTCATTTGATAACCCATCAATATCTGAAATATTCTCATTAGCTGGGTTTGATTTTATTGGAATTGATATGGAGCATGCCCCAATATCATTAGAAAGTGCTCAAAAAATTTTTGCATTTTCACAAGCCAATAATGTAAGTTGTCTGCCCAGGCCAGTATCTCACAATAATGATATATTTAAACCTTTGCTAGACTCTGGAGCTGATGGCCTAATTGTGCCGATGGTTGAATCTAAAGATGAATGTAAAAAAATTGCAGATTTCATTAAATACCCTCCATTGGGCAAAAGGACTTTTGGATTAAATAGAGCTCAAGGATATGGATTTAGTTTTGATAATTATGTGAAGAATTGGAATGAAAATTCAATATTTATTCCACAAATAGAAAGTAAGAAAGCAATTATACAAATTGACGAAATAGTTTCAAATCCAGAAGTAGATGGGGTAATGATAGGGCCATATGATCTTTCAGGATCTTTTGGAGTACCTGGCGAACTGGATCATCCATTAGTAAAGGAAGCATGTAAGAAAGTTATCGATTCATGTAAGAAAAATCATAAAAGTTGTGGAACTCAAATATCAAATCCTAATGAAAAAAATATTAGCTTAGCTTTAGATGAGGGCTATACATTTATAATTTTGAGTTCTGATTTATTTATTTTGTGGAATTGGTCTTCAAAAATGGGCAATATAATTAAGAACTATAAATGAAAGCCGACTTTACTTATAATTTTCTAAAAAGAAATTTTAGTTTAAAAGATAAATCAATAGTGGTTATTGGTGGAGGTGGTCATATTTGCGGAGCATTATCAAAAGGTTTAGCGGCTGCTGGAGCCACTATTGCTGTATTAGATATAAGACTTGAAAAAGCAAACAATATTGTTAAATATTTAAAATCAAACTATCCTGGAAATCATATTGCTCTACAAAATGACGCCTCCATAAAGGAATCTCACAAAAATTGTCTAGACTTAATCATAAAAAATTTTAGTAAAATTGATGTTTTAATTAATGGAGCTGGCATCAACTCTCCAACGCCGTTTCTTGAAATTGAATTTGATGATTGGAACAAAGTAATCAACTCCCAACTAACTGCGACAATGTTTGGATGTCAGGTTTTTGGAGAACAAATGGTAAATCAAAAAAAAGGTTCTATAATAAACATTTCTTCTGCTTCGGCAGGTCCACCATTATCAAAGGCTTTCGCTTACTCTGTTGCCAAAGCTGGGATAAAAAATCTCACAATGAATCTTGCAAGAGAATGGGCTCTAGAAGGTGTTAGGGTAAATTGTATAAGACCTGGTTTTTTCCCTACAGAATGGAACCAAAAAAATTTTATAACTCCTGAGAGGGAAAATGCGATTTTATCTCATACTCCAATGAAAAGGTTTGGTAATCCTGATGAATTAATTGGTGCAGCTATCTGGCTCGCTTCTAATTCGTCTTCTTTTGTTACAGGTTCTGAGATTAACATTGATGGCGGTTTTTCTTGTATGACAATCTAGATATGGGGAATCATAAAGTCGCAATTGTAACGGGGGGATCTCAAGGTTTAGGGTTTGAAATCGTTCAAAATTTCTTAAATGCAGGATACAAAGTTCTGACTTGTGCGAGGAGAGAAAATGCAAAACTTAATTCCATTCCTAATTTAGATTTCATTAAGGGTGATATTTGTGTACCTGATACTCATACTAATTTAATTAACAAAGCCATGAGTATTTATGGCAATTTAAATGTTTACGTTAACAATGCAGGTCTATCGAGTTGGCGGCCTATAGAAAAAATTGAACCTGATTTTCTAAATAAATTATTCGCAACAAATATCTATAGTGCCTTCTGGGGATGTAAAGCAGCATCAAAATATTTAAAAACAAACGATTCCATCATAAATATTTCAAGTATTGCGGGCAAAAGAGGTTCTAAGAATAATAGTGCTTACGTAGCTACTAAGTTCGCAATGAATGGATTGACGCAATCTTTATCTAAAGAATTAGGCGAAAAAGGTATAAGAGTAAATGCTGTATGTCCAGTACTCGTAAAAACAGATGGTTTAATTTCAGCATTAAAAGAAAAAGATGCCCCTGGCTATCCAAATCCAGATAATTTTATCGAAAAATTCAAATCAAGCCAATCTGCATTAGGGAGGCTTCCAACTTCCAAAGAAGTTGCTGAATTTGTACTTTTTCTTGCTTCTAATAATGCTTCTGCTATTACTGGTCAATGTATAAATATTGATTGCGGGGTCTTTCCACAATAAAAAAATGAATAAAATTATTTATTAGGATTGCACATTTTGAGAATTATTGCGATTATTCCTGCTCATTTGAATTCAGTAAGATTTCCTCGAAAAATTTTACTTAAAATTCATGGTTTAGAAATGATAGAACATGTAAGGAGAAGAGCTATTTTATCTGGTTTATTTGAAGAGGTTTATGTAGCTTCATGTGATGATGAAATCTTGTCTCTGGTAATGTCTCATAATGGAAAAGTTTTAAAAACTGGTAATAACCATCTTTCAGGGACTTCAAGAATTATCGAAGCTTGTGAACATATTGACACAAGTCATATAGTTTTAATACAAGGTGATGAGCCATTAATTCTTCCAGAACAACTTAGAGAAATGTGCATCAGTATAAAAAGCTTACCCAAAGTAGATGCATGGAACGCCACTGCAAAATTACAAAATGAGGAACAATTGCACAAAAAATCAATAGTTAAATGTGCAATTAATGCAGAAGATAAAATTTTATACTGCTTCAGAAAAACTCCATCTTTTTTACCTTTTGATATCCAAAAAAGCTACTTAAGAAAAATTTTGGGTCTTATTGCTTTTCGAAAAGATGTAATTATGAAATTCAAAAACTATTGCCCTTCAGAATTAGAAAAATCAGAATCTATAGAACAATTACGATTCATAGAAAAAGGCCTTAATTTAAAATCTGTTCAAATTTACCCATCTCTACCCTCCATAAATGAATTAGAAGATTATCAAGAAGTACTTGATTTTATAAAGAAAAATTCTAACCAACAAAAAATATTAAAAAAAATTCTGTAAGCATGATAAGTATTTATTCCTTTTTTATAGCTTCTCATTCTTTATTCAATTTTGGAAGTATATTTCCAATTTGGTTATTTATAAACATTTTAAATTTATTTACAACAATAATTAAGGGATCAAAAATAGTGATTTATCCATACTTATATTTTTTACCTCTAGTAGCAGCAGTTTCTTATGCGTTTAATTCAACGCAATCAAAAATAGGCCATGTAATAGCGTACTTTGTTATTTTTATAATTGTAGTAACTTCTTTTGTCACTTTTTTTTCTAAATCCAATGCCAATCGGATAGAAATTTTACTTGAACTTAGAAAATTCCTCTCAATAATTTGCAATACCCTTTTTATTTCAACGATAATTGATTTCATTCTTTTAGCTAATAATATTGACTATTCAGAACTAATTCCTGCAGATCTAAATTATCCTATTATGCATGGATTAAATTCAAGAGCAAGAGGATTTTGGAACGAACCTACTGATTTATGCTTGGCAGCAAATTCTTTCTTTTCGATATATCTTGGATTATCAAATTACTTAATTTCTCTTAGAAACAAGAACATCAATATAAATTTAAATAAAAGATATTTTATAGTTTTTCAATGGCTTACAATTTTAGTTTTATCTAGAAGCGCTGCAAGCGTTGCTTCATTAACTATCTCATTAATATTTATTTTTATCTATTATTTGTTTTTCATTAACAAAAATTTTATTGTAAGAAAAAATGATCTCATATTTATCGCTAATGCAGCAATAATATTTGCTGTTATTTTGGTCCTAAACACTTCATTTATACAGAATTTATTTTTAAATACTTATAATAAATTAACCCTAAATTCAGCATATCCTAGCGTTACTTCAAGATTAGATGGTTGGACCTCACTTATATCTATTTTTTATGCCAATAATGTAAAGGAGTTTTTGATTGGTTTTGGTCCTGGTTTTATTTCTTTATCAAATGAATTAGGAGAAACTTTAAATTCTTTAAGTTGGATTTTGAGTCTTTTATTAGATTTAGGAATAATAGGATTTGGAGCTTTTCTCTCTATCTTATATATGCTCTTTCGATATTTGAAATATATGCCTTCTGAACTTATTCCTTATTATTTTATTTCCATTACAACAGTATTAATACATTTATGTACTCAAACTGGTTTTTATCTTCCTGCCCTGCCTTTCGTAATTTCAATACCAATTATTTTTTATCGTTTAGAAAAACAACATAATTATATTAATTAGAGTAATGATTGATTTCACAATTGTTATCGCAACAACTCTTAGAGATTCACTAACTAAACTTCTTGAGTCAATTAATAAATCTACCTACTTACCAAAAAAAGTAATAATATCCATTCCAAAAGGCAAATATGCTTTGAAATTAAAAAAAGAATACTCCTTTGAAATAATATTTATTACAAAGAGCGTTGGCCAAGTTGCTCAAAGGATTTCAGGATTTAAGGAGGTGACATCTCCATTATGTATTCAAATGGATGATGATTTAACTTTTGAAGAAAATTTTCTCGAGAGATTTGTTAAATCCTTTATCAAACTACCACATAGTTCTGCACTTTCATCAGCATTAATTTGTGATGGGAAACCATTTTCAGTTTTAATTAGTCCAAAACCTCCCTTACCCGCGATTTTATATTTTATTTTGGATGGAAACTTTTTCCCAATATATGGATCAATTACAAAATCAGGGATACCTCTTGGCATAAATCCATATTATGAAATTGGTGAAAATCCCTTGGTTAAAACTGAATGGATGACGGGTGCGTGCGTAATTCATAGAACTAAAAATCTTATAACTGAATGGGAATATCCTTTTAAAGGTAAAGCATTCGCTGAGGATTTAATGCATAGCCAACTTCTTAAAAGTGCAAATATTCAGCTATATGTTGATAGGAGTCTGAATGTAAATTTAGATTCACTCCAAACTAATCTTGTGGAGAAATTAATTTACTATATTCGCAGCAGAAATGCTACCTATAAAGCTCTCAAGAGCATACCTAATTTAAAGACAAATTTTATTAGATACTATTTGTTTTCTTTAACCTATATTTTTGGAAAAATTGCTAAAAAAATAACATACTGTTTGATGAATAAAGAAACTAAATCTTAAAGAGGCTTGTCCATATAGTCAGGAATTTTAATTTGATATTGTTTAAGTATAGTTGGACATATTAGTCTTGTATCGATAACTTTTTTTGTATATTTTTTAAATTTATCCTGATCTGGACCATAAACAAGAAAGATCCCTTCCGGTACATGATAACCAGTCCCAACATCCCTTTTAATGACTTCTAGTCCAAAATTTTTCAAATGGGAAGTCTGATTTTTAAATTTTAATTTTTTTGTTAAATAAGCATCTAAAGTACTATTTAGAAATAGATTGATCTTATAACCTTGAGGAGGATATCTTTCAGTAAATATTTTGTTACCATTAGTATCCTTCAAATACTTGATAACATTTCTTAAATTATTTAATCCATTTTTTGTTTTTGCCTCAATACAAAAATCTGGGAACATGGCCGGTAACATTGTATATTCTTCAACATCCAAACTAAGTTTTTTCAAAAGCTTTTGAAAGTCAAAAATTGATAATTCGGGTATGTACTCTCCCCTATCAATAGCCCCTTGGCCCATGCTACTGAGAATCCATATATTATAATTTTCTTTTTGAGAGAATAGTATTAAATCTCTCAAATTTTTATCTGCAAGATCCATTGCTTTTATAATTGATTTTGAGTTAAATAAATCTATTTTTTTAATATCCATTTTAAAATCTTCAGGGAAAAGATCTCTCCAGTATCTATGCATCATCCCAGCAACATGATTTGTAAAATAAGTACTAAAAGTTGGTTTATCTCTTTTTAAATTCTTTAAAAAAAGATCAAATGAAATAACATTTTGAAAGATTGATCTTCTTTTTTTATTATTTCTATTTAATTTTTCTTTGATTAACTGGAAAATAATTTTTATTGTTGATTTTTTTGATATTATATTTTTTCTTAAAAGCATTAAAAAATCAAAAAAATATTTAATTTTTATTTTTCTACTAATTGCTTTATTTTCAGAAGTTAATTCTAAGTTAAATTTTTGGAATAATTCTAATTCCTCAGGGAAAGCACTTGGCTTTGGGGAAAATGTATCTGGTAAATAAAATTTTACATATTTATTTCTTACCGGTGGAAAAGATTGTAAAGATCCAAAGATACCAATATCAATTTTATTTGAAGATAAAATCTCCCAAATAGGTTTATATCTGCTGGCTTTACTCAAATCCTGATTTATAAATCTTATATTATGTAATTTATTATTTACACCTCTATGAATAGTAGGCCAAGTACTCCAAGGATGAAGTTCACCATCATCTTTAGTTTCAGTATTAAGGATTATCCCTTTTTTTAAAATCTTTGCAAACGATGAGTGAGGTCTTTTTTTTACATAAAGGTCTAATAATTTTTTTGGAACTTCATTTAATTCATAAAGGATTATCCTTTGCTTATGCACTTCTTAACCAATTTTTGTAGTTTTGATATCATAGTTATACTACTTTAATTACTGATGTTTAGACAATAACAATATTAAAATTTTTCAACCCAATATGATTCTTAAGAACCTTTTAAAAAAATAAGAAATCTCTACCAATAAATTTAAAATCTCTACCAATCAGGGTAAATTAAATCATTATTTGTAATAGAAAATTCTTTTTTTTGTGAGCTTGTTTCTATTTGACTTTTCTGTGATGAAAGTTGTTTAGAGGATAATAAGTCACTTCTTCTTTCCAATGTTCTTTCAATACTTTTTTGCTTTCTCCAAGATTTAATCTCTTCATGGTTTCCGCTTACCAAAATATCAGGTACTTTCATATCTTTAAAAATTAACGGCCTCGTATAGTGAGGATATTCTAATAAAGGTGAATTATGACTTTCATCTATTAAGGAGTCTGGATCACCAAGAGTTCCTGGTAACAGTCTAGACAAACCATTAATTATTGATAAAGCAGGTATTTCACCTCCTGAAAGCACATAATCGCCAATTGATATCTCATCATCAGCTAAACATCTAATCCTTTCATCAAAACCTTCATATTGACCGCAAATTATTATTAATTGATCCAAAGTTGACCAACTAGCTAGATCATTTTGCTTTAGTACTTTACCCTGAGGAGTCATTAACAAAGTTTTACTTTTAGGTGATTTTCTAATTGATTCATATGCCTTATAAATAGGTTCAGGTTTTAATACCATTCCTGCT
>MDTE01178100.1_pt1 | contig 19713 bp, 19 predicted proteins | sample 811231 | NCBI WGS metagenome assembly MDTE01 (sample SAMN05326651, study PRJNA326480) | marine metagenome | isolation source: seawater | place: Indian Ocean: Red Sea | collected 2010 | reverse complement strand
TTTATTTTGGGTGTTGGTGGAAGTGCAGGAAATGCATCGCATGCTGTTAATGATTTTAGAAAACTTTGCAATATAGAGTCTTATTGTCCAACTGATAATATCTCCGAACTTACTGCAAGGATAAATGATGAAGGGTGGAATAGTTCGTTTGAAAACTGGTTGAAAGTAAGCAAAGTAAAAAAATCAGACTCTATATTCGTACTTTCTGTAGGTGGAGGAAGTAAATCAAAAAAAATAAGTGTAAATATAATTAAAGCTATTGATTATGTTAAAAAGAAAAAAGTCAAAATTTTTGGTATTATAGGAAAAAAAGATGGATATGCTAAATTAAAAGGAGATAACGTAATAGTAGTACCGGAAGTTGATAAGAAAATGACCACTCCTTTTTCTGAAGCTTTTCAAGCTGTTATTTGGCATTGTTTGGTAAGTCATCCCCTTCTTCAGGAGTGTAAAACAAAATGGTAAAAAAATTTAAGATAAAAATCTTTGCGGACGGGGCAGACATGAAATCTATAGTTGATTTAAATAAAAAAAAATATATTTCAGGTTTTACTACTAATCCAACATTAATGAAAAAAGCTGGCATAAAAGATTATAAAAAATTTGCTTTTAACGTTTTAAAACTTATAAAAAAGAAACCAGTATCTTTTGAAGTATTTGCTGATGATCTTAAGCTCATGAAGCTTCAGGCAAAAGAAATTTCAACATGGGGTAAAAATGTGTATGTTAAAATTCCAGTTACAAACTCTAAAGGCAAAAGCACTAAAAAAATTATCTATGAATTATCAAAAGAAGGAATTAATTTAAATATTACTGCAGTATTTACAAAAAAACAAATCAAAGAAACAATTAAGGCCCTTGATAAAAACTCTAAATCAATAATATCTGTTTTCGCAGGAAGAATAGCTGATACAGGATTGGATCCCTCAAGTATAATTAAATATTCAATTAAAGCTGCAAAGAAAAAGAAGATTGAAGTTTTATGGGCAAGCACAAGAGAAACGTTAAATATTTTTGAAGCGCAAAAAATAAAATGTCATATAATAACAGTTCCACACTCTATTCTTGCAAAATTTAATTTTATTGGTATGAATTTGAATAAGTTATCTCTTGAAACCGTTAAACTATTTTTACAAGACTCAATAAAAGCTGGATTTAAAATTAATATTTAAAATTATGAAAGAAAAAATTTTTGTTACTGGGGGCGCCGGATATGTTGGAGCAAGACTTGTCCAAGAACTATTGAATAAAAATTACTTTGTTACAGTTTACGATATTATGTACTTCGGTGACCATTTTTTACCCAAAGATAATATTAATTTTAAAATTATTAAAGGAGATATAAGGGACAAGTCATTGCTAAAAGAAAGTTCAAAAAACCACGATTACTTTTTGCATTTAGCTTGTATATCTAATGATACAAGTTTTGCGCTTGATGAAAAATTATCAACATCAGTGAATTTAGATGCGTTTAAACCAATGGTTAAAATAGCGAAAGAAAATGGAGTAAAGAGATTTATTTATGCTTCAACAAGCTCAGTTTACGGTGTTTCAGAAGAAAAAAATGTAACAGAAGATCATCCATTAGTTCCATTAACACTATATAACAAATTCAAAGGTATGTGTGAGCCGCAATTATTAGAGGAAACAGATAAAAATTTTTATGGAGTTATATTTAGGCCAGCTACTGTTTGTGGTTTTTCTCCAAGACTAAGATTGGATTTATCAGTTAACATTTTAACAAATTTTGCTGTAAACAAAAAATTTATTAAAGTTTTTGGTGGAGATCAACTGAGACCAAATTTACACATAGCTGATTACTGTCATGCAGTAATAAAATTAATTACAGCTGAAAATACTAAAATTGAAAATCAAATTTTCAATGTTGGGTATCAAAATTTATCTATCATGCAAATCGCTGAGAAAGTTAAAAAAGTTGTAGAACAGGAATTTGATAATGCCGGTAATATTAAAATTGTCAAAGAAGAGAGTAATGATAAAAGATCATATCACATTAATTCAGATAAAATAAAAAAAATTTTAAACTTTACACCAAAACACACAATTGAAGATGCAATAGTAGAACTATGTAATGCATTTAAACAAAATAAAGTTCCCAATAGTTTTGAAGATGATTTTTATTTTAACGTCAAAAGATTACAAAATATTCAAGCAAAATAAAAAATGAAAAAAGCTATAGTTACTGGAGGAGCGGGTTTTATAGGCAGTCACATGGTTGATTTACTATTGAGCAAAAAATATAAAGTAATAGTAATCGATAATCTCGTGGGCGGTCATAAAAAAAATATATTTAAACATATCAAAAACAAAAATTTTTTCTTAAAAAAAATTGATATAAGAAAAAAAATAAAAGACACACGATTATTTAAAAATGTAGATTACGTTTATCATTTTGCAGGCATTGGTGATATTGTACCTTCAATAGAACAACCAAACAATTATATGATGACAAACGTACAAGGTACGGTAAATGTTCTAGAAGCTGCAAGAAGAGCAAAAGTAAAAAAATTTGTTTATGCAGCCTCTGCATCTTGTTATGGAAAAACAAAAAATATTGTTAGTGAAAATACAAAAATTTCACTAGAGCACCCGTATGCTTTAAGTAAATTTCTCGGTGAAAAAGCAGCATTCCACTGGAATAAAGTCTACAATCTTCCTGTAAATTCAATAAGAATATTTAATGCTTATGGACCTAGGGTTAGAACAACCGGAGCTTATGGAGCAGTGATAGGTGTATTTTTTAAGCAAAAAATTAGCAATCAACCTTTAACAATTGTTGGGACTGGAAATCAGTCTAGAGATTTTGTTCATGTAACCGACGTGGTTAAGGCTTTCTACAGAGCATCAAAAATTTTAAAATCAGGGGAGATTTTTAATATTGGCACCGGAAACCCTCAAACAGTTAACTATTTAGCAAATTTAATTGGTGGAAAAAAAATAAATATTCCAGATAGACCAGGTGAACCAATGAGATCTTGTGCAAATATTTCTAAAGCAAAAAAAATATTGAAATGGAGTCCTAAAATAAAATTTAGGAATGGAATTAATGATATGCTTAAAGATATTAATAAGTGGAGAGATGCTCCATTATGGACACCAAAAAAAATTAAAAATGCAACTAAAACATGGTTTAGTTTTTTAAAAAAAAATGAAGCTAAAAGATAATCCTAAATACTACAAAAAAATAGTTAACTTAAAAACTTTAAAAAAAATATTAGGAAGAAGGCCAAGAAAAGAAAAAGTTATTCTTTGCCATGGTAATTTTGATGTAGTTCATCCAGGTCATGTCAGACATTTGACATATGCAAAATCCAAAGCAGATAAATTGATAGTAAGTATAACTGCTGATAAATTTATTCAAAAAGGAATTTATAGACCGTTTGTGCCACAAAATATTAGAGCGATAAATCTTGCTGCTTTTGAGATGGTTAATTATGTTGTCATAGATAGTAATAAAAAACCATTAAAATTAATTAAAGATATAAAGCCAGATTTTTTTGCTAAAGGATTTGAATATAATTCTGCTGGTTTGCCACCTGCAACTAAAGAGGAACAAGATGAAGTTACAAAGTATGGTGGAGATATAATTTTTACCCCTGGTGATGTTGTCTATTCCTCAACAAAAATTCTTAATATTGCTCAACCTCAAATAAGCAATTTTAAATTATTGGATTTAATGAAAAGAAATAAAATTACATTTAGATCATTAAGAGAAACTTTAAGCAAATTAAGCAAGATAAAGGTCCATGTAATTGGAGATATGATTATTGATACTTATACAAATACGAGTTTAATTGGTGGACATACAAAAACACCAACTCCAAGTGTTTTACACCAAGAAAAAACTGACTTTGTAGGTGGTGCAGGGGTAGTAGCAAAACATTTAAAAGAAGCAGGTGCAAATGTAACGCTAACAACTGTTTTAGGTAATGATAAATTGAAAAATTTTGTTCTGAAAGAATTTAAAAAAAATAAGATAAAAATAAATGCAATAATTGATAATACTAGACCCACAACAAATAAAAATACAATTATTGCTAATGGATATAAATTACTTAAAGTGGATAAAGTAGATAATCAACCGATTTCAGATAAGATTTTTGAAAGCATAAAATCTTCACTTCAAAAAGAGAATTGTGATCTAGTAATTTTTAGCGATTTTAGACACGGGATATTTAATAAAACAAATATAAAGATTCTGTCAAATTCTATAAAAAAAAAACGTAATTAAAGTTGCAGATAGTCAGGTTGCATCTAGATGGGGAAATATTGTGGATTTTAAAAAATTTGATTTAATTACGCCTAATGAAAAAGAAGTAAGATTTTCTTTGGCGGATCAAGACTCCAGTATAAGCGAATTAACAAGAGAACTATCTAAATTATCTGGATTTAAAAACCTTATATTAAAACTTGGCGAAAGAGGTACAGTCACAGTTTCCAAACAAAACAATAGTCTTTCATTTGCAACTCCTTCCTTTGCAAAAAATGTTATTGACGCAGTCGGAGCCGGTGATGCATTGTTAGCTTACGCATCTTTATGTCTTGCATCAAATAATTCTATTGTTTCTGCAAATATATTAGGCTCTATAGCAGCAGCCTGTGAGTGCGAGATGGAGGGGAATATTTCAGTCAAAAGAAATATGATTATCGATAAAATCAATGATTTAGAGAAATCTTCTAAATTCAACATTTAATAAATTTTATGAAAGCAGTAGTTGTAGGTATGGGCGTTCAGGGCTCAAAGAGAAAAAAATTTTTAGGTAAAAATTTTAAAATTTCTGTAGATGTAGAAAAAAAATCAAATTATAAAAATATAAAAGATGTACCTTCTAGTTTGTTCGACAATGTTTATGCATGTGTTCCTGACGATAAAAAACTTAAAATAATTAAATATTCATTAAATATTAAAAAGAACGTTTTAGTTGAAAAACCATTAATTGGCAAAAATAGTCAAATCAGAGAAATAGAAAAATTAGCAAGAAAAAAAAAAGTATTTGTTTATACTGCTTATAATCATCGATTTGAACCCTCGTTAATTAAAGTAAAAGATATTATTTTAAAAAAAACAATTGGAAGAATTTATTCAGTTAAATTGTTTTATGGGAATGGAACATCAATGTTAGTAAAAAAAAGTAAATGGAGAGATAAAAATAAAGGGATAATAACTGATTTAGGATCTCATTTATTAGATATTTGCCTTTTTCTTTTTAATTCTCCTTTAAAAAATATAAAACTCATTCAATCAAATAGGTTTGAAAATAAGAGCCCTGATCACGCTTTATTAACACTCAAGATAAAAAACATAATAGTAAATATGGAGATGAGTTATACTTCATGGAAAAATTCTTTCTATTTAGATATAGTAGGCTCAAAAGGATCATTACATATTAATTCTTTATGTAAATGGTCGAAAAGTAAATTAATTGTCAGAAAAAGAAAATTTCCTTCAGGTAAACCTAAAGAAAAGATTATAAATTATAAAAAAGGTGATCCTACTTGGAGATTAGAAAACAAATATTTCATCAACAAAGTTAAGTCAAAATCAAAAACCAGTTTAAAAAAAGATATTTTGATTAATACAAGTCTAAATAAGTTAATTAAATTATGAAAATAGGTTTTGTAGGAATGACCCATCTCGGTTTGTGTCAAATAGCTGCCTGTGCTGAAAAAAAGTTTAAAGTATTTGGCCTCGATTCTAATACAGAGAAAATTAAAGATCTTAATAATTTAAAAATATATTACAAAGAACCGTTTTTACTTAAATTATTAAAAAAAAATAAAAAAAGAATAAGGTTTTCTTCAAATTTTAGTGAGATTAAAAAATTAGACTTAGTATTTATTTCTTTAGATTTAAAAACTAATAAACAAGGTCAGTCGGATACCAAAGAATTACTAAATTTAATAAATAAAACAAAAAAATATTTAAACAACCGTGCTAATCTTATAATTTTATCTCAAGTAACACCTAAATTCACAAGATCAATTAATTTTGATAAAAAAAGATTAATATATCAAGTTGAAACACTTATTTTTGGTCAAGCTATATCTCGAGCATTGAAACCTGAAAGAATTATCATTGGAGCTGAATCAAATAAGATTAGCAAAAATTATAATTTATTTTTAAAAAGATTTAATTGTCCGATAATTAAGATGAGCTATGAAAGTGCAGAACTAACAAAAATTTCTATAAATATTTTTTTAGCGTCTTCGGTAACCATCACTAACATGTTAGCTAGAGCCTCTGAAAACGTTAATGCTAGTTGGAGTCAAATAGTGCCTGCACTTAAATTAGATAAAAGAATTGGCAAACACGCGTATTTAAAACCAGGATTAGGACTATCAGGGGGAAATATTGAGAGAGATCTGTTTTCAATAAAGACAATTATGAGGAACGACAAAAATGGAAAAAATTTTATAAACTCAATAATAAAGAATTCTAAATATATGAGCAAATGGGTTGAAAGAATATTGCAAAAAAAAATAAAAAAAAACTCTTTAGTCGGAATTTTAGGTTTAGCATACAAAGACAAAACTAATTCAATAAAAAACTCCCCAGCGATTGAATTAATAAAAAAATTTAGGAATAATGAAATTTTAGCCTATGATCCATTAGTAAAAGCAAAAAAAACTAATCTAAATTTTAATCAATCCGATGACATTGTTAATGTAATTAAAAAATCTGATATAATTATTTTGATGACTAATTGGAAAAATTTAAATGAAGTTAAATCAAAATTTAAGAATATAAATTTAAAGAAAAAAATAATATTAGATCCTTATGGATTGTTAAATTCATTAGTAGATAAAAGTTTTAAAAAATATTTTACTTTAGGCACAAAAACTTGAGTTTAAATTTTTTAAATAAAAATTTTAAAAAACCGAAGAGGGTGATTATACTTGGTACAAGTGGAATTATATCTATAAATTTACAAAAAAAATTAAAAAAACAAAAAATAAATTTCATAAAGATTGGAAAAAAAAATATAGATTTTAAAAAAAAACAATCAGTAAAGTATATTAGTAAAAAGGTTAAAGAAAAAGATTTTGTAGTATTTATTTCAGCAGAGGCTCCAGCAAAAAATTTAAAAATGAAAAATAATAATATATTAATATGTAAAAATATATGTTTAGCGCTAGAAAAAAAAAGTATTCAAAATTTGATATATATTAGTTCAGATGCTGTTTACTCTGATACAAAAAAAAAAATAAATGAGCAATCTTCAACAAAACCAAATTCAATTCATGGAAAAATGCATTTACAAAGAGAAAAAATATTAAAAAAATATTTTAAAAATCATTTTTGCATTATAAGGCCAACATTAGTTTATGGACCTGGAGATACACATAAAGGATATGGACCCAACAAATTTATTAATCTTGCTCTTAAAAAAAAAGAAATATTATTGTTTGGAAATGGTGAAGAGAGAAGAGATCATATTTATATAGATGATTTGATACACATTTTATATAAATGCATATTACGTAATGCCGTGGGAATCGTTAATGCAATAACAGGTAAGTTAATTTCTTTTTTGGAAATAGCAAAATTAACCAACAAACTTCTAAATAATAATAATTCAATAAAGCGAGTAAAAAGAATTGGTAAGATGCCGCACAATGGTTACAGACCTTTTTCAAATAATTTGATAAAAAAAAATTTTAGGGAATTAAAGGTAAAAAAAATGCGAGATGGGATTAGGCATTATATTTCACAAATAACATGAAAATAGAAGTCATAGATTTAAAAAAAAGATTTCAGGAAGAAAAAAAAGAATTAATGAAGTCCATCAAGAGAGTTCTTGAGAAAGGTAATTTAGTTTTAACAAAAGAAGTAGAAAGTTTTGAAAAAAAAATATGTAAATATGTTGGAGCAAAATATTGTTTGGGCTTAAATTCTGGAACAGATGCTTTAATGATGTCATTGTGGGCAACAGGTATATCTAAAGGAGACGAAGTGATTACATCTCCAATTTCATTTATAGCTTCTGCCAGTTCAATCATCCATTTAGGTGCTAAACCAGTTTTTGTAGATGTAAAAGAAGACCTAAACATAGATCCAGACTTAATTGAAAAAGCTATAACAAAAAAACTAAAGCTATAATGCCTGTGCATTGGACAGGTAGAATATGTGATATGGTTAAAATTAAAAAAATTGCTAAAAAATACAAATTATTGATAATAGAAGATGCAGCCCAGGCAATGGGCTCATATTATAATAAAAAACATGCGGGTACTTTCGGAAATATATCAGCTTTTTCAACTCATCCTTTAAAAAATTTAAATGCACTTGGTGATGGAGGCTTTATAATAACTGATAATAAAAAATATTACGAAAAAATTAAACTTTATAGAAACCATGGTTTAAAAAGTAGAGATAATGTTGAAATAGTCGGAGTTAATTCAAGACTAGACTCTCTTCATGCTGAAGTTTTAAGTTATCGTTTAAAGCGTTTAAAAAATATTATTTCTAGAAGAAATAATAACATTAATTTATACAATAAAACAATTTCTTGTAATCAAGTAAAGATCATTAGATCAAAAAAAAAATTTGTAGATGCACACGTTATGTTTATAACCTTATGCCAAAGAAGAGATGAACTCCAAAAATTTTTATTAAAAAATAATATCCAATCATTAGTTTATTATAAAACACCTCTTCATTTTCATAAGGCTCTTAAATTTTTAGGTTACAAAAAAGGTGATTTTCCCGTTGCTGAAAAACTTGTAAAAAAGGTTTTAGCTTTTCCTCACCATCAACATCTTACGAAAAATGAAATTATTAAAGTAGCAAATACAATAAATAATTTTTACAAAAAAAAATATGAAAATTCCCTTTAACTACCTTCCACAGCAATTTAAAAATATAAATCCAATTGTCTCGGAATGGAAGAAATTAGCAAAATCTACAGAATTTACTCTTGGTCCATTTGTTGAAAAATTTGAGAAACAATTTGCAAAATATATTGGTGCAAAATACTGCATTTCAACAAATAATGGAACAGATGCTTTAATTTTATGTCTTAAAGCATTGAATATAAAAAATGGTGATGAAGTAATTACAGTAAGCAATACCTTTTATGCAACTGTTGGAGCTATAGTAGCGTGTGGAGCAAAACCAATTCTTATAGATTGTGATGAAAGATACCAAATAGATATAAAACAAATAGAAAGAAAAATTACCAAAAAAACAAAAGTAATTTTACCAGTTCATTGGGGAGGGGCCTCTCCAGATATGTTTAAAATTATTAAACTTGCAAAAAAATATAAAATAAAGATTGTTGAAGATGCATGCATGGGTATAGGAGCTAAGATCAAAGGTAAGTCGCCCGGGACTTTTGGTGAAGTAAATGCTTTTAGTATGCATCCATTAAAATCCCTCAATGTGATGGGAGACGGTGGAATGGTTACGACCAATAATAACAAAATTTATAATTGGTTAAAAAAATATAGAAATCATGGCATGATAAATAGAGATAAAATAGAATTTTGGGGAGTAAATAATCGCCTTCAACCCTTACAGGCAATTGTTGCTTTAGATGGTCTAAAAAAAATCAATAATATTATTGCTAAACGTAACAATAATGCAAAATTAATGGATAAATATTTATCTGATTTATACCCAAATGTAGTTACCCCAAAAAGATTAAAAAATTATAAGGAAACTTTTGCACTGTATATGTGCTTAGTTAAAAAAAGAAATTTATTAAAAAAATATTTAGAAAAGAACAATATAGAAACTAAAATTCATTATCCTATACCACTTAACAAACAAAAAGCAGCTAAAGATTTAAAGTTAAGTCAAAAACAATTTAAAAATGCTAACTACCAATCATTAAATTTATTGACACTACCTATTCATCAATATTTAAATGGAAAACAAATACATTATATTGCTGAAAAAATAAAAAATTTTTATAAAAAATAGTTTTATGAAACGGATAGATACATTATATGACAATCGATTAGTTAAAAAACCTTGGGGATACGAATATGTCGTCTATAGACATAAAAATAATCTTTCGGTAACTTTATTAAAAATAAATTATAATCAATCAACTTCATTACACTGCCATCCTCAAAAAAAAAGTGGGTTTATTCTTTTAAATGGCCAAGCTCTATTTCAGCTTGGGTTATGGAAAAAAAGATCAGAAATACATTCTTCACCCTCAAAGAGAATGATTGCACGAGGTTTATTTCATTCAATTAAATCTTTATCAAAAAAAGGATTAATTGCCTTGGAGTTCGAAACACCAGTTAACAAAAAGGATTTAGTGAGATTCAAAGACTCTTACGGACGAAGAAATAAGTCTTATGAAGGAAAAGAATTTACTAAGAGTATAAATTCAAATTTTATTAAATTTAAAAAACCAAAGCTAAAAGAAAAACAAGTCTTTGAGTTTGATAATGTAAAATTGATTATAGAAGTCCACAAAAATTTTAGTAAAATTTTAAAAAACAAAGCAAACACAATTTTTGCTATTCTGGATGGAGCAGTATCTGATAGAAAAGGCAGAGATGTTTTATCTTATGGAGACATTGTAAGAACTAATGATTTTAGAGTTTTATCAAAAGTATTTAAAATTAAAAAAAAACTAAGTGTTGCTAAAGTAACAAAATTATAAAAACATTTAAATGATAAGATTAGCAGATTACATTATTAAATTTTTGGAAAAGAAAAAAATTTCTACTGTTTTTACAGTAAGTGGTGGTGGTTCAATATTTTTATGTGACGCATTATATAAATCAAAAAAAATTAATTATGTATCACACCACCATGAGCAGGCAGCTTCTTTTGCTGCGGAAAGTTATGCAAGAGCTAAAAAAAATGTTGGATGTTGTTTTGTAACTACTGGTCCAGGAGGGACAAATACTTTAACTGGTGTGAGTTCTGCGTGGATTGACTCTGTACCTGTTATTTTTATTTCTGGTCAGGTATTTTTAAATCAAACAATAAAAAAAACAAAAAAAAGACAAATTGGTGTTCAAGAGATAAATATTATTGATTTGGTAAAACCAATAACAAAATTTTCCAAAATGATAACAGATCCTCTTAAAATTAATTATTATTTAGAAAAAGCATATAGTATTTGTCAATCTGGACGACCAGGACCAGTTTTTTTAGATATACCTGCAGATATTCAAAATTCAATGATAGATGAAAAAAAAATTACTAAACAAAAATTTAAACCAAATAAAATTACATATTCAATAGACTCTCAAGTAAATACAATTATCAAAAAGTTGAAAAATTCAAAAAAACCACTAATTCATCTCGGGCACGGGGTCAGACTTTCAAATTCAGAAAAATTAGTTAAAAAGTTTTTTAGTAAATATAAAATTCCATTTGTTGTAACTTGGAATGCCGATGACATTATTTCACATGATAACTCAATGTACTGTGGTAGACCAGGTGCTTTTGGAGAAAGAGGTTCTAATTTTATAGTTCAAAATTGTGATTTTTATTTATCAATTGGAACAAGACTTCCTTTCATGGTTACAGGGTATAATGTAAAAAAATTTGCATCACGTTCTATGTTTAAAGCTATGGTTGACATTGATCCATGTGAACTTAAAAAAAATGATTTAAAATTAAATTTAACAGTTAAAAGTGATGCAAAACTATTTTTACAAAAACTTTTTAATAAGTTAAAAAGATATAAATCTAATAAAAAATGGCTCAATTATTGTTCTGAAGTAAGGAAAAAATACCCAATCTTGATTGATAAAATGAAAAATGAAAAAAAATATGTAAATTCATATTTTTTTGTAAATGCATTATCCAAATTAACAAAAAAAAATGTATCAATAATTACTGATATGGGTTTTTCTTTTACAACTTCCCATCAAGCCTTTAAAATAAAAGATAATCAAAATTTTTACACTAATTCCGGCCATGCCCCAATGGGTTGGGGTCTACCAGCAGCGATCGGTACGTATTTTGCCAAAAAAAATAAATCAAATATTATCTGTTTAACTGGAGAAGGTGGCTTTCAAATGAATATTCAAGAACTTGCTACTGTAATGCATAATAAAATTCCTTTAAAAATTTTTATATTTAATAATGGTGGCTACCTTACTATTAAACAGACACAAATATTGGGGTTTAAAGGGCGTATAATGGGAGCTGACAAAAAGAGCGGTTTATCATTTCCAAATTATAGTGAAATCGCTAAAGCTCACAAGATCGATTATAAAAAAATTAAAAATCATAAAAATTTGAATTATCAAATTGATAAAATCTTAAAAAATAAAAGTTCTGTAATTTGCGAATTAGTTATGAATCCTAATGAAGAACAAATTCCCAAAGCAATCAACAGAAGGGATTCCTCTGGAAAAAGTATCCCAACTGAATTTGAAGATATGTACCCTTTCTTGCCAAGAAAGGAATTAAGTAGTAACTATCTAGACTAATGAAAAAAGGAATAATAATTTCAGGAAATTTAGCTCAAGATCATGAGTTTATCTATCCATATTATAGATTACTAGAGGAAGATATAAAAGTTGATGTTTGTATGCTTGAGGGAAAACCGGTTAAAGGATTCTTAGGTACAGATCTTCCTCCCAATAAAGATCAAAAGGTTAAAAAAATTGAAGAAATTAATACTAATGATTACGAAATATTGGTGTTACCCGGTGGAGTAAAAGCAATGGAAAAAGTAAGACAAAATCTTGATATAATTAAATTTATAAGTGAATTTAATAATCAAAAAAAAATTATCGCTTGTATTTGTAGCGGTGCACAATTATTAATTTCTGCAAAGGTTGTTAAAGGAAGAAAAATAGCCGGTTATTACAGCATGAAAGATGATTTAATAAATGCAGGAGCAATCTATACTGATTTACCAGCTGTAGTTGATGACAACATAATTACCACTGCTCATTATAAAGATATGGGTTCTTGGATGAAAGAAGTCATTAATAAATTAAAAAAAGATTAATTAAAGTGAGAGAATTTAATTTACTAGGTACTTATCCTAATCCTAGAAAACCAAGATTAGTTGGAAAAAACATTAGAACTATTAAACATAGAATAGTTGCTTCGAAAAGAGATAAAAATTTTTTTGATGGGAAACGTGATTATGGATATGGTGGATATAAATACGATGGTAGATGGGCTAAAATTGCAAAGAATATAATCAAGAGATATTCATTAAAAAATAGCTCTGAGGTTTTACAATTAGCATCCGAAAAAGGATTCTTATTACATGAATTCAAGATGATTAACCCTAGGATAAAAGTACAAGGATTAGAAACTTCTGATTATGCTATATCAAAAACACTTAAGACTGTGAGAAAAGATATTTCAAAAGTTGAGGATTTTATTAACTTTAAGACTAAGAAAAATAAATATGATTTTGTATTAGCTTTGGGTGTTGTTTATACGCTTACTCTTGGTGACGCAATTAAGTGTATTAAAAAAATACAGAAGCTATCAAATGGAAAAAGTTTTATTACATTAGCAACATATGAGAGTGAAAGAGATTATTGGCTTTTTAAAAACTGGACAGTTTTAGGAACAACAATGTTAAGAAAGAATGACTGGAGAGAAGTCCTTAATCATTGTAAATATACTGGGGATTATTTTTTTACTGATGCAAGAAAACTATCTCTTAAGAAGAAATAAAAGTTTTATAAAAATGAAAAAAATAGCAATTATTATATTATTTTTTCTAATTACTTTGCCTTTAAAAAGTAAAGAATTAGAGAATTGTGAATGGAAAAATATTAATGCCAAACCGTGTTTAACTATTTTTAAGGCTCCTAACACTTCAAATATAACATTAGGCACAGTTGGAAAAACTATAATTACAAAAAATCAAATGAACGAGTCTGGTTATAAAGATGTTAGAAGCGTTTTAGAGCAAGTCGTAGGTGTCGATGTTTACAGTGACGGACCGCGAGGTCAAAAAACATCAATATTTATGAGAGGCACTAACTCAAACCATGTATTAGTGTTGCTTAATGGAATACCTATAAATGATCAAAGTTCTCCAAAGGCTATGTTTGATTTTGGTTACGATTTTTTACAAGGGTTGCAACAAATTGAGATTTATAAAGGTGCGAGCGGAGCTATATTTGGCCCAGCCGCTATTGGTGGAGCTATTAACTTTGTTACAGACATTGATTATCAAAATTCTATATCATTCAGTGGTTCAGGAAGCAGAACAAACTCTTTAGAGGGAAATTATATTTATCTAGGAGACAATGGCTGGCATCATAATGTTAAAGCTGGCTCTTCACAAATTGAAGAACTTAGTACTCAGAATACATCCAGAGACCTTGACGGTACAAAAAATCTATCGCTCAACTATAATTCAATGAAATTTCTTAACGATAATACAAAAATCAAAGCAACAGGTTATATGAGAAAGACAGATAGCGGTTATGATAGTTGGGATGATGCGAATGCTAACGCAGATAATATAATGTATGCTTTTCAGACAAGTTTGGAAAGAAAGAGCAATAAATCTGAGGATATTTTTAATACTCACGTTCATGTTCATGATAGGTATTATGATACAGCTGTAAAAAATAAATATTACTCTCAGTCTTATACAGTAAAGGGAGAAAGAAAATTAAATTTCAGTGATAATTTATCTTTAGGTTTTGGTAGTGATTATAATTATAACAAAGGAGATTTTAAAGTTCACGGCACCTGGGGTTCATCAGCGAAGGGTCACTCTGATAATTTTGGATTATTTACTAATTTAGGATATAAATTTGACGAAACTAATATTTTTTCATTTCATTTAAGAGGTGATAGCCATAAATACAGTCAAGAAAATCTAACTTACAGAATGAATGTAACAAAATTAATTGATAAACTTTCTTTAAGTTTTTCTGAGTCTACAGGATTAAGGTATCCCGACCTTTATGTTTTACATGGAGCAAGCAATGATGGGAAATTCAAGTCTATGAAAACTACAAAACCTGAAACTAGTTTAACGCGTGAATTATCTTTAAAGTATAATCTATCTGAAAGTTTATCTCTGGAAAGTACAGCATATAAAAGTTCGGTTTCGGATGTTTTGAATAGAGGTACTTCAACTTTTGGCTATAATGAAATAATCGATATTAATCAAGAAGGCTTAGAAAATAGTTTAATTTTAAGTGATGAAAATCAAAAAGTAACTTTTTCAAGCACATTTTCTAAAAGTAGAGAGGGGAATGGCAGACCTCAACTCAGAAGACCGGAAAAACAATTTGGTATCAACTATTCTAGAAAGTTTTTTTCAAATTTTTTTGGTCCATTAAAAGTAAAATATGACTATAGGCATGTCGGCAAAACTGAAGATTGGAAGAATGGTTCCGTTCGAGCAAAAATTGATAGTACTGATATTATGAATTTATCATTGTCAAAAGAAATTTATAATTCAATTTGGTCTTTGAATATATTTAATCTGACAGATGAAGTTTATCAAAGACCAGATACATATAATCAGGAAAGAAGAAGAATTGGCTTATCTTTTAGGAATAGATATTAACTTCAATTAATGAGATAATGAGATTAATATGAAAAATCTAAATATTTTTTTAGGAATTCTTACAACTTTAGCTATAAGCAGATTTATACCTCATCCACCTAATTTTACTATAGCAATAGCTATGAGTTTCTATGCTCCGTTTATTTTTGGACAAAAAAAAATATTCTATGTTTTAGCAAGTTTTATAATAACGGATCTTATAATTGGATATCATTTAACGACACACTGGACCTGGGGAAGTATTCTAATAATTGGTTTTATTTATAAATTGTTTAAAAAAAATTTAATCTATAGATTATTTGGAGTTTTATCTAGTGCATTATTATTTTTCATTTTGACTAATTTTGGGGTTTGGACTTTAGGTCAATATGGGTATCATTTATCTGGTTTAGTAAAATGTTACATTTTGGCAATACCATTTTTTGGAAATACATTAATTTCATCGATTATATTTGCAGCAATAATTGAAATTTTTTATTTTTTGTATATTTATAAATTTGCATCAAAAAAAAAAATTAATTTTTAGAATTTTATGAACAATATTAAAGAAATCATAAATCCCGAAATAAGCAATAATGAATTAAAAGTTCTATCGTCTTTATTCGGTAGTAAAAAAATTAGAAAAGTTTTGTTTATTCAGCCACCTGATACAGACTCAAAAACATTTAATTATGCAGCAGGTAAAAGAGGAAGACTATACAATTATCCGCCTTATGGTTTAGGTATTTTAGCAACTCAATTAAGGGCAATAAATATTGAGGTAGATATCTTAAATTTAAATTTTGAAATTCTTAAAGGTTGTCAGCAAAGTAATTCCCAAAATGAATTTCAGTTTGATGAAATTTGGAAAAAAAAAACAGAGGAAAGAATAAAAGAGTTTAAACCAGATTTTATAGGTTTAACATCTATGTTCAGTCAATCTCATGATATCTTGGTAGAATTATCAAATAAAATAAATGAAATTGACAAAAATATTTTATTAGGTGCTGGAGGCGTTCACATTACGAATTCAGTAAGTGATACAAAAACTTTTGATAAATTTGTAAATCAATTACAAAATCTTAATTATTTCTTTCTATATGAAGCAGATTTAAGTTTTTTAAACTTTATCAAGGCTTATAATGAAAAGAGTCATTTTGATCAAATAGGTCAATTGATCATAAGATACGAGAAAAATAAATTTTTTAAGTTTACTAATCGTCTTCATCCAACAAGTGAACTTTTAAATACAGTTCCAGCCTTAGACTTACTACAAACAAGTGAACTTACTAAGTGGGGGAAAATTGGGAGTTTCTTTTCATTAATAGATAAGAATAAAAAAATGACCACAATTTTATCTAATCGTGGGTGTAGAGCACAGTGCACTTTTTGCAGTGTAAGAACTTTTAATGGAGTAGGCGTAAGAAGACGTGAGGTAAGCTCTGTATTAGAAGAATTAAAAATTTTAAAAAATGAATATGGCATTGACCATGTAATGTGGTTAGATGACGATTTTCTTTACAATCCAAAAGAGTCGATAAATCTCTTTAATCAAATGGTAAAAGAAAATTTAAATATGACCTGGGATGCTACAAATGGACTAATAGCAGCTGCCTGCAAAGACGAAGTCATACATGCTGCTACTGAGAGCGGATGTATAGGTGTAAATATAGGTATGGAGTCAGGTAATAGAAAAATTCTTAAAGATATAAAAAAACCAGGAACAGTCGAAAACTTTTTAAAAGCAGCAGAAACCTTTAGAAAATTTGAAAAAATAAATGCTAGAGTTTTCTTAATGATTGGGTTTCCAAATGAGAGTTATAGACAAATTCTAGATACAATAAATGTTGCAAAAGAAATGAGCTTAGATTGGTATAATGTGGGTTTATTACAACCTTTGCCTAATACACCAATTTTTAATTCAATGGTAGAAGGTGGAATGATAGATACAGAAAAATTAGAATTTAGTGACATAAGGTATAATTCTGGAGGACTTGGAAAACATAAAAAGCAAAAAAAAGATATGCTTTCTGTTGATTTTAATAAGGCCTTTCAAGTTGATGATTTAGATCTTGTTCCAGAAAAAGACAAACTTGATGATATCTGGGCTTATATGAATTTCCATTTAAATTTCAAAAAACTTTTGTCGGAAGAAAGAGAAATAAAATTAATGCAAAAATATAGATATGTTAAAAATATAACTGATCTAGTATCCCCAGAAAATTGTTTAGCCCTTTACTTTTTAGGATATTTGGAAAAAACTATCTTTGGAAAAGTCAATCAAAATACAATTAAAACATTAGAGGAGAGATTAAATTTACATACTTACTGGCAGGAAAGATTTACCCAATATCAATTATCTTTAAGTCATCTAAAGGAGGAAAAATTTAATTTTGATCATATTGATAATCAGGATAAAACTATGATATCTGGTATTTCCATTTAAAAAAAATATAAAATGAGTTCAAAATTTAAACCTATTTGGAAAAACTTTCTGGAACATAAAAAAATGCCGAGTCGTTTTTCCGGTATTTTTAAGATGACTTATAATGAACTAAAAAGTTTAAGAAGTGAATTTGATCAAAATATGTCGAAAAAGATTATTGAACAATTAATAAACGGCAAAGTTTTAATTGTAAAAGAAGCTTTTAGTAAAAAAGATGTATCTGATATCAAAAAGAAAATAATTAATTTTTGGAAGACTCAACCAGACAGTTTTCACAAAATGTTAGAGGGATGCCCAGATTTTCATAGAGTGATTTCTCCTAGAATAGCAAAAAATTATTCAGTAGGCGCGGTTAGGCACACAACATATTTCTTTCCATGGAATAATGATCCATGTAATTTTAATGAAAAAATTTATGAGCGATGGAGATATTCAAAATATCTTGCTGGATTGTCAGACAACGAATTTGAAAGTAATACTCCAAAAGATGGTTCTGTTGATAGAATTCAAATAGTTTGTTATCCACCTGGTTTTGGAGGAGTTGAAACACACACTGACACTAATAGTAATAGCCCATTGGCTATTTCATGTTATTTAAGTGATCGAAAAAAAGATTTTAAAACAGGAGGATTTTACTGTTTAGATACTGCTGATAAAATTGTCGATATCGAGCCTTTTATTGAAGAAGGAGATATGTCACTTTATTGCCCTACTATTGAACATGGTGTTGAGAAGATAGATAAAAATATTAAAGATATTGATATAAATAAATATGACTGGAATTCAGGAATTGGACGATGGTGGATGGGACTATTTACAAATGACTCAAATGAAAAATTAACCAGAAAAACAAGCACATCATTGGCCCAAAGTTTTTAAATAAAAATGAGTCTAAATCTTTTAGCGATGAACTTCTGGAAGCGCTTACAAAAAAAGCAAGACTTTCCTAAGTATTTGACAAAAGTAAACGATTTAGAATTTAAAAAATTTAAAGAAAATTTTAAATCACACAGTAATATACATGACGTGATGAAAAAACTGTATCATGGAGAAATTTTTTTAATTAGAAATACAATTGATAAAAAATATATTGAAAAATTAAAAAAACAAATAGTAATTTTGGGTAAAAAAGAAAAATCCTCCTTTCATAAAATGATAGAAGGATGTCCTAATTTTAATAGAAAAATAAATGAGAATAATTCAAAATTTTATTCTTTAAGTTCTTTTAGACATGTATTCTATTTTTTTAGATGGAATAAAGATAAATACAAATTATTTAAAAAGTTGGATAAAATATGGGATTTGATAAAATATTTAAATGGCTATAAATATGATGCTTTTAAAAAAAACACACCAAAGAACGGGATTGTAGATAGAATTCAAGTAACAAGATATCCTAACAATTCAGGCTACATAGAGGCACATCAACACCATCCTGGTAATATAAGAATTATTTTGAACGTTTATTTAAGCAAAAAAGGAAAAGATTTTGACTCTGGAGGAGTATTTTTTTACGAAAAGGACAAAAAAGTTGAAGTTGAAAAAAATTTTAAAGTAAATATTGGCGATACACTTATTTTTTTTTCAACATTAAAACATTCAGTTGATACTATTAAAGTGACAAAAAAAAATAGATTTTCAAGAAATCCCTTAATGCAGGGTCGATGGTGGATAGGATTATATAGCCCTGAAAGTGATTTAGTAAAGAATCGTAAAACAAGCAACCCAACAAATTTTTAAGATTATATTCTTGCTAATTATACATACTTTATGAAAATTATG
>MDTE01157193.1_pt1 | contig 19715 bp, 23 predicted proteins | sample 811231 | NCBI WGS metagenome assembly MDTE01 (sample SAMN05326651, study PRJNA326480) | marine metagenome | isolation source: seawater | place: Indian Ocean: Red Sea | collected 2010 | reverse complement strand
GCGCGATGGAGACGCGCGCGTTTCTCTCGGGTCGCCCGATCACACTTCCGGCTCGGCTGGGTCCCGCTCCCACCTCGTGATGAGCGCCGCGCGGCTGGCCGCCTACCGCGTCCTCCGGAGTGTCGATGCCGACGAGGATCTGCCGGCGGCGCTCACCCGATACCGCGACGTCCTGGCCGACGCCCGAGACCGAGCGCTGGTAACGGAACTGGCCACCGGAGTGCTCCGTTGGCGCCGCGCTCTCGACTTCGAGATCAGCCATGGCGTCAGGCGTGCGCTGACAGACCTCGACCCCGAAGTGCTGACGGTCCTGCGACTGGGGGCCTATCAACTGAGGCACCTGCAGCGCATCCCGAACGCCGCCGCCGTCTCCGAGTCGGTCCAACTGGTGCGGGCGGCTCGCAAGTCCAGCGCCGCGGGTCTGGTCAACGCGGTGCTTCGAGCGATGTCCACGCCGTCGCGCCAGGTGGACCTGCCGGCTGACCCCGGCCCGGCCGGCGTCCGCGACGACCAGCTCCGGTTCCTCGGCGTGACGGGCTCCCATCCCGACTGGCTGGTGGAGCGCTGGCTGGCGCGACTGGGGCATGAGGCTGCCTGCCGATGGGTCGCCTTCAACAATCAGCCCGCGGCATTGACCTTATGCGCCGACACCAGACGCTCCAACCGGGCATCGGTTGCCGAGGCGTTGCGGCGACAGGGCATCGCCACCAGCCCGACCCGCTACGCACCGTCCGGACTCCAGGTCCTGGAGGGCAATCCGTTGCGGACCGCGGCCTTCGAGGATGGCCTCTTCCATGTGCAGGACGAGGCCAGTCAGCTGGTCGGCGCCCTGGCGAACGTGACACCCGGAGAACAGGTCCTCGATGCCTGCGCCGCCCCCGGGGGAAAGACCCTGGCGCTCGAGGTCGGGCTCGGTGGGCGCGGTCGGGTCGTCGCCAGCGACTATCGTTGGGGCCGAGTGCGACTACTCCGCCGGACACTGGCTCGGATGGCCTCGGCTCGCACCAGCGTCCTCCGGCTCGACGCGACGCAGCCTTTTCCGTTCGGTCCTGTATTCGATTGCGTCCTCCTCGACGTGCCCTGCTCGGGCCTGGGCGTGCTGCGTCGGGATCCGGAGATTCGGTGGCGGCGGACGGCGGCCGACCTTGAGCGCTTTCAGGCCGTGCAACTCGAGATGCTCGGTCATGCCGCCCGGTGCCTCACCGCGTCGGGGCGGTTGCTGTATGCCACCTGCTCGACCGAGCCAGAAGAGAATGAGCAGGTGATCGAGAGCTTCCTTCGAGGACACCCGGAGTTTGTGATCCGTAGACCGGGCTCGATCGTCGAGAACTTCACCCAGCTGCTCGACGAGAACGGCTTCCTCGTCACCCGCCCTGACCGCCACGGGCTCGAGGGTTTCTTCGGCGCGTTGCTCCAACGGCAAGGCTGAGCGATGACGCGCCGACGTAACTGTAGTACTTTCTAGACGGATGTCGTCCATCCTCAACCCGCCGGACCCGTCCCGTCGGCGTCAGCCGCCGGCGACCAGGATTCGTCGCCCCGCTCCCCGTACCCCGCCAGCTCCCGCATCTGGATGGTCGTCCGTTGCCCGACGTCTTCCCCCGTGGCTCTGGCGAACCGGGGTGGGGCTCGTCCTGCTGATGGTGGCCGGCGCGACCTTCGGGCTGTTCGCCGTGGCCGGCCTCCAGGTCGCGCTTCGCTTTCGTGAGGTTGGTGTGCCGGAGCTGACCGGGCAGACACTCGAAGAGGCGACCGTACTCCTTGGCGAGGCCGGCTTGGCGGTGCGGGTCGAACCGCTCACCCGGATCCATCCCACGATTCCCGCCGGAAATGTCGCGGTACAGGACCCCGCCGCCGGTCTGACCACCCGGAGCCGGCGGAGCGTCAAGGTCTGGCTCAGTTCTGGGCCCAGCGCCGGATCTATTCCGGCCCTGATTGGCCAGTCGGAGCGTGGAGCCAGAGCGCGCCTGGAGGAGGACTCCCTCGGACTCCGCGCGATCGCCGAGATCCGGTCGAGCCGGTACCCGAGCGAGGCCGTCGTCGCCCAGGAACCGCCGCCCCTCGGAGCGGGCTCGACTGTCGGGGTACTCATCAACCGGGGCGAGCGCGGCGCCACGTACGTCATGCCGGATCTGATCGGCGTGCACGGGGCGAGCGCCGCGGAAGTCCTGCGGGCGCGAGGGTTTCGCGTGTCCGTCGTCGGCGACCACCCCTATCCCGGCGTCGAGGCCGGCGTCGTCCTGCGGCAGTTCCCACGCGCCGGTTTTCAGATCGCCCACGGCGAGGCGATCTCACTCGAGGTGAGCCGATGAGCGTGCGGCTGGCGCCGTCCATCCTGTCCTCCGATTTCGCGGCGCTCGGCGCCGCGGTCGAACTCGCCGAGGCCGGTGGCGCGGATCTGATCCACGTCGACGTCATGGACGGCCATTTCGTCCCGAACATCACGATCGGTCCTCCGGTGGTACGGTCGCTCGCCAAGGTCGCCAGCAAACCGCTCGACGTGCATCTGATGATCAGCGACCCTGATCGCTATCTGGAGGCGTTTGTCGACGCGGGTGCGCGGATGCTGTCGGTGCACGTGGAAACGGTGGTCCATCTCCATCGCACGGTGGAGGGCATCAAGGAACTGGGCGCCCAGGCGGGTGTGGTCCTGAACCCGGCGACCCCGGTTGGGGCGCTGGACGAGATCGCGAGGTTCGTCGACTTCGTGCTCGTCATGTCCGTCAACCCGGGATTCGGGGGCCAGCGCTTCATTCCCGGCAGCGAGGACAAGATCAGAAAGGTCCGACAGCTGCTCGACACGGCCGGCAACAGCGCGGCGATCGAGGTCGATGGCGGAGTGGACCCCTCGAATATCCGGCGCGTGGTCACCGCGGGCGCCGAGATCGTCGTCGCTGGCGCCGCGGTGTTCGGTCAGCCGGATCCCGCGCAGGCGATACGAGATTTGCGCGCGGCGGTGGATGCCGGCGGGGCGGACGGCTGAGCGGTGCCGAGTCACGAGACGTCCGTTCGAGTGCGGTACGCGGAAACCGACGCGATGCAGGTGGCCTACTACGCCAACTACTTCGTCTGGTTCGAAGTGGGGCGCTGCGACCTCCTGCGCTCGCTCGGTCAGACTTACCGCGCGCTCGAGGCGGACGGGCTTCTGTTGCCGGTCATCGAGGCGCATTGCGACTATCGGCGGTCCGCCCGCTATGACGACGAGCTGACGGTCCGCACCTCGGGCGAGCTGCTGTCGCCGGCCCGCGTCCGATTCGACTATGAGGTGCGCCGCACCGACGATGCCGTCGTGTCCGCGGTGGGACGGACCGTACATGCCGCGGTGAACCGGGACGGCCGGCCAACGAGACTCCCCGCGGCGGTGCGAGAGGTGTTCGGGTGAAGGCGTTGGTGACCGGCGCGGCCGGATTCGTGGCTTCCCATCTCATCGAGCGGCTCCTGGCACACGACGCGGACGTGATCGGCCTGGATTGCTTCACCGACTACTACGCTCGTGAGCTTAAGGACGCCAACCTTGCCGAGTTTCGGCGTCACCCCCGGTTCCGATTCGTCGAAGAGCGGGTGCAGGATGCGCCGCTCGACGAGTTGCTAGCGGATCGCACGCATGTCTTTCATCTCGCGGCGCAGGCCGGCGTGCGCAAGAGCTGGGGCGCCGACTTTGCCGTCTATACCGCGTGCAACGTGGAGGCGACGCAGGTGCTGCTCGAAGCCTGTGCCCGCACCGACCTCGAGCGAGTGGTCTACGCGTCGAGTTCATCGATCTACGGGGACGACGCGGCCATCCCGATGCAGGAGAGCCAGCGGCCCCAACCCGTGTCGCCCTACGGCGTCACGAAGCTGGCGGCCGAGCATTTGTGCCATCTCTATTGGGTCGGGCACGCGGTGCCGACGGTGTCACTGCGTTACTTCACCGTCTATGGACCTCGCCAGCGTCCCGATATGGCCTTCAATCGCTTCTTGCGCGCCATCGTGGCCGACCGACCAATCCCGCTGTTTGGTGACGGGGAACAGACCCGCGATTTCACATTCGTCGCCGACGCGGCGGCCGCGACCCACGCCGCCGCCGTCCAGGGAGAGCCGGGGCGCGTCTATAACATCGGTGGCGGCTCCCGGGTGTCGATGAACCATGTGCTGGAACTCATGGAAGCGTGCACCGGCCAAACGCCCCGCCTCGAACGGCTCGAGGTGCAGAAAGGTGACATGCGCGACACCTATGCGGACACGACCGCGGCGCGCGAGGCGCTGGCGTTTGCCCCCACGGTGACGTTGGCGGAGGGTATCGCCGCGGAGTATCGTTGGATCGTCGACACCGGTACGGCAGGATGACCCAGATGATGAAATCAGGACCGGCTGCGGCAGTGCTCGCGCTGACCGCTGTCACGGTGGCATGCGGCGGTGGCGACGCCCAGATCCCGGTGCCACAGCTCGAGGCGGATCGGATTCTGTTCGAGCGGGGCACCCAGGCCATGGAAGACGAGAACTGGGCCATCGCCCGTGAGTACTTCGTCCAGATCCGGGACAACTATCCCCAGAGCCCGTTCAGAGCTGATGCGCGCCTGTTCATCGGCGACACCTACGAGGGCGAGGGGTCAGACGAAGCGTATGTGCAGGCGCTCAACGAGTTTAGCGACTTCCTGAACCTCTACCCCACCCATCCCCGGGCGGCTTACGCCCAGTTCAAGGTGGGCATGGTGCATTTCCACCAGATGCGCCGCCCGGAGCGCGACCAGACCGAGACGATCAGCGCTATCCGTGAGTTCGAGGCCTTCATGGCGCAGTACCCGCCCGAGCATGAGCTGATGCCTCAGGTGGAGGAGCGCGCCCGCGAGGCCCGAGACCGCCTCGGCCATCATCACTTCCTCGTGGGACAGTTCTACCATCGGTTCGAAAGCTGGGCGGGCGCGATCAGCAGGTTCCGGGAGATTCTCGACAACGATCCGAGTTTCTCCAGCCGCGACGAGGTGTTCTTCTTCCTGGCCGATTCGCTCGCCGCGGCGGGCGAGACCGCCGAGGCCATCCCCTACTTCGCCCGGATCGTCGACGAGTTCGCGGAGAGCGAGTATGTCGAGCAGGCCCGGATGAAGCTGGCCGCACTCGAAACGACTCAGGACCGCTGATAGTGTGCCGGTCCCTCCTGACCGTCGGGGCACTCCTGGCGTTACTGACCGACGTCTCCCCCGCGCTGGCTCAGGATGTGCCTGCCATCGAGACGGTGTGCGCGCCCCGGTTGCCCCACCTCTGTCGGATACCGACGCGGACGACGTTCCCAGGCCGACCGTGCTTGGTGGGGCTGGTCCGGAGCGACGACAGCTCTTTGGCGTCTGAGACGCGGTGATGCTGGACGTTGGCGCCGAGGACGACGTGGCCGTTGGCACCCAGTTCTTCACGCGCCGGTTCGTCGCGCTTACGCGTCCAGAGCTTCGCCGTCAGGGACTGGCGGCGGAGGTGCCCACCGGCTGGGTGCGCGCGCTCTAGGTGAGCGAGGCCGCCACGATCGGCGTCGTCGAGCACACGTGCCGCGAGCTACGCCGCGGCGACATGCTGGCGCCTTTCGAATGGCCGGCTGACGTCGCGCCCGAACTGCCCGGTCAGGCCGTTTATGAGGCGCCCGCGCGGATGCTGTTCGGGCAGGACGGCCGGGCCATGGCTGCCGCTGGCCAGTTCATCGTCATCGACCAGGGAGCCACGACGGGGGATCGGATGACGCTGTTTCAGCCGCCGACGGGAGGTTCGGGGGCTCCGGTGTCGGTGAGCGGAGAGGCGGTGGTCGTGCTGGTCGCCGAGACCTGGGCCACGCTCTGGCTTCTGGAGTCGAGTCGGCCGGTTCGTACCGGCGATTCCACCGCCCGGCACCGCTGACGCCCGCCCGCTAGGAGCGCGACGCTACCCGGCGTTCTGACGGCTCTTCCGGCTCGGCGACCGGCTCGCCGTCAACGGCGCGTTTCCTGGTGGCTCGCTGCCTTGCTGCCTCGAAGTCGCTGACCTGAGGATGCGCCAGCAGCTGGGTAAACCGCCAGTAGTAGTCAGCCGCCGAGACGAGCGCCGTCCCCACCACCACCCAGAGCGCGATCTGCCCCAGCACGAAGAAGCCCTGCAACAGCTCGCGTCCCAGAATCAGGAGCAGGATCGCGATCACCTGCGACATCATCTTCACCTTGCCCAGGGGCGAGGCCGGGATGGTGATGCCGCGCGAATAGGCGACGCTCCGAAGCACGGTGACGCCCAACTCGCGTCCGAGGATCACGGCGACCATCCACGCCGGAGCCAGTTCCATCTGGACCAGCGAGATGAGTGCCGCGGTGATGAGGAGCTTGTCGGCCAGCGGATCCATCAGCTGGCCAAAGGTCGTGACCTGCTGACGCCGCCGCGCCAGGTAGCCGTCGAGCCAGTCGGTCAGCGCGGCGACCCCGAAGATGGCCGCGCCGACCAGTTCCTTGCCGATCCCGAAGATGACCGCTCCCTCGAAGTTGGTGAGCAGCACCACCACCAGAAACGGCACCAGGAAGATCCGAATCAGGGTCAGGCTGTTGGGCAGGTTCATCGAGGATGAGCCATTCTACCCCTAGTCCCCTCCGCCGTCGCCCTCGAGGCTGCCGACCCCGCCCCACTCTGGCGACGCCGACGCCGGATGCTACAATCCCGGCCTCATGAAGGCGGTGATTCTGGCCGGCGGGTTCGGCACCCGGTTGCGTCCCCTGACGCTCGAGCAACCAAAGCCGATCGTGCCGATCTTTGACCGGCCATTTCTCTACCACCAGATCGACCTCTTGCGGCAGGTGCCCGATATCGACGAGGTGATCCTCAGCCTGAACTACCGGCCGGATCGCATCGAAGCACTGGTGGGTGACGGCGCCGACGCCGGACTTCCGGTGCGCTACCGAGTGGAGCCTGAACCACTCGGCACCGGTGGCGCTATCCGGTTCGCCGCCGAGGGTGTGACCGAGACGCTGCTGGTCTTCAACGGCGACGTGTTGACCGGGATCGACCTGGCCGCCGTCGTACGGCGCCACCGCGAGCGGCAGGCATTGGCCACGATCGTGCTCACGCCGGTCGAGAATCCGTCCGCCTACGGCCTGGTCGAGACCGACGGCGAGGGCAATGTGCAGCGTTTTCTCGAGAAGCCTTCTGCGGATGAGATCACCTGCAACACCATCAACGCCGGCATCTACGTGCTGGAGCCCGAGCCGCTGGAGCGGATTCCAGCGGGAGAGCGCTGGTCCGTCGAGCGCCAGTACTTCCCGTCGCTGGTCGAGCGGGGGGAGACCTTCGTAGGCTTCGTCGACGACGGGTACTGGCTCGATATCGGCACGCCCGCCAGTTACGTGCGGGCTCACCGCGACCTCATGGCGCAACGCTGTCCGGCAGGTCCTTTCCTTGGGCAGGCCGAGAATGCCGTCGTGCGAGGTGCGGGGGTGCGGGTCGGTGAGGATGTGACCTTCGACGGGTCCTGTTTTCTGGGCGACGGCGTGGTCGTGGGCGACGGCGCCCGCATCGGGGCTGGCGCGGTCATTGGCGCTCGCTGCCGGATCGGGGCACGAGCCGTGCTCGAAGACACCATTCTCTGGCCAGACAGCGACGTGGGGGACGACACCGAGCTCCGACAGAGCGTCGTTGCCGAGCGTTGCCGGGTGGAGCCGCACGCCACGGTGCGGGACGCCCTGCTGGGCCGCGGCACCATCATCACCGCCTACAGCCGGTGTGTCGGAGCGTTCTAATGCAGCCATTCGATCCAGGTGTCTTCAAGGCCTATGACGTGCGGGGCCTCTATCCCGACCAGATCAACGAGCCCCTCGCCAGCGAGATCGGACGGGGCTTCGTTGCCCATCTTGGTGCTCGTCGGATCGCCGTCAGTCGGGACATGCGACTCTCGTCCCCCTCGATTGCGGCGGCGTTCATCCAGGGCGCGCGCGCCCAAGGGGCCGACGTGATCGACCTCGGTCTACTCGGGACCGATCAGCTCTATTTCGCCGTGGCTCGAGACGATCTGGACGGAGGGGCGCAGATCACGGCGTCACACAATCCGGGCCAGTACAACGGCATCAAGCTGGTCGGTCGACGGGCGCTCCCGCTCAGCGGCGACGCCGGCATCTCCGACATCCGGGACATGCTGCTGGCCGACGCGGTGCCGGCGCCGGCTGAACAGCCAGGCGGGCTGAGCGGCGCCGAGGTCCTGGAGGACTATCTCGAGCACATCCTCGGCTTCATCGATGTCGACGCGATCCGCCCGTTCTCGCTGGTCCTGGACGCCGGTAGCGGCATCGCGGGGGTCGTGGCTCCCCCACTGTTCGATCGGCTGCCCTGCCAGACCCAGCGCCTCTGTTTCGAGGTCGACGGCTCGTTCCCGAACCACGAGGCAAATCCGCTCATCGAGGAGAATCGCCGGGACCTCGTCGAGGCGGTCACCGCCTCGAGCGCCGACGCCGGCATCGCCTGGGATGGCGACGCGGATCGCTGCTTCTTTGTCGATGGCGAGGGAGAGTTCATCTCGGGCGACTTCATCACGGCGCTGCTGGCCGAGGCCTTCTTGCGCAAGGCCCCGGGCGCGACGGTGCTCTACGACGTGCGCGCCAGTTACGCCGTCAAGGACACCGTCGCCGCTCACGGCGGCCGGGCCCTTATGAACCGGGTGGGACATGCCTTCTTCAAGACCCGGATGAAGGAGGAGAACTCGGTCTTTGGCGGAGAGGTGACCGGGCACTACTACTTCCGCGAGAACTTCTACGCCGACAACGGCTTCATCCCGGCGCTGTTGATTTTGGAATTGATGTCGGTGCGGGGACAGACGCTCCGGGAACTTTTGGCGCCGCTCCGTGAGCGCTACTTCATCTCCGGCGAGATCAACACCGCGCTCGAAGACCAGGGCATGGTGGGCGAGAAGATTGAGGCGCTCGCCACGAAGTACGCCGACGGGCACCAGTACCGGATGGACGGAATCTCGGTCGAGTACCCCACCTGGCATTTCAACGTCCGGCCCTCGAACACCGAACCGCTGCTCCGTTTGAACCTGGAGGGTTCCACACCCGACGAGATGGCCGAGCGGCGCGATGAGGTACTCGAGCTCATCCAGGGCTGAGCCACCTTTCTGGTACAATTCTCAGCCGCGCCCGGTGGGCGGGAGTAACTCAGTGGTAGAGTCACGGCTTCCCAAGCCGTTGGTCGCGGGTTCGATCCCCGTCTCCCGCTCCATTCTCTACCGGGCTCACTGAACCGACGCGCCAGCGCTTACTGGGCCGCCGATTCGATCCGGGTCCGAGACGTCGTCTGCATCCCGGGGTCGACGCCGCGTTCGAGATGGAGCCGGTCCTCCTCGATGGCGCGGCGGTGTCGCCGAGGATCCACAGCGCGCCCGCCAGATGGTAGTGGGCCTCACCGTAGACCGGGTGGGCGTCGAGCGGGCGGCTGAAGACCTCCACGGCTCGCTGCCGGTCGGCCTCGCTGGTGCCCCAGGCATAGCCGTAGCCGAGGTTGAACAGGGCCTGGCGGCGGGTGGGGTCGTCGAGCAGTACCTCTTCGTAGAGCGCCAGCGCGTCGTCGCGCTGCCCGCTTCGCTGGAGGTCGAAGGCGCGGTTGAGGCGTCCTCTCGGATCCGGTCCACCCGGGCCGCAGCCCAGGTCAGCCCGGGGGAGATCTCGACGATCTGCTGATAGTGGCTCGCCGCCTCGTCCCAGGGCTGCTGCTCTCAAGGAACTCGGCGAAGGCGCGATGGGCCTCAGTGGACATTCCATTCAGCGAGATCGCCGTGCGAAGGCTGCCTTCAGCCACCTCGAGCTGCCCGGCTACCTGCTTGGCAGCTCGAGGTTGAAGTGGGCCTGGGGCAGGCTCGGAAACAGCCGGGCCGCCGTCTCCATGTGAGAGAGCCCAAGGTCGACCTGGTCGCGGCTGCGGTAGGCCAACCCCGGGTTCATGTGGGCGAACGCGTAGCCACCCATCTGCACGGCGCGCTGGAACACCGGAAGCGACTCGTCCAACCGACCGGCGTTCTCCAGCGCTAGACCGTAGTTCATCATGGCGCGCTAGGTCGCGCCATTGTTTGCCGCGACCTCATGCAGGGTCAGTCGGCGGGCCCAGACCGCGTTTCGCCCACTGGTCAACAATTCACAGCCCAAGAGCACGACCACTACGAGGCCAGCCACCACCGGTCGGCCCAGCGGACCGCCGATGGCCATCGCGGCGGTACGCATCGAGAACCTCGCGAACAGCCGGGCCGCCGCCGGCCCAACCAGGGCGCAGACGCCGGCGAACGACAGATGCATCCGGTGCTCGTTGACGGGTTGCCTGAGGTTGATCCGGTAGGTGGTCACCAGGACGCAGGCTGGAAACCATAACGCGAGAAACACACTTCGCGGTGCTCGCGCTGCCGATAGGCCAACTCGGCCAACGCCCCAAACACGCTCAGGGCGCCCAGCGCCGCTGGATCTCCCCACGATTGACCCGTGCGAACTCCGGGTCGACCTTCTGGCCGAACGGCCACACGGCCAGGCGGAGGTAGTAGAACATCAACGGCTTGGTCTGGGGCAGGTAGTGTCCGGCCCAGAACCCGGTTCCGTTCTGTCCGCTCAGCGTGCCGGTCAGTGCGCTCACGCTGCTGGCGCCGACCATCGTCCGCACCGCGAGGTAGAACAGGCTGACCCCGGCGTAGGGAACCAGTCGGCAGAAGGTGGGCTCCAGGGTCGTCCAACTCCACCGCTGTGGCCGCCGACGGTGCATGACCAGTTCCCAAAGGAGCAGCGTGACTGGGAGGATGACGGCAATCGGCTTGCTCAACAGCGCCAGGAAGTAGGCGAGATACGAACCAGCGAGCAGGAGACCACGCCATCGCAGGCCGTGTGACAGGCACATGCACAAAACAGGCGAACGCCGTGAAGTAAAAGCCGGCCACCATCGGCACCGAGGTGGCCGACATGTAGTTCACCGGCTGAGTTGCCAGCGGGTGGACGGCGTAGAGCGCGGCGCCGAGCACCGCCGCGCCTTCGCGAACTCCCCGGTCCTTCTCCGACGCGTCCTCGGCATCGCAGAGGTCAGCAGGGCCCGCAGGAGCACGAACCAGGCGAGTACGGCCCCGATGTGCAGGAGAACGCCGAAGACGTTGAACGGCGCAGGGCGCCGTCCCCGACCACCCAGCAGACCACCATGAAGGCAAGCCACACTGGCCGATAGTCCCGGCTTCCCGGCATCAGCGTGAACGTGCTGATATCGACGAAGTAGCTCGGAATGTCGTCGAGTCCCCGGATGGCTGGGTTCTGCTCGATGACATGCCAGTCATCGAACATGTAGGAGTCCCCGGAAACGTTGGCGTAGGCGAGCGTGACCAGCGGGGCCAGGCTCATCATCGTCACCGCCAGCCGCTGTCCTGTACTCAGGCTAAAGCGCACCGGTCTATCACCCCGAGAGCGGGCATGCGGTCGGGTGCTGGGCCGACCTGTCTTCGGTTAGGATTATACGAGCCGGCTCCACCTTGACGGTCGAATGGCCAGCAGATGTCGGCGACCGCCGCGGCCCCCGAGAGGGGCCTCTCACTGCTCGTGATCATCCCCTGCCTCAACGAGTCCGCCACCGCGACTCGAGTGGTACAGGGGGGGCGCCAGATCCCGGGCGTGACCGATATTCGGGTCCTGGTCATGGACGACGGGTCGAGCGACAGCACCACCGAGGATGCGCGATCAGCGGGGGCCGCGGTGAGCTCGAACGCCACGACCCAGGGGCTCGGGTTGACCTTCCGGGAAGCCGTCGGGGTGGCGGTGGCGCGAGAGGTCGACCTAGTCGTCCACATCGACGGGGATGGCCAGTTCGACCCCTCCGACATCCCCACCCTGGTCGCCCCGTTGGTGAACGGCACGGCCCACATGGTGACCGCGTCGCGCTTCCTCGAGGAACGACTGATGCCCAAGATGCCGATGGTCAAGCGGCTGGGTAATCGAGGCGTGTCGCGAATCGTCCAGATACTCACCGGGCATCGGTTCCGGGATGTCTCCTGCGGCTTCCGCGTCTTCTCTCGCGAGGCCTTGCTCCGGATTAGCCTCTTCGGCACCGTCACCTACACGCAGGAGTGCTTCCTTCACCTCATCTTCAAGAACCTGGCGATCGTCGAGATTCCGGTGAAAGTGCGTGGCACCCGGGAGTTCGGCAGCTCACGGGTGGCACCGAGCCTCTTCCGCTACGGCACTCGCTCTCTGCAGATCATGCTGCGGGCGTTCATCTCCTATAGCCCATTTGCACTGCTCTTCGCCCTGACCTGTGTGTTCCTTCTGCTTGGTCTCGGCTTCCTGTCGTCCCTGGCGGTCCACTATGTCCGCACTAGCGCGTTCTCGCCCCATATCTGGGCCGGGTTCGTGGGCGGCTCGTTCGTGTTTCTGGCGATGTCGACGTTCGTCAGTGGGCTGCTCGGCGACATCCTCGTCAGGATCCTGCTCAACCAGAGACACATCCTCTATCGCATGGAGCGGTCGCCCGGCGACTGATGGCGACCGTCTGAGATGCCCTCACGCGAAACCTACAAGCCCATTCCCGTATCGCCCCCAACTGATCGACGGCCGGAGGCGCCAGGCTCTGGAGTCGTGACCTCGATCGGGCGCGGCGTCCAAATCGTGGGCCAGGTCACCGCCAGCGAGAACCTGATCATCGAGGGGACGGTGGACGGCGAGGTGGTGCTGCCGGACCATGGGGTCGCGATCGGGGGAAGCGGACGGGTGGCTGGCGACGTCACCGCCCGGACGATTACCGTGCTCGGCGAGGTGGAAGGCCGACTCACGGCGTCGGCGCTGATCGAGCTTCGGCCGTCGGCGAACGTGACCGGCCGGCTCTGCTGTCCGCACCTCAGCATCGAGGAGGGCGCCCTGTTCCGGGGTACCTCGGACCCGACGGGCGCCGAAGCCGCCATGGCGGTGGCCCGGCACCGGCAGCCGGAGGTGGTCCCGGCCGGCGAGTCGGTGGCTACGGCGTCCGACCCAGCAGATAAATGAGTGGGTAGTACGCGTACTTCTGCAACTCGAAGAGGCTGCTTCGCCAGTCGCTGCGCGTGTGCCACCTGGTGGCCGCGGTCGAGTAAGTCGCTAAACGTCGGCGGCGTGGCCGGCGTAATGACGATTACGCCCGTTCGTGCCGTGGCTGCGGGCCCGGTCCGGACGCGCGAGGAGAGTGAGACATGATACGAATGAGATCTGCCGTCGCCCTGGTCGTGCTGGCCGCAGCCACGGTCGCGACGGCCCAGGAAGACTACCGTTCGGCCGAGCACGACTTCAGGGTGGTCACCGTGGCCGAAGGCTTCGATACCCCCTGGTCCATGACGTGGCTCCCGGACGGGGACCTGCTGGTGACCGAGCGTCCCGGACAGTTGCGAATCGTCCGCAATGGACAGCTCCTGACGGATCCGGTGCCCGGGGTGCCTCCCGTCTTCGCCGAGGGGCAGGGCGGCCTGTTCGAGGTGCTGCCCCATCCGGACTTCTCGACGAATCGGCTTCTCTATCTGAGCTACGCGCGGCCACTGCCCGAGGGATCGACCACGGTGGTGGTCCGCGGACGGTTCGAAAACGACGCCCTCGTGGACCTCGAGGATGTCTTCGTGTCCGACTCGCAGGGCCGTGGCCACTACGGCGGCCGGATGGCCTGGGACGGCGACGAGATGCTGTGGGTGACGGTCGGGGAGCGCATGGCGCGCCCGGCTGGCGATCTCTCGGCGCACCCGGCCCAGAGCCCCGGAAACCACCACGGCGTGACCGTGCGGCTGCACGACGATGGTCGGGTGCCGGACGACAACCCGTTCGTCGGACAGGCCTCGGCCAAGCCGGAAGTCTGGAGCTACGGGCATCGCAACCCGCAGTGGCTGGCGATCCACCCGGATACCGGCGAGGTCTGGACCACCGAGCACGGCCCGCAGGGCGGCGACGAGCTGAACCTGATTCAGCCGGGCGTGAACTATGGCTGGCCCGTGGTCGGATACGGCGTCAACTACGGGAGCGGTTCGGCGATCCATGGCGCCACTCGCGGCGAGGGCATGGAGAACCCGCGTCACTTCTGGGTGCCCTCAATCGCCACCGCGAGTCTGTTGATCTACTCGGGCGATCGGTTTCCAGGCTGGAAGGGCGATTTCTTCGTCGGAGGACTTGCCGGACAGCAGCTTGCTCGCCTGACGCCGAGCGTCGACCGCGCGGGACGTATCGAGCGCGAGGAAACCCTGGCCCACGGCCTCGGGCGGATCCGCGACGTACGTCAAGGACCGGATGACTACATCTACCTGGCGATCGAGTCGCGTCCTGGGCCAGGGCGTGTCGTCCGGCTCGAGCCGCTGCAGGGCCGCTGACCGGGCGCGCGTCGCTCAACGAGACGAGAGAAAGTCGATGGCGAGGTGGGCCATCGCCCGGACGCCGACCAGAAGCGCCGCCTCATCGGCGAAGAACGGCGGTGAGTGGTTCCGGGGCACCGCCGCCGGATCCTGATCGAGCGGCGTCACGCCCAGGTTGAAGAACAGGCCGGGCACCTCGCGTTGAAAGTACGAAAAGTCCTCTGCGCCCGTGCTCAGCCGGCGCTCCACGACGCGCCCGCCGCCTGCCACCTCGGTGCGCACCTCCAGGCCAAGGCTTCGCAGGTGTTCAGCGACGAGTCCCCCGGTACGGGAATCGCGATTGCCCAGCTCCGGATGCTGGTGGATGTCGCGACGCCAGGCGACCTCCTCGGGCTCGACGCTGCGGGCGGCCTCGTTCACGGCTTGCCGCAGCGCGAAGACGTGGGGAGCTTACGCCGACGCCCGTTCGGCAGGGGCGAGGGCGCTGATCACGATTAGGAGTGCGGCGGTCAGTCCGGGCACTGGGCTCTCTCAGTCGTTCAGTCACGCGCCTCGGCCGCGTCGTCCATCCGGGCGCCGGCCAGCATGTTCGGAATCGAGTAGTTGCCCTCATGGCAGGCGTACTCGTAGACGACATAGTCGGGCTCGGCTGTCAGGGGCATCGAGATCGTCCAGGGGCGGGTGTAGACCCACGGATCGTCGACCGTGACGCTCCACATGATCGTGGTCTCGGAGACCCGCTCGTAGCGCTCCGTGACCCGCATCGCGGGGCTGGTCGGGATCCCCTTCAGCCGACGGCCTGCCCCGCTGGTGGCGAGCCAGCCCCGGTCGTGGAAGTTCCGCGTTTCGACCACCAGCACATCTCCCTCCCAGTGGGCCCGCGCGTCCCCCATCCAGAGACCGATACGTTCGTCGACGAACGGATGATCCGAGAGCGGAATCACGCGCAGATCGTGGATCATCTCGTGCTGGAGCACGACGTGATCAGTCGTCTGCACGATCCGATGGGTGTTGTTGTAGGCCGCCGGCAGCATCGACCCCGGCACACCTCGAGACAGGCATCGGTCGAGGGTGCTCATGTAGCGATAGTCGTCACCCTCGGTGGCCAGTCGATGGGCCTTGGCACGCTCGGCCCACGGGCGGATCGGCGCGCGCCCGTCCGGCGGGTCCATCACCAGTGAGGTCTGTCCGGTCGGCAGCACCCCTTCTCCCCCATCGAGCCAGTAGCTTCCGTAGGCGCCGATGTTTCCCCCGGCCTCGGTTCGCTGCGGAGGCGCCGCATCCTGGGCTCGAAGCGAGTCGCCCCGACGCTGATTGGTCGTCGCCATCTCCTCGTCGGACAGATAGGCACGGCCTTCGGCCGAATCCGGACGTTCGGTCGGCGTGATGGTCTTGTTGCCCCACAAGCCCTGGAGGTCGGGATGACCGAACGCCGTGCGCGGCGTCTTCCAGTCCGGGTCGGCGACCCGAGAGACCTGGGCACTGGCTGTAGCGGTCGCCAGCAGCACCAGGCTCAGCCCGATGACCGTGACGACGAGTCGTGACATCTGCACCTCGAACCTCCTGTTCGCCCTTGGGGCACGGCGCCCATAGTCTGACATAGCCCGGGCGCACCCGTCGCTCGTCGTAAGCTACACTACGCCGACGCCGCGAGCGCCTCCGAGTGGTCGGAGCCGGATGCGGGCCGTCCAGGGCGGAGCACGTGGATTCTGCGGAAGTGCAACTCAACCGGTTTGGCATCGAGCGCCAGGGCAAGCGGCTCTGGTGCCACTGGCCCTGGAGCACCTTCGTTCTGACGTGCGACGGCGTGGTCGTGTGCGGCTGCGGCGACGCGTTCAACGAGAATCCGGTGGGCGATACGCGCTCACAGGGGGCCATCGACATCTGGCGTGGTGAAGGGTTCCAGCGTATGCGCCGTGGCATGCGTGAGAACAGCCCGCCTGCGTTTTGCTACAAGTGCGGCTTGATGGAGGTGCGCGAGGCCCAGGAAGGAGTGCCCGACCTCGCGGAGGTGCCCGACACGCCTCCACGGGTCCTCTACGTCGAGCCCACCATCGTGTGCAACCTGCGGTGTCCCCAGCCCGCCTGCGTGCCCGAAGAGGTGTATGGCACGCGCAGCATGAAGCTGCTCTCCTACGACCTCTATGCCGGCGTGATCGACGAGCTCGGTCCCCAGCTCGAGCGGATGGTCTTCTACAACTACGGGGAAAGCTTCATTCACCCCGACGCGTTCCGGATGATCCGCTACGCGAAGGACGTCAACCCGAGCCTGTGGGTGTGGACCTCGACCAACGGGCACTTCTTCGACACGGCTGAGAAGGTTCGGGCACTCGTCGATTCCGGTATCAACGAGATCCAGTTCAGTATCGACGGGGCGACCCAGGCGGTCTACGAGACCTACCGGAAGGAAGGCAAGATCGAGAAGGTGTTCGACGGCTTGCGCGCCGTGGCCGAAGAACGTGACCGTCGGGGCTCCGTCTTCCCGTGGATCAGCTGGAACTACATTCTCTTCCGCTGGAACGACTCCGACGAGGAGATGGAGCGCGCGCGTCAGCTCGCGATCGAGCTCGGCGTGGACCGGCTGACCTGGACCACCACCGATCAGCCGCTGGGGATGCCGTCCGAGCGTTTCGTGCCCGGTACGGCCGACTACGAGCGCATCCGGCCCGGCCTGGTGGGCGGAGGGGCGCAGGTGCCGAACGCCATCCGCTGGGGCGGTCGGATCGAGCCGGTCGCCCTCCCGGAGCGCGTCCGCACGGGCGGGGACATCGTCGCCCGCTTTCAGGTCACCAACGAGAGCGAGTTGACCTGGCAGCCGGGTACCGCGCATGACGTGCGGCGCATGTCACTGCGGGCCAAGCTGCACGACCACGCGGGGGCGCTGCTGGTCGAGAACTTCATGTACGTCGGCTTCGCCGAGCCGCTCCAGCCAGGCGCTTCCACGGTAGTCGAGCTTTCCGGCACGGCCGAGCTCGAGGCGGGGCGCTATCGCCTCACGGTCGATCTGGTACGGGAAGGCCTCTGGTGGTTCGAGTTTCTGGGAATCGAGCCCTTCGGGTGCGAGTTCGAGGTGGTGGGGCCGGCGGACGCGTGACCGCGTCTCTGGCGCGCGCCCCAAAAGGAAACGGGGCCAATCGTCGTCGCGATTGACCCCGTCGTTACTGGTCGGGATGACTGGATTTGAACCAGCGACCCCCTGACCCCCAGTCAGGTGCGCTACCAGACTGCGCCACATCCCGACGCACGACTATTTCTTAGCCTTCCGCTTCCGGACCGGACGGGCCTCCCTTGCCGCGGACTCCGCGACCGGCTCCTCGCCGCCATCGAGCAGCGCCAGAAGCTCTTTCAATCTGGTCTTGACCCCTTCCACGCGGGCTCTAGTATCGGCGCCGACTAGGTCGTCGAACTCCTGCTGAGCGGCATCTCCTTTGCCAGCGGGCCGCTCATTGAGCAGCTTGCGGCGGGCTGCGCCAAGCGTGAGCCCTTCGTGGAGAATGAGCGCCTTGATCCGAAGAACCTGTTCCAAGTCCTCGCGTCGATAGACGCGCCCGCGACTCCCCTTCCGCTGGACACCCAGGTCGGGAAACTCCGACTCCCAGGAGCGCAGCACGTAGGGTTGGAGGTCAGCGATGCGGCAGACCTCGGCGGCCTTGAACACCGCGCGGTCTGGAATCTTGACTTCTGTCGCCATCGCCGACGTTTGAGCCTCCTCAGTATACACTCCGCCGCCAGCTCACCGTCGCCCCCGCACCTTCAGTCGAATCGGCGATCCGAGGAACCCGAACGCCTCACGCAGCTGGTTCCGTAGATACCGCTCGTAGGAGAAGTGCAGACGCTCGCCCCTGCTCGTGAACAGCGTGAAGGTCGGCGGAGCGACCCCGCTCTGCACCGCGTAGCGCACCCGGATCGTGCCCTTCCGAGCGCCCGACGGCGCCTGTCTGGCGGTTGCCCGCTCGATCACCTTGTTCAGCTCGGCTGTCGTTACCCCGAGTCGCCTGGCCTGCCCCACCTCGTCGATCAGCTTGAGCACCTTGTCCGTTCGCTCGCCGGTGAGTGCGGAGAGATGGACGATCGGCGCGTAGTCGACGAACTTCAGCACGTCCCGAAGTTTTCGGTCGAACTCCTTGACAAAGTCGACCCCTTCACCCTTGACGAGGTCCCATTTGTTGGCGGCGAGCACCACGCCGCAGCCAGCCTTCTCCGCCTCGCCGGCGATGGCGGCGTCCCGCTTTCCAGGCCCCGCCGCCGCATCGACGACGAGTACCGCCACATCCGCCTCTTCCATGGCGTGCCGGGCTCGCACGACGCTGACCGACTCGACCTGTCCCCCTCGGGCGACCCGGCCTGGCCGACGGATACCAGCGGTATCCACCAGGCGGAACTGCTGACGATGCCAGCGGAGCGTGTCCTCGATGGCATCCCGCGTGGTCCCTGGAACGTTGCTCACCATGACGCGGTCCGCACCCAGCAAGCGGTTCACCAGCGAGGATTTTCCGACATTGGGGCGCCCGACGACCGCGATCCGAGGCGCGTCCGGCTCCGGCTCCGCCGCGGACCCCGGTGATGCCGCCGGCAGCCTGTCGACCACCACGTCCAGCAGATCGCCGACCCCCTGCCCATGCTCGGCCGCAATCTCGACCATCGGCTCCAGGCCGAATCGGTAGAACTCCGCCAGCCGATCCGCGGACCGCCGATCGTCCATCTTGTTCACCACGAGCAGGACCGGCACGCCGCGTGCTCGGAGCTCGGTCACGATCTCTTCGTCGGCCGGCACCGGTCCGTCCGGCCCAGCCACCAGGAAGATCACCAGGTCGACGTCGCCGGCCGCACGCCGGCCGCGCGCGGCCACTGCCTCCTGCATCGGGTCTTCGCTGGCGCCGACCACGCCGCCGGTGTCCACCAGCGTGAAGCGGCGTCCCTGCCACTCCACCTCGCCCTCCATTACGTCGCGTGTCGTTCCCGCGACCGCCGTCACGATGGCTCGCCGGCTCCCGGTCAGCCGGTTGAATAGGGTGGACTTCCCCACGTTGGGTCGTCCCACGAGGGCGACCCGTCCGGTGGCCGAAGCTGAGACGCGAGGCATACGCTGCGGTGTCGGGTTCTGATTCGTTGGCGGGTTGACAGCCGTAAATGTCAGTACCTATGATGTTTACAGACGCCCGGAGCCAAATCGCATGATCAAGGTCGACATCGTCAACGAAGTCTCCAAGCTCGCTGATATCACCAAGGTGAAGGCGGAGATTGCGGTGGACGCCGTCTTCGACGCCATGCGCATGTCCATGCAGCGTGGCGAGCGGATCGAGCTCCGGGGCTTCGGTGTATTCCAGGTCAAGCCGCGCAAGCGTGGTATCGGTCGGAATCCCCGGACCGGCAAGGAAGTTCGGATTCCGCCGGGCCGCACCATCCGCTTCAAGCCGGGCAAGGACCTCCAGAACCT